>JACCDN011196055.1_pt1 | contig 16650 bp, 8 predicted proteins | sample 7441691 | NCBI WGS metagenome assembly JACCDN01 (sample SAMN15323439, study PRJNA562643) | freshwater metagenome | isolation source: river surface water | place: USA:Blue River Watershed | collected 2017-08-16
CATCAAAACCGTTGCGCACGGCGAGATAACTTCTGCAGCCAGAATCGGCCTTGCCCACTTCAAGAATTTGTCCGGCTTTTACGGGAACCGGTGCCCAGAATGGAATTAACTCGCCGTCTAATTTTGCAGGTGAATGTGCACCTGTTAAGGAGATCACTGCGTCACTATGAAAACGCAATTTAGGGCCGATTAAAGTAATTTCTAGAGCCGCTGCGCTTTCGTGATTGCCCACAATGCGATTGGCTAAACGGAATGCATAATCATCCATTGGGCCAGAAGGTGGAACACCAACGCTCCACAAACCAACACGGCCGGGATAATCTTGCACGCTGGTGTAGGTGCCGGGTTGAATTACTTCAATCACAGGCGCTTTATATTCGAAGCTTGCAAGTTTATTAGTCGCAACATCGCCGCTGCCAAAAAAATCTGACGCGATAATCTGACGTAAATAATCAAGGTTAGTCGCAATACCCGCCATGCGCGTTTCGTTCAATGCAGTTTGCATTTTTGCGATGGCATCTGCGCGATTTTCGCCGTGCACAATAATTTTTGAAATCATAGGGTCGTAGTAGGGCGATACTTCAGTGCCGGTTGAAACCCATGTGTCATTGCGCGCAGAATCTGAAAATAAAACATCTGTTAATACGCCGGGCGATGGTTGGAAATCGCGCACAGGGTCTTCGGCATATAAGCGCACTTCAATCGCAGCGCCTTTAGGTGTGATATCGATATCAAATGAAGGTGGCATACCGGCAGCGGTTAAAATCATCCACTCCACTAAATCCACGCCAGTACATGCTTCGGTAATGGGGTGTTCAACTTGTAAACGTGTGTTTACTTCTAGGAAATAAAATGAATCGCGCGCGGCATCGTAAATATATTCCACTGTACCGGCAGAGCGATACTTAACGGCTTCACCCAAACTTTTTGAGGCGGCTAATAATTTATCGCGGGTGGCTTTAGGTAAGTTTGGTGCGGGCGTTTCTTCAACCACTTTTTGGTTGCGACGTTGCAACGAACAATCGCGTTCGCCCAGCGCTAATACATTGCCTAAACCATCACCAAAAATTTGTACTTCTACGTGGCGGGCGTTGTCTACAAAGCGCTCGAGGAATACACCGCTATCGCTAAAAAAGTTTTGGCCTAAACGCTTAACGGTTTCATAAGCATTGATTAATTCTTCTTCGCTATTGCAGCGTGTTAAACCAATACCGCCACCACCTGCAGTGCTTTTCAGCATAACGGGATAACCGAGTGCAGCCGCTGATGAAACAGCTTCTTCCAAAGAACCTAATAGACCAGTGCCGGGTGTCAGTGGTACACCGGCTTTTTCTGCAATTTCACGTGAGGTATGCTTTAAACCGAACTCGCGCATTTGATTTGGCGTTGGCCCGCAGAACGCAATGCCGTGAGCTTCACATTGCTCGGCAAAGTTTGCATTTTCAGACAGAAAGCCGTAACCAGGAATAATGGCTTGTGCACCGGTTTCGCGCGCAGCAGCAAGAATGCGATCAACTTGCAAATAGCTTTCAGCGGCGGTGTTGCCACCTAAGCATACGGCCACATCACAAGCGGTAACGTGCGCTGAATTGCGGTCTGCATCGGAATAAACAGCAACGGATTTAACACCCATTTTCTTGAGGGTTTTTGCGATTCGTACCGCAATTTCGCCACGGTTTGCGATTAAGACTGTGTGAAACATGATTCCTTCTCCGACTCTGTATGGTTTGTCGTATTGTTCTTTTTGGGTGATTATTTCTGCAGCGATTTAATGTAAGCGCGCCATCCACCTAAGTGAGTAATGTCAGTAGCGCCTTCAACAGCAGCACCTTCACAAATAAAACCTTTCACTTCGCGGCCATCTTCCAGCGTAAGCGTGCCTATGCCGAGTGGCGCAGGAATGAGCGCAACAAAGCTACCGATGTGCTGCAAGGGTATATCCCATAATTCAACGATAATTTCTGCGCCGGTTTCTCCTGCTTTGCCGCGAATTAATCCGGGTTTTGGCGGTGTGGTGTTGGGCAGTGCGAATAGGCGATAAGAGTTTGCGGTTAGCGTGCTTTCAACAAAAATGGCGTTGCGTTCTTGCAGTTGAATATTCAGCGGCATACCGGTGAGGTGCGCGCCTACCACGGCCAAACGAACATAGCCTTCAGGGGCGATATTTTTTGAAAATAACGTGGGCGCTTTGCGATTGGTAATACCTAAATTTAAATCTGCATTAACTTGCCAGAGTTTGCCGAATTTCACTAAGGCTGCATCCTGCCAAGCGGGTGCAATTAGGGTGATGCCAAAAGGTAAGCCGTCATTGCGCATTACCGCGGGCAGTGCGAGTGCAGAGCAATCCGCTAAATTCACAAAATTGGTGTAGGTGCCGAGTTGGCTGTTTACTAAAACAGGTTCAGCGTTAACATCTGCAGTGGTTGGGTGGCGCGGCGATGTAGGTACCAAGAGTGCATCGAAGCCACTCATGATTGTTTGAATTTCGCGTGCTAAATCGGCACGGCGATATTCACTGCGATAGGCATCAGTCGCTGAAAAGTTAACGGCTTTTTCGATAATACCGCGCACCACAGGATTCATTTCTTCCGCGTGCTCTTGCATAAATTCTGCAACCGCTGCGTGGCGCTCTGCTACCCAAGGGCCGCCGTACAACAACTGTGCGAGGGTAAACATGGGTGTGAAATCTACTGGCACTAATTCAGCGCCTAAGGCTTTACATTGTTCGAGAGATTGTTCCCAAGCTAGCTCTGCTTCCTTATCACCAAACCATTCTGGATTGAGTGGAATTCCGAACTTGGGTTTACTTGAGAAATAAGTAGGCGCACTAGGCGTCGTGCGTGAGAATCCATCCTCTGAATCAAAGGCTGCTAAGGTTTTTGCAACCAGCTCGGCGTCGCTCACTGTTAAGGAAAAAATGGATACGCAATCTAAACTGCGGCACGCCGGAACAACGCCCTTGGTGCTGAAGCGTCCTTTGGTGGGTTTTAGCCCAACAATATTGTTAAAGCCTGCAGGAACGCGGCCAGAGCCTGCGGTATCTGTGCCAAGACTAAAGGGCACTAAACCGCGTGCAACGGTAACGGCAGAGCCGGAACTTGAGCCGCCAGAAATATATTCGGCCTTAAAAGAATTGGGCACGGCACCATAAGGTGACCGCGTGCCCACAAGACCAGTAGCAAATTGATCGAGATTGGTTTTGCCAATCACAACTGCGCCCGCGGCTTTCAGGCGTGCGATTGTTGTGGCATCTTCACTCGGAATATAGGTAAATGCAGGGCAAGCGGCCGTAGTAGGAATGCCTGCTACATCAATGTTGTCTTTTACTGCAAAGGGAACGCCGTATAGCGGTAAGTCAGTAGACTCTGAGTTTAAGGCGAGCGAGTTAATTTGCGCGTTTAGCTCGTCGGCAGAAAGAATATAAATCCACGCTGGATCAGTAGCATTCAGCTGAGAGCGTAGTGCATGCAATGCATCGCTAATTGAAATTGTTTGGCTGCGATAGGCCTCAAGCCATTCGGAAATTGTCCAGCCTAGAGTGCTTGTCATTATTCTTCCTGTTCTAAAGTACGTCTGCTTTGAAATCTTAAATACCATCTTGAATACAAGATTGCTTTTTTTGGATTTTGCAGTAACTATGCCAAGAAAAATTTATGCCGAATTAATCGTCTGTTAAAATGTGTAAAAACAAGTTAAAACAATAAGTTAAATAACGTATCACTGGTTCTTGTATATAAAAAAATACAAGATGATACGGAGTGTGATGCGCTTATATTGTGCGCTTGAATTTTGCAGAAGATCTAAACTGGTGCGTAAGTCTAGAAATTGATTATGTGTTTTTAAATAATAAGCTTGGAACTGCTATGACTATGAACTGGGATCAACTTCTCTGCGCTGAGCGCTTAGGGAAGCGAAGTGCAAAACACGAAGAGGGCCGTTCGCCCTTTCACTCGGATCACGACAAAATTATTTTTTCGGGTGCATTTCGTCGCTTGGCGCGTAAGACGCAGGTACATCCGCTTGCAACCAATGATCATATCCACAATCGCATGACGCATAGCTTAGAGGTGGCCTGTGTGGGCCGCACGCTCGGTATTCGTGTGGGGCAAGCACTTAAAGATGCTGGGGATTTACCAAGCCATATTTGGCCAACGGATATTGGCGATATCGTTCAAGCAACCTGTTTGGCACATGACATAGGCAACCCGCCTTTTGGTCATACAGGTGAAGATGCAATTCGCAGTTGGTTTCAAAAAGATGGTGCAGAATTTTTAGCGGATTTGTCGCCAGAAGAGCGCGATGATATTCGTGTATTTGAGGGTAATGCGCAGGGCTTACGGGTATTAACTACTTCCGAGTATCACCAATATCATGAAGGGATGCGCTTAACCTACGCCACCTTATCGTCCTCCATGAAATACCCTTGGTGTTCTACGGCAACGGTTTTAAATCATCGTCCCAAAAATAATAAGTACGGCGTGTTTCAATCTGAGTTGGATTATTTTCATGAAATCGCGGGAAAAACTGGCCTAATTGAAAAGGGTAGAAATTGGTATTGTCGTCATCCACTCGTTTATTTAATGGAGGCGGCTGATGATTTCTGTTACGGCATTATTGATTTGGAAGATGGTCTTGAGATGGGGATTTTAAACTGGGCTGAGATTTATGAGCTGCTACGCCCAGTGATTGCTGATTCGCCACAGCTGGCCGATTTAGAACGCACCCTAAAGAAAGTCAATGATGGGCGTAAGCCTGCGTTAGTACGCGGTAAGGTGATAGATGCTTTTATTAATGCAGGAACAGATGCCTTTATTAAGCATCAGGACGCTTTTTTGAATGGCACTGTTGAGGGCGATTTAATTTCATTGTGTGACCCCAAAGTCATGAATGCGGTACAAGCGGCTAAAGACCTCGCCAAAAATAAAATTTTCAATCACTCCCGGCGTGTTGAATTAGAGATTGGTGCTTATGCAGTTATAGGCACATTGTTGAGCACAGTTTGCAGCGCAGTTTATGCATCGCTGGGCGACCCTAGCCAAATGACGTACAAAGATAATCGTGTTATGGCATTAATTGGCGATAATAATTTTCACCCCAACGTAAGCAAGCGTGATAAGAATTATAAGTATCTAGCGCTTATGGCGGTGATTGATTTCATTAGTGGCATGACTGATAACTACGCGACTAATTTGGCCAAACAATTTAATGGCATGGGAGATTCACGCTATTAATTTTTTGCCAGTATTCATTACAAAGCTCAAACACCATATTCCCTGGGTGATTGTTGTTAGCGCTTTTCCATTTTTCTTTTTGGGTGGGCCCGATGCCACGTCAAGTCAGCTTTATGGTGCCATGTGGAATTGCGGTCATATTGTTTTTTTTATCGCGTTGGTATTTGCACTTAATAAGAAAGTTGATTTAAGCCGTTGGCAGTACGCGTTGCTTACCTTGCTGGCTGTATTTGTGGGTGGTGGCTTAATTGAAGTTATTCAATCTTATACCGGGCGCGATGGCAACTGGGATGATTTGCAGAGGGATTTAAGCGGTACCTGCGTTGGATTGTTTTGGTTGCGACCTCCCAGTTTGTCCGTATGGTTGGGGCGCGTAGTGGCCTTAACCTTTTTAATTCCCAGCTTATCGGTCGTATTTTTTGAAGCTTGGTTTCAATATCAAGCGATGAAGAAATTTCCATTGCTTGCGGGTTTTGAATCCAGTATTGAATTATACGGCCAAAAACCTACAGCTGAGTTGAGCCCGCAATTTCGTACTCAAGGACATTACTCGTTAAAGCTAAGTTTAACAACCGAGCGCTATTCGGGAATTTCGTTTGAGCGATTGTTTAATGATTGGTCGGGTTTCAAGCAGTTAAGTGTTGATATTTATAATCCCGGCAGTTTACCGCTCACTATGGTTTTGCGCGTGAATGATATAGCCCACGAGAAAACCGGCTGGGAGGATGAAGATAGATTCAATAAACGCTTTCAGGTAAACCCCGGTTGGAATCATTTGGTCTTTACCCTAGATGAGATTCAAAAATCGCCGGCCAATAGGCTAATGGATTTATCGCAAATATCACTGATTGTTATTTATACGGCACAATTGCCAGAAGCGCGAACGATTTATTTGGATAATCTTAAGTTAGAATAACAACCTTAATTAAACGTGCTGCGCAGACTTTAAGCAAACATAAAGTAGAGAGATAACACTGATGAATACCCAGCTATTAAAACGCATTTTAATGATTGGCCTGCTATCAGGCTTGGCATTACCTGTTTGGGCGCTCACTAAGATTGCAGCGGATGATGCCAATCTGCAGTACACCGGGCGTGTCGACTTTACCAAACCCAGCGAGCCTCAAATATCGTGGCCGGGCACCAGTATCACCGGCAATTTTACCGGCCAATATTTAGCCGTTACCTTGGACGATCAATTGGGCAAAAACTATTTTAATGTGTTTATCGATAATGATTTGAAGCGCCCCATTATTATAAAAGCGGAGAAAGGCGAAAAAAAATATGTAGTCGCCGCTAATTTGGCACCTGGCAAACATACTTTTTTGCTCACTAAACGCACCGAAGGTGAAGAGGGCGCAACCACTATTAAGAGTTTTGAATTGGCTGATGATGGCAAACTTTTAGCGCCACCTGCACGCTTAAAACGCAAAATAGAATTTTTTGGCGATTCTATTACCAGCGGCATGGGTAATGAGTCTCCCGATGATGGCCCGGATCACCTGTTAAAAGATAAAAACAATTTTATGGCGTACGATGCGATTACGGCGCGCAATCTCAATGCTGAGTTACATGTGACATCCCAGAGCGGTATTGGCATTATGATTAGCTGGTTCCCCTTCATCATGCCTCAGTTCTATGATCAATTAAATGCTGTGGGTAACAATGATTCACAATGGGATTTTTCGAGCTGGACGCCCGATGTAGTCGTTATTAATCTATTTCAAAATGACAGCTGGTTGACCGATCGCGAACGCAGAATGAATCCCAACCCCACTGATGACCAGCGCGTTCAAGCCTACGTGGATTTTGTAAAAACCATTCGCGGTAAATACCCTAATGCCTATATCGTGTGTGCGCTTGGCAGTATGGATGCAACTAAAGAAGGCTCTAAATGGCCGGGCTACATTAACACCGCTGTTGCGCGTATTAAGCAAGGTAACCCAACAGAAAAAATGGATACCCTTTTCTTTGAGTTTACGGGTTACGGTGCGCACCCACGTGTGAAGCATCATCAAGTAAATGCTGCTAAATTGACAGCGTTTATTAAACAAAAAATGAATTGGTAGTTAATGGTTTTTTGCACGCGATACTCTTGTAGAGTAAGTGCTGATTTATGATTCGAAACCCTAGAGTCATGGATGACGACAGGGAGCTACAAGGATGTATTCATAAGCCACATCCATGTGGTTTACCCTTCGGGCAGCTACGCTGTGCAAATTGCTCCTACAATTTGTTATGCGTTTTCGGATCATAAAGCAGTGCTTGCGATCTACCGAATGATTTTCGCTCAAGTTTCATCCAAAATATTTATACAGTAATTTCGATATGCGTTTAATTTATACCTGTGTGTTTTATTTGGCTGTTCCGTTTATTTTGCTGCGTCTACTGTGGCGGGCATTTGCTGCGCCTGCCTATGCGAAACGCTGGAGCGAGCGCTTTGCATTTTTTAAACCACTTACGACGAATAAAAAAGTCATTTGGTTTCACACTGTGTCCGTGGGTGAGTTTATTGCGGCACTGCCGTTGATTAAACTATTACAAGCTCGCGAAGACGTTTTCTTGGTGGTCACCACTACCACGCCAACAGGTTCTGAGCGCGTGCGCGTCAGCTTGGGTGATAGCGTTTTTCATGTCTACGCCCCCTATGACTTGCCCGATGTGTTGGCGCGCTTTATTAAGCGTATAAAACCATCGCTGTTATTAATAATGGAAACAGAGCTGTGGCCAAATACCTTAGCCGCTTGCGCCAAATACAATATTCCTAGTTTATTGATTAATGCTCGCATGTCAGAAAAATCCGCTCGCGGCTACGAAAAATTTTCGGCTTTAACTCGCCCCATGTTGCAGAATTTATCCAGAGCTTTAGTGCAAAATAAAACGGATGCAGAACGTTTTTATCGCATCGGCCTGCCGCTTGCTAATACCGATATTACCGGCAATGTGAAATTTGATTTAACGCTAAGCGATGAGCTACGCCAAAAAGCCTTCGGATTAAAACAAGAATGGTCGCAGGCTGGCGACTATGTTTTATGGATAGCGGCCAGTACGCATCAAGGTGAAGATGAGATTATTCTGGATACCTTTGGGCAATGCCAACAAAACCCTGCGTTAAAAAATCTTCGCCTTGCCTTGGTTCCGCGCCACCCCGAGCGATTTAACAGTGTTGCGAATTTATGTGAGAGCCGTGGCTTTGTGATTGCAAGACGCAGCGCACAAATGGTGGCTACCGATACTCAAATTATTATCGGCGATACCATGGGTGAGTTGTTGCTAATGTTTGGCGCGAGCGATATTGCGTTTGTAGGCGGTAGCTTGGTGCCAAATGGCGGCCACAATTTCATTGAGCCAGCGGCTTGGCAATTGCCAATTCTCAGCGGCACTCACGTATTTAATTTTGCAGAAGTTGCGCGCCTGTTGGGCGATGCAGGTGCTTTAACCTTGGTCCCATCGGCCAATGAATTAGCACAGCAAGTTGAGCTACTTGTTTTGGATGTGGCTGAGCGGAACAAACGCGGTGCAGCCGCCTTGCGAGTTGCTAATGATAATCGCGGTGCATTAGACAGAACCCTAGAGCAAATCCTTCTTTTTATATAGCCGTATCTTCGTCCACTTCGTCTGCAATAAGCCATGAGTCTAAAAAGTAGTCTCTGTAAGCGCTAAGTCTGTTTTTTTCCAGCTCCCACTTTGCATTAATCTCCTTCAGTTTCAGTCAAAACGTAAAGTGGGAGGTTTCTTCATGCCTTCAAATCTCCCACTTTAACGCCAAACACCATTAGTTCAGTGCGGAGCCGAAAGTGGGAAGTTTTATCGTTATGGTTGAGTAAACATATTTTAAGTCACCGTTTAGATGTCAGTGACTTACTAAATATCGAAGATAAGAATAATGAAAATAGGTCGTTAAGGTTGTAGCTGACCTCATTATTTTTTCTATCCAATAACGATAATATTGAGATATACAAATATGAATAATGACATGTCAAGTAATCGGGTTTCTTCGTTAGGGAGGCCTTCTGGTAACAAAAAAAAACTGTCTGCTCTTCTCAAGACAGTCTTTGGTGCTGCGCTCATTGGGCATGTATCAAGCTTTGCCATGGCTGCAGTTCCACCACTAACCGTTAATGGAAACGCGGTACTCGTCGGGGGGCAAAAAGTCAGTCTTGAGGGGGCTTCATTGTTTTGGAGCACCACCGGTTGGGGGGCTGAAAAGTTCTATACGGCCGATTCGGTCAAGCGTATAAAAACTGAATTCAATGGCAATTTGGTTCGCGCCGCTATAGCCCATAAGCCATGCGATGGCGGATGCAGTGGTGGTGTTGAGGATGGCGATGCCAATTGGAATGCCAATATGGCACGTTTGGATACAGTAGTTCAGGCCGCAATCGACAATGATATGTATGTGATTGTTGACCTTCACAGCCACGAAGCTGCAAATAGCGAAACCAATAAACAATTTGCCGTCAAATTTTTTGAAGCAGTTGCTCGCAAATGGGGTGGCCACAACAATGTTATTTATGAATTGTATAACGAGCCTTTAAATCGAAGCTGGGATAACGAGCTCAAGCCCTATGCTGAATTTGTCGGTGGAAAAATTCGTGCGATAGACCCTGATAACCTAATTATCATGGGTACGCCGAATTGGTCGCAAGACGTTGATGTGGCTTCAAGGAACAAGGCTAATGTTTCTAATCTGGCATACACCATTCATTTCTACGCTGACACTCACAGAGGGGAGCTTAGAGATAAGGTAAGAACAGCCCTCAATAACGGTGCTGCATTATTTGCCACAGAATGGGGTTCAGCTCACGCCAATGGTCGTGGAACAGTCAACCGTTTCGAGACGATGGAATGGGTCAAGCTTTTGCGTGAGAACGGTATCAGCATGGCTGGATGGGCGTTCCATGATAAAGAGCGTGATCAAGCTACGGGTGAGATTGAGACCTCGTCGTTCTTTAATACTAACGGCAGTATGAAAGAGTCTGGCGTCATCTTCAAAGAAATTTTGGCGAGCCGTGAGCCTATTGTTAGTGGGCCAATCGCCCCAAGACCTGTTTGCAATGCTGTTCAAGTACCCTCAAAAATTCAGGCAGAAGGTTATTGTTCCGAAGTTGGAACTAAAACTGAAAGCACTACCGATACTGGCGGTGGTGTGAATGTTGGGTGGCTAGACGCTGGAGACCAGCTGACCTACAAAGTGTTTGTGGAAACGGCGGGCACATACCAATTAAATCTTCGTTATGCCTCTTTAACCAATGGCTTGGGCTTGCAAATTGATACTCCTATGGAGTCAGTCAACGCCTCAGCGGTTAAGACGGATGGATGGCAAAATTGGGCGACTCACAAAACGACACAGTTTTTACTGGATTCCGGAGACCAAGAAATTGTTCTAACAGCAACTAACAGTGGTTTCAATCTGAACTGGATTGAGTTTGTACCTGTCAGTGATGTGCCAACACCAACACCAACACCATCGCCTTCGGTGCTTCCTTTGTCTGTCAGCGGTAACAAAATCATGATGGGTAGCGAGCCTACCAGTTTTGCAGGTGCTAGCTTCTTTTGGAGCAGTATGGGTGGTGACCGTTACTACAATGCGAACGTGGTTTCCTGGTTGAAAAAAGATTGGGGTGCAAAAGTAGTTCGTGCCGCTATGGGTGTTGATGAGGGAGATACCAAATATCTAACCAATAAAGCATTCCAAAAAGGTTTGGTCGACACTGTTGTCAATGCGGCTGTTGCTAATGATATCTACGTGATAATTGATTGGCATACCCATCATGCAGAGGATAACCCAGATGAAGCTGTAGCCTTCTTCAGTGAGATGTCTAAAAAATACGGTCACTTGCCTAACGTAATTTATGAGGTTTATAACGAGCCACTGGGTAATACCTCTTGGAGCGGTACTATTAAACCTTATGCCATCAAAGTGATTAATGCGATTCGCGCCAACGATCCGGATAACCTCATTATTGTTGGTACGCGTATGTACTCACAATTTGTGGAAGAGGCAGCTGATGATCGTATTGCCGGTACCAATATCGCATACACCTTGCATTATTACGTGGGTGCACATGGTGCGAGCACGCGTGCAGGTGCAAAACGCGCATTAGATAAAGGTGTTGCGCTTTTTGTTACCGAGTGGGGTATTTGGCCTCCATGCTCCTTTAGTACGCCTGATGCATTACCTTGTAGAGGCGATAATAACTATTTTGATTTCCTGAGTGCTGCAGAGCAAGCTGAAGTAGATGCTTGGAAAAACTTTATGGTTGCCAACCATATTCCGAGTGCCGCTTGGTCTATTGCTGATAAAGCAGAGCCTTCTTCTTACCTTTATGCAAATGCCAGTACCCAAGGCAACTGGACTGATGCCAATTTGACCGGTTCAGGTAAAGCAGTGAAGAAAATGATCAAGGAAATTAATGGTGTGGTAACGCCTCCTCCTGTGTGTGTCAATGTCACTATGCCAGGCAAGGTTCAAGCTGAAGCTTTCTGCTCGCAGAATGGTGTACAAACTGAACCAACCACTGATATTGATGGTGGTGAAAATGTGGGTTGGATGGATGCCGGGGACACCTTGACCTATGGCGTGACAATTCCAACCGCAGGTACTTACACCATTAAATACCGTGTTGCATCAAGTGTTAATGGCGCCTTCTTCCAGTTACAAGATCAAATCGGCTCTAACATCTATGATGTGGTTCAAGCAGCAGCGACTGGCGGATGGCAAAATTGGACGACTGTTACCAAAACAGTGAACCTGCAAGCAGGCGATCAAAAATTGGTGATTAAAGCGACTGGTGGTGGCTGGAATATCAACTGGTTTGAGTTGACTCAAGGTGGTACACCAACACCAACGCCAACACCAACACCAACACCAACGCCAACGCCTGAATTCCCTTGTAATTCTGGCAATTCCGCTAACAGTGGTGGCAACCCCACAGGTGTATCTCAAGGTAAATGCGTGGCTTACACCATGTCGCCTTGGGGCACTTTGCAGTTGGGTTCTTGGAATGCGCCGGCTGGTGTTCGCTATGACGTACGCAACTGTAATGGTGTAATCACTAAAGATGTGGTGCAGGTACAGAACGGATTTACCACTGTGCCAACTGGCACTAATGGTTGTACTCATTATATTCATGTGAAACAAGCTTCAAGTCCGTTTACTTTACAATTTGGTAGCTGGTAATAAAGTTGCAGTACGATTTTTAATTCTCCGTTATGCACTAAGCTTCACATCAATTGATGTGAAGCTTTTTTATGTGAAGTTTTTTTATGTGGAGTCGCGTTATGCGAAACATAAAACTTAAAACGATTGTTAATATATTTTTTAATTATTTTTTTTAATTCATACATTTTCGAATGAGGCTATTTGCTCTCCCCCTTTTTTATAGAGGGTAACTAAAGCCACATTCTAATAAGGTGGATATTTATTTCGTAGGAAGTCTTTTGCACGGTATGAATTTAATACCGTGCGTTTTTAACGCATGTATCTAGAGTTTGGAAGATGAGCCAATCCGCTATGTTCAATTTCGTAATAAAAAGCGCTATCTGTTTTTTGACTTTACTTTTGTTGATGAGCCACAGTTTGATTTGCAGTGCGCAATCAAGCAACTACCTATGGAGAAATATCCCCATAGGTGGTGGAGGCTATGTTACTGGCATTGAGTTTCATCCATCTGAACCTAATCTGATCTATGCGCGTACTGACGTAGGTGGCGCATTTCGGTGGAGTGAAGGTGAGCAAAAATGGATTTCATTGGGAGACCAGATCACTCGTGATCATCGCGATGATATGGGGGTGCTAAGTATTGCGCTTGATGCAAATAATGCTGAGCGAATTTACCTCCTAACAGGTTTGTATATTCAAGAATGGGCACCGAAAGGAGCTCTATTGTCATCGACCGATCGCGGGCGTACATGGTCACGTGTTGTGCTTCCATTTAAGGTGGGAGGCAACGAAGATGGACGAGGGGCTGGCGAGCGGTTGGTGGTAGATCCGCAGATGTCATCATATATATTGGCAGGCTCAAATCAGGAAGGCCTATGGCAGAGTAATGACCATGGGGAAAATTGGAGTCGAATAACATCATTGCCCGAGAATAAAATAAACTTTGTTATTTTTAATGCAGATAAAAATAAACGCGGTGAAAAAACAAAGGATATTTTTGTTGCAGTTAATAATAAAGAGAATCCGTTATACCGTACCCGCGATGGTGGCGCGACATGGGTCCCAGTAAAAACAAGTTTTTCCGATTCGGTATTTCATCGTGCCGTGATGGCAGATCAATTTCTGTATCTTGCCGCTAGCAATGCAATTGGACCCAATGGAATCAATACTGGCGCGCTTTGGCGTTACGATGTAGTCACCGGATTGTGGCGAAATATGTTGTTCCCTAAAGGGCAGGGTGGCATTAGTGGAATCAGTGTTGACCCCAGGAATTCTAAACGTATCTTGGCGTCAACCACCAATCGATGGTACCCCCATGATGAAGTTTTCTTGAGTGATAATAGCGGTGATCAATGGCGGCCGTTACTGGCTGGGGCGCAATTTGATCATGGCAATTCAGCCTATGTAAAAGAACACGTACCACACTGGCTTACCGATATTAAAATTGATCCGTTTAATGCCAACCGAGTTTTTTTTGTAACAGGCTATGGCGTGTATGAAACGCGAGATCTTAACGCTGAGCCCCTACCTAAATGGCGGTTTCAGAGTGATGGTCTTGAAGAGACTGTCATTCTTGAGTTAATTAGCCCACCGAAGGGCGCATCATTGTTGAGTGTAATGGGTGATCTCGGAGGGTTTCGTCACGATGATCTAAAAAGCTCTCCGCTAGGTGGAAAATTTAAACCCGAGCTGGGAAGCAATAACAGTATTGCATTCGCCTACAAAAAACCGCACTTAATGACCCGTACAATTGAGCAAGGAAAAACCACGCACGGTGCCTTTTCTAACGATGGAGGTATTACGTGGAGTTTATTTCAATCTGAACCAGAGGGAGCACGAGGAGGTCAGGTAGCCTTGAGTGCAAATGGATCTACAATAGTGTGGGCTCCCGACGCCAGCGATACATTTTTTTCAAGCGATAATGGAAACACATGGTTGCCCAGTAAAAGCGTGCGCTCTGGCTTAAAGCCCATTGCGGATACCTATAAAAATAATGTGTTTTACGCCTACGATGCTGAGCAGGGAGAAATTTATGTGAGTGAAAATGAAGCGCGTAGTTTTAATAAAATTGAACATAGGCTGCCGAGCTTGCCTAAGTGGAAGCTGCAAGACGGAAACTTGCGAGCTGTACCAGGGCGTGCCGGTCATTTTTTTGTTACAACAGGAGCAGGGCTTTATCGTTCAAAGGATTATGGCAAGTCCGTTACCTTATTGAATAGTGTGAATGAGTCTTACTTGATTGCGTTTGGAAAGGCGAAACAGGCTAATCATTATCCTTCTATTTATTTGTGGGGAAAGGTGGCAAATGAAATCGGCTTTTTTCGTTCAGACGATGAAGGAATGAATTGGCTTAAGCTGAACGACGATATGCATCAATATGGAAGTGCCCGTTGTATTGCCGGTGATATGCAAACCTACAATCGGTTTTATATAGGGACTAGCGGTCAGGGTATTATTGTGGGTGAATATAATGGCGAGATTATACGCTAGTGCAAGCTATTTTTTTGGTGGCTTTTGCATCAACTTTTTTAGTTGTAGTTCTCGGTACTCTGTAGGCGTAAAGTCAGTCGCTTTTTTAAAGTAACGTGCAAAAGTTGATTCGCTGTTAAACCCAGATTTCGCAATTACATCGGCAATTTTGTATGACTCGAATTCTGGGGTGGACAGTAAGTGAATAGCTACCTTTATGCGATGGCTATTAATGAATTCAAAGAAGTTCTGACGGTAGTAAGTGTTTAGTATCCCAGTAACGTCGCGCGGCTTTAACCCTATGCGAGCTGAAAATCGATCAAGGTTTATCTTCGCATCTAGGTGAAGTTTTTCTTCGCGAATGCCTTTTTCTATGGCAAATATTTTCTCAGGTTCAATATTGGGCACCACATCAGCAGATTTCTCCTTTAATAAAGACTCTTTATGCAATATCTTTCTGGTGGTTAATAATCCGTATAAAAGCATGGCGTTTACTAAGAAAGTTGACAGATAGTCAGCGGTCATTCCCATTAAGTTACTGGCTTCTCCACTAATGTATGCCCCTAGAAAATAGCCCGCAATTGACCATACTTCGATTAATAGAAAACCACCGAGAACGATATTGGGCAACATGAAATTTTCGGTGTGTAATTCATGAGTCTTCGTTCTTGCGTTCAATCTGAATTTATATTCAGAAAAAATACACGCCGCAACATAGGTTATTGGTAGGCAACGTAAAATGGCCCATGCAAAGTTAACAGCGTGGTGTGTGCCTGGTGAAAGGTTTTGCTTGTTCCACGGCAACCACGCACTTGCGCTAACATCAAACCAAACAATTACCAGCGCTGTGATTGTGGCAGGTAAAACATGAAGACTATTAATCCACTTGAATAAATGTATTTGGTTCGAAAGCGATTTAAAGTAGAAATAGAGCACGGGGCCTTGCAATAGTGTAGATATTGCAAGTAGGGCGGTCGGGAGTGTGCTGCTTGCAATAGGTTGTGTTTGTAAGTAACTGTTCCAAATAATAAAGGTTGTGGAAATTATTCCGCCAGTCAAAAAAAAGAATGTAATTAGTAGGCTGCGGGACTGATGGTTCTTGGTGGGTATAATCTTTAAAATAATGCATAGCAAGAAGGATTCAAGCGCAGTCAGTATTAAAGTTGTATCGTGCAGGCTAAAAAAGGAAAAATGACTGTTCATATTGGCTTCTTATATAGTCTTATTCGCTTATCGAAAGATGAAAACTTCTAATTTTCCAGTTTCTATTCAGTAATGCGATTTTATCAGTAAAGTCATCTAATGTGAGCAACCTACTTTAAAATCAATATGATAGTGTTCGTCATGGCGAACCCAAGGCTTTTTAACTGAAAAGGCGATGTGATTTTTAAGTGCTTTACCAGTAGGCGTTAGAAATAATTGCTTTTGAAATTCGTTGTCAAAAATAACCACTGAAATTCCAATCCCTTCTTTAATTGCTGCGGTATTGATTGCTTCTATATGTTTGGCAATGGATTCAAAATCTATAGTCAAATCTTTGTAGGTGGCTGTGCTATTAAACTCAATGTTGTAGCCAAGCTTGTTGGTGACGCCAATATCCAGTTGCTCGCTTTTTCCCTTGCTATCAACCACAGGCACAAAAAAATCTATTGATAGTCCATTAGTATGGGTTTTATGGGGTTTGAATCTACCGCCATTTTCAAACCCTGTTTCCCCGTAAATGTAAGTAACAGTTGGGTTTGAATGCTCCAAGTTTTTATAAGCCGCCAAAATGACACGATAAAC
>JACCDN010297311.1_pt1 | contig 16637 bp, 13 predicted proteins | sample 7441691 | NCBI WGS metagenome assembly JACCDN01 (sample SAMN15323439, study PRJNA562643) | freshwater metagenome | isolation source: river surface water | place: USA:Blue River Watershed | collected 2017-08-16
ATTGCCTAATTGCCGCTAACTACGAGTGGGCGCGCAAACGCACGTGGAAAGCGCGCGCGGACGAGTTTGTTGAAAAGTATGTGCGGTCCAACACTTTTCTTGAATACAGAAACATGTACAATTGGACAAACGATATTCTTCCAGGAAGTTTAGATTTGGTCGCTCAGCTCATGAAGAGAGTTCCGCAGTACGGCCACATTCTTGAAGTCGGAACATTCGCCGGAACTAGCGTGATCGGGTTCCTTGGCCAACTCGGCGCCAACGCGCGCGCGCACGTTATCGACTCTTGGAAAGATTACCTTGAAGAAGGATCTGTTCTACATTGCGAGAGCAACAAAATCTTTGACTCTTTTGTTAAAAACGTTCTTTTGTCAAAAGTTGAGGAAAGAGTGACAGTGTTCGTGGGGGATTCAATTCAGGGTCTCCTGAGCCTGATTAAAAAGGAAAAAAAGTTCGACTTTATTCACATCGATGCCTCGCACTTCCCCGAGGACTGCTACACAGACGCAATGCTTGCCTGGAGGGTGTTAAAGCCCGGTGGGATTCTTCTTTTTGATGATTACGAGTTCCACGGTAAAGAGAGCAGAAGGGTCGTCGACAAAATGGTCGACAAAGTCGGCGCGAAAATTCTCTTTGCAGGGATCAATCGATTGGCCTGTCAGCGTGAAGAAGCTTAACCGCGCTTTTCAGAATGAAATGGACGTTGTTTTTTTAGAACAATTCGTGCGCGAGCTCGACTGCGAGAGGTTTCCGTGGACGGATAGCGGGTTTGAACGTCTTGAAAAACTGTGCGCGGCCAACGGAAGCTCGGTCGTCTTTGAACTTTCGAGAACGTTTGACTCTCCTCTTTCTCTGCGCTCCATTTTTAACCACCTTTCCGACATCATTGTTGTCAAGAGCTGCCCGGATGGTATTTTACTTGCCGCCAATAAAATTGTTGTTTGCCCAAACGTTCGCGCGCCGTTATCAATTCCAATCATTTCATCTGCTTACTCGAACTTGGAGTTTTTTTCAGACAACGGCCCTTTCAATCTCAAGATAGACTTGTTTATGCTTGGAAATAGTGTGTACAAAAATAGCATCAAAAAAACATTTATTAATGAAATGGGAATGATCTTTGACAAAGGAAGCATCGTCGACGACAATTTTTTCTGGGTCTGCTCCAATTCAGAACTTCGCGAAAATAAGCCTGAACGCTGGAAGATGCTTGTAAAGAGATTCGGCGAGGGGATGACCAAAACCGACCATCTTGTAGCCTGGTTTAAACTTGAAGAGTGTCCTTGGCGCGAAGAATGCTTCGAAATCATCGACGCGCCTAGATTATCTTGATTCCAAATTCTGTCTTGATTGAACACATGTTCAGAATTTGAAACACAATCTTGGAAGCGTAGGAGAGATCCGTCTCGACGACGTCTCCGCAGCAAGAACTGCAAATATCTTTGTGGTTTGAAATAATTCCGCACTTGTCGCAAATAAACACCGAGAACTTGTCGCTGCAGTCGAACAGTTTTTCGCGCAAAAAGTCGCCGACTCCGTGCGAGAGCCAGCCCTGGACCTCCATTTCCCCTGCCCGCACTCCTCCTTTCTTCGAGCGTCCGGACACAGGCTGTCTCGTCGACACGGTTACGTTTCCAAAGTTCCGCGCGTTGATTTTGTTCGAAACAAGATGCTTCAGCCTCTGGTAGAAATTTAGCCCCATTGTGATGCGCGCCCTAAACCGCTTTCCAGTCGTTCCGTCAACTAGAATCTTGGTGCCCATTCGATCGTATCCGTTTTGCGCCAGAACTTCCCCGAGTGCTTCTATTTCCTCAAAGGGAGTAGCGTCCTTCAGTTCGCCGTCATGCGCGCCCTCCTGGCCTCTTATCAACTCGAAAAACATTGACATTGTCATTCGGCTCGGAAGAGCATTTGGATTCATAATCAAGTCGGGGATCATGCCGTCTTCTTCGCAAAAAGGCATGTCTTCAGGCGGAAGAATTATCCCGCAAGTTCCTTTTTGAGCGTTGATGTTTGCGAATTTGTCTCCTCTTTCCGGAATCTTTCTAATCTTGACGATGATCTTGACGATTCTATTTCCGGCGAATGTCTGCACGATTTCGGCCGACTCCACGATTCCCTCGACGTCTGACGTTTCTGAACAGTCTTTGAGAACAAGCTCTTTCCCCCGACTTCCCTTTCGGACAATCTCCTGCGTGCATCCAACAATAATGTCCTTTTTGGAAATCTTGGAGCCTTTCTTTACAATCCCATTTTTGTCGAGAAAACTGTAGTTGTTCAAAGGGTTTCTTACGTTTTCAGGGGGAATGCAAAACTTTCTTTGAATGTTGCACTTGACGTTGTACTCTTCCACCGTCAAAGTCTTGAATGTTGTCGAAGAAAATAGGCCGCGGTCGACCGCCGCCTGGTTCAAAATTATGCAGTCCTCAGAGTTCCACGAGCCAAGCGTGGCGATTGCAACGACGCAGTTTACTCCGGCCGGCGCGTCGTGCATCCCAAAGGCGCGCGCAATTTTTGTTGACACCATTGATTTTTGGGCATAGTCCAGCACTTCGCAGGTAGTGTCGTACCGGATCGGGTAATTATCTGTAAAGTACCCAATGGCTTGTTTCAACATGCTGCTCGCGTACACGATTCGCGGAGACTGAATGTGATCGGGAAACGGAATGCAGCCGGCGCATATGCTGAAGATAAGCGTCGGGTGCAACTCGCAGTAGTCCCACCCCTTTTCCTCCCGCTTGCATGCGACGAAAGAATTTTGAATCTCACAAGAGTCGATCTGAACGACGTCTCCTTGTCTGTCAAGCAGCGGCCGCATCGCGCGTCCTTTGTCGGCGAATATTCTGACTTCGTAGACATCCCGATTCCGATCTTTGTACATGTACAGAGAAACCTGGTCAGGAACCACGCCGATTTTTCGGAGTTTCTTAAAGTCTGCGGAAAACCCTTCAGCGTCGGTAACTTTGAAACAAGAACAATTATCGATCCAAACGTCGATCGACCCAGCAGCGTCGAAATAGCGCGCGAGAAACTTACACACGATGTCCCTGACTTCTGGCGCCGAACATTCGCGCGAGATGTGAACAGACGCCGTAAAATTCAGTACAACTCCGCAACCCTGTCCTTCCGGCGTTTCAAACAGGCAGATGTATCCAAACTGAGAGGGATGAATGAGCCGAATTTGCACGTTTTTTCCCTCTTTTCCAACAGGAAGTGCGAGTCTGTGGAGATGGCTCTGCGTCGCAATCATTGACTGTCTGGAAAGCTGCTGGCTTACTCCCTGGCGAATGTATCCTTTTTGCACGCCCCATCGTCCGGTTGCCATGCACGTCTTGATGCTCTTTGAAATAAACGCCTCGAGCTTTCCAGTCAAGTCTGTGATCGCCGAGCCCCGGCCGCACACTTTGTACATATTAAGAAAGTTTCGAAAGAACATTCTGTAGAGGTCAGAGAGAAGAATTCCGCTCGTCTCGAACCTGTGGAAGAAAATATTGTCCTTGCTGTCCGCGAGCGTTCGACCGTTCCTTGCCAGCATCAGATGGCGCACGAGCGAACAGACGGTTCTGTACCGCGACTCAAGATTCGTCATTCCGAGATGGGGAAACATATCCGCGGCGAGAATCTTCTCCGCGTACTTGATCGCTACCTTCCTTTTTGTCTGCCGCAGCAACTGCTCGGCGGTCTCTTCCGTAACGACTTCGCTCTCCTCTTCGCCGGACTGCCACTCTTCTTCGCTTTCCTCTTCTTCTTCTTCTTCTTCCCTTTCATCTTCAGGTTCTTCTCGCTCATCTGCTGCAGCTACTTCGTCGGAGACCTCTTGGGGTGCCGCGGACTTTCTTGAGGCGAGCGCGCCGATAAACTCAAGAGCATCTTCTTGCTTCATATCAAAGTGCTTTGACGAGAGAAGAGAGACACCAACGTCTTCCCTGAATTGCTTGAAAGTTTTGTCAAACGCGCTCACCAAAACTCCGAGCGGAACTGCCTTGCTCACAAAGGGGATTTTGCAAGAGACCGAGTTGCTTTCTTTTCCAATTGAGAACTCGAGCAAAACCGAGTGGCTCGTTTCCTTCGACATTGATCGCATGTTCACTGAGAAGCTTTTCCCGTCCTCGAGAACCTGAGGAACATCATATAACTTTCTTCTTTGCGCGACCAGCACTCTCTCAACCCCGTTGATGATGAAGTATCCTCCCTTATCGGTCGACGCTTCGAGATCTCTTGTCTCTTTTTTCGCAGTCGTGTGGCACAAGCAAGACCCAATCATAACAGGGACGTGTGCAACAACGGCGTCTCGAATCACTTCAGTCCGTACAACTCTTCCTCCGGCGTCTTTTGTTTTTTGCAAAACAGAAGCAAAAACAGGGGACATGTAGCACGCGTTCTCCTTTCTGCAAATGAGAGGACTAATTGGCTGGTACTCCCCATTCTTGAGAGCGCATGCCTTTGGAATATGCACTCCAAAGAATTCGAGCGTAAATCCTACTTCTTCAATGTCCTTGACCACCGGAGTCTTGAACTCGGCGACGAGCCCTCTTATTGCGAGAGGAAGATCATGCAAAATAAATTGATTGTAAGAATCAATGTGGATATTCGCTGCGCTTAGCGTTTTCAAAAAAGCATCAAACTTTTCAGAGTCCATCTTTTTCTTTGAAAACAAGCAGCTTATTTGCGCGCCAAATCATTTTCAGCTTCAAGCATCTTCGACCAAATACTTTAGAAAGCCCTGCTGCACTTTTTCGTGGTCTTCTGGAATCTCGCAGTTCAGGCACGCTTCTTTTCTCGCGTCCATGTACTTTTTCAAAAATTGTTTCTTGAATTCGGGAAACTCAGCGTCCATCTTCTGAATCTCCTTGACGCGCCGCTCGATCGCCGGAATAACTTCCTCGTTCAGCTTTCTCTCCGTGTCCGCTTTAGTCCACATAAGTTGCGCGCGCGCGACGCACAGCATTGTGTAATGGTCAAGAGGATTTTCTTTGTAGGTACCATCAACAATTTCCTTATTTTGGTCAAGAATTTTCTTCTCCCGCTGCAAAATTTCTTCCCTCTCTCTCTTCTCTTCTTCCTCAGCCGATCTTCTTTTGGACGACTCAATCTCATCCATCCTTTTCTTCAAATCAACCGAGTCAAAGTCAGCCGTCCATTTAGTTTCCTTTGTCAGCGGAACGGTTTCGCCGACTCTCACGTGGTAAATCTCATTGATTGAGTCGACGCTCCGAACAATTCTCTCCGCGGCAACGGCCGCGTCCTTTTCGTTCGCGTAGTTCCCCCTTAGCTTTAAAGTTCCGTAGATTCCGTACTTGTCGGGCTTTGCATGGTTCGAGGGAGTAAACGAAAAAAGTCCGATTTCTTGGCCGGCGATTTTGGGATCTGCTTTGCTTCGCACAACCTGCGAGAATACGGGTTTACTCAGGGCAGCAACTGCTGCTTCCGCTTCGCTTTTGCCAAGAAAAGGAGCTTTGGGATCGATGATTTTTTTTGAGAGAATATCAACGCGTTCTACAAGAGTTTCCATTTCGGGAAAAAGCATGTATTTAAGCTAAGCGAAAAATGTCTTCAAGCTTGTAGTCGCCGTCGAGCGCCCTATCTAGATAATAAATAACTTCTGGCGAAGTTCTTGCGCTCGCTCCGACGTTTGATGGGAGAAAGTCTGCGCTGACGATTGGAATTTTTCTTTTTAGAATTTTCGTCAAGTTCCAGGCCAGAGCTCTGGCACTTTCTTTTGGCGTGAACTTTGCCTTATCTGAATCTGTGTCTTTTCCTCCTAAATCCACCCAATCTCTTTCTGAATAGACAACGGCGCAAAAGCTCGAAGTGTACACTGTGTTTTGACTATTATACTCATTGGAATTTGGGTCGGGATTAATGTAGACGTTGAATTCATTCGAAAAGGGAGTTTTGATGCTGACTTGCGAGTTATCGGACATTGATAGGGAATAAAGCTTATGTAGGTCATTCATCCACTTATTGAACTGAGAAGGAGTGTACTTACATTGTACGTCGGCAAAATCGAGAGTTCCTTTATAACTTGCTAATTGGTCGGTTGCCGGGTCGTCAACACACAGCTGTGGTTTCAAGCATGCATCACAATCGCAGTTTGCGGAATTTCCACTGCAGGGAGGAGCGTTGAATGATGCGCTCCCTCCTGAATTGAGAATTTTGCAGGTTGTAGGATCATTAACTCCTTCGCAGTTTTTCGGATAAAGTTTATTGCAACTTTCAGTTGCATAAGTGAAACTCTTTCCGTCAGAGCAAATCGTTCGGTAGATTGCTCTTGAATCGACAAGAGAGAAATTTGTCACAATCGAGGCAAGAGATGAATCGAACAATAGTCCGACTCCAGAAGGAGAATACGAATCAGTAACTTCCAAGAGGACAATGGGCGCGGTTTGATTGTTAATAAAGTTGAATGAGCCGCATGTGTTCTGGATGGAGCAATTATCAGAAAGGAAGAAGAAACTTCCTTTAATCATTGCCAGGCACTCATTCTGATTGAGCATTTTGACGAAAAAACCCTCCTTGATTGTCCCCGTTGGAGGAGACTTATTAGTAAAGGGGTTAATACTTTCCGTGTTATCAACCGGTGTGTTTGTAGAATCGGGCTTCCTTAACAGAATTATCAGAACTACGATGATTAATATAATACAAAGAGCAATCACGGCGCCGACGACAAAAGAAATTTGCATTTATTACTGCTTAATATGTTTTTTGTCCGAAAAATGTCCGAACCGTATATTTTGTTTCTGTCTAGAAAAACTGGTCTCTCTGCCGAAGAGGTGAGGGCGCGTCTCGGCGAAGTCGAGGACCAGGTCAAAAGTGTTTTAAAAGAAGTTGAAGGGACGAGTTCGCAAAAAACTCTTACAAAGAGACGCCTCGCGCGTGAAATTCAGCAGAGATATTCGATTCAGTTTGTGTAATAAATGATCGTGGCGAGGCTTTTCAAAACTCCAGAAGGGTCGCGCAAAAAGTTTAAAGTTCAGCTGTTTGACGAATCTTCACGCCGCTCCAAAAGCATTAGTTTCGGCGCAAAGGGGTATGAAGACTTTACAATTCACAAAGATCCTCAGCGGAAACAAAAGTATCTACGCCGCCACTCAGCAAGAGAAGACTGGCAGGACCCCTTCAGTGCTGGGTTCTGGGCGGCGCACTTACTCTGGAACAAGCCAACCATCAGCGGAAGCATGCGCGACATTTCAAAAAACTTTGGCATCCGCTTTATCGGCTAAGTAGCAGCTGCTGCCGCGCGCGAGAATACGTCTGACCTAGAGTACCTGTCGAGAGAATCGATCACGCATTTGGCGATTTCTTCTTCGTCCGCAAGCTCTCGGTACTCTTGCATCACTTCTGCCGTCAGTTCCTTTTGCTTTTTTTGGATAAAAGTTTGCAAAAGTTCGTCGCTGGCAAGAATGTCGTCCATCTTTTCGTCCTTTTCAATTTCTCTCTGGATGAGAATAGAGAGCTTCGAGTAAATCTCATCTTTGAGCGGAAGCGTGAGGCCGAACTCACTTCCAAAGCCCTGCAACACGTTCATCAGGCGCACGACATGGCCCGTTCCGCACTTTTCACTCGCTTCTTCCAGTTCCTCGTACAGCCGCTTCATCATCTCAGACTGCACTTCTGGCTGCATTTCCTTGATCAAACAACTCACTCCAAACAAAAGTTCAGAGAGAGAAAACGTACTTTCACCGTAGCCATATTCAGAGTCGTCGTTTTGAATTCTGTCCAGAGTAGTGGAAATTGCTTCCACCTTTCCGAGCGGCGCGTTCAACAGAAGCAGAGAAATTTCCTGGTCTATTTTTTCTCTCGAATATTCTCCCCGATATTTTGAAACGAGAGCGAACGCCTTCTTCATGCACTCTGAGCCGAACGCGTGTACGTTTTCCTGGCTCTCGTAGAAATGGCGCGCGCGACGCCTGTTCTGCTGCAGTTCGAATCCATTCAGCGCGTCGATTTGAAGCAAGATTTCTCCCTCTCCCTCGAAAAAGTTGACAATATCAAGAATTTCTTGTCTGAAATTTTCTTCAAAAGGATTAACGACGACGTGCCTGAATGCAATAAAGGGAGCCGGGGCCGGGGAGGCGGCGGCGGGTGCGGGTGCGTCCTTCTTTTCCTCCGGATCTCGGAGCCTCGCATTACCGAGTGTTCGGTCGAGAGCATCAAAGAAGGAAGTTTTTTGGGCAGCATTGACCTTTGCTTGCATTTGCGCTCGTGGAGGCGCCAAGTTTCGGCGTGGTGGTGGTGGTGGAGGCAACGGAGGAGCTAGAATCTGGCGAAGCATTTGTTTTTCTTCTGAAAGTTCTGTAAAGTCATCGAAAATAGCTTCCGCGATTTCCTTCTTGACGGATTGTCTAATAGGCTTGGATGTTAGGGCAAAGAGGTGCGCGCTGCGCGTCCCCTTTGGATTAGAGCGCTCGATGTCGGCTAAAATACTTTGCTCGAGAGGGGAAAGGGCGAACTCGTCTCGTTTCTCTGTTTTTTCTTTTCGAAAAAAACGCGGAATGAAAATCAAACCCACTACAAGAGCGACAAAGAACAGAATCATCAAGAGCATTTATTTATCCAGATACGAACTCTTCATTAATTTGAATCAGTCCTTCGATAACATGGACGACCCCGTTGGAGCACTGCGCCGAATGAAGGACGCGCAACCCGTTGACGAACACGTCTTCGCCGCAGCAAGAAACGTGCACGAATCCGTCCATCAAGTTCGGGATGTTCTCTTCCGTGCGTAAATTGTCGCGCGACACTTGGCCTCTGATGCAGGAGTTAAAAACTGCTTTTTCGCAAAAGTAAAAGCTGGAGGCGGCGCCTTTTAAATAGTCGAACCAATTGTCAGAATAGAGGTTTTCCGGAATAAAACAGGTGATATTCAGACCTGCTTCGTCGAACTCCCGATCCCGCCCGATTGTCTGCAAAAAGAGAGCGTAGATCGGGCTCTCGTTGTAGATAAAGTCCATGACGCTTCCGCGCTGATACTTGTACGGAACGGGTATGGATGGGCCGGAAACGAAGTAGGGATTGTCGGCAGAGTAGATTGAAGTCATGTGTATTTTATTTTGTAAATTAATAAAATGGATTTACGAAATGCCAGAATATGCGTCCAGAAGTTTCACCACGATCCGCAGCTGCACAGCTACATTCACAGAAATTTAGTGCGCGGGAAGGACCCTGTTGTGAGTGCGATCTTTATGAATGATCTGTTATGGAGCCCCGGAGACACAATCACTATTTCCTTTCTTCCATTTTCACCGAGCGACGCGCCGGCGTGGTACACGCTCGCCCAAGTTTCTTCTTCCTTGACAAAAGAGCAAATGGATATTGAGCGGCGAGCAAGGGCGGCTCCTTCCTTTGAAGATGCAGTGAAGATGATTGTAAAAGAACTCGTGCAGCCGGCTGTTCCAAAGCTCAATCTGCAATTTGTTGACGGCCAAGGAGATGTGCGTGTCCGCTTTCAAAAGTACGGTGGCTCTTCATCTCTGGTTGGAACGGCTTGCAAGTCGGCGCCTCCCGATCAGTTTACGGTTACATTTGGGTGGATGGATGTCGGAACGATTGTCCACGAGTTTTCGCACGTACTTGGAATGCTTCATGAGCACCAGAATCCAAGTGGAGGAATTCAGTGGAACACCGACGCGGTATATCAGTGGGCGCAGCAGACGCAGGGGTGGGACAAGGAAACGACGGATGTGAATATTCTTGACGCTTACCCCTCAAATGAAATCTCGGGATCTGTGTTCGATCCGGAGTCGGTAATGCTCTACTTCTTTCCTCCTGAACTAACTATGAACGATTTGCAAGTCGGTCAGAATCTGAGATACTCTCAGACAGATCTGATGTACTTGGCAAAGACGTACGACTCTATCTACAACCCGGCGCTTTATTCGCAGACAAAAGGGCCTTCCTTGATTGATTCAAATAAGCCGACAACTTCTTCCGTCCCTAGTAATCCGACAACTTCTTCTGTTCCTAGTAATCCGACAAAACCCGCCGCTCCAAGTAATCCAAAAAAGAGCTCGACTGCCCCGGCGCCTAAAAAAACAGCCGTTCCGATAAAACCAAAGGCGAGCACACCCGCGTCTAACCCCCCCGCCGTTCCGACCACTCCTTCATCTGTCGACCCCACTACAAGCAAAACCTCTCCGGTAAAGCTTGTTTCTGGAGGAGACCAAATACCTTCTACAAGTACTTCTTCCAACACGGATCCAACAAACAGCAGCTCGCCAACCACCACCAGTGTTGCGGATGATGTAAGCGGCGCCTCACAAACATTCAACAAAATTTTCATCGTGTCTCTGGTTTCCTCCATCGGACTAGCCCTAATTTTCATACTGATCGTGCTATTCGCATAATTGAAAATATAAACAGAGCGAGCGCTAACAGCAACATCGAAATAATAAGAATTAACGAAGGCCCGCCTTTCGTGTTTTCTGTCGGAGAAGGAGAGGGTGCGGAGATTGCTTGACGAAGGGGCGCACGCTCGTTCTGCGCCGGAGTGGCTTTCTTTTTGATCCCCATTTTCCCCGCAACGAAATCGGCGGCCGGCGTCGGCAGCGCGCGTCTTATCGGGGGAGCGTCGTTGTATTCTTGATAAGAAAGATATCTTCTCGAAACTCCGGTAACCGGATCAATTCCGCCGTTTGGAACAAACGTCGACATTACAATTCTACGCAGTGGATTGAGTTGTTCGGTGTTTAGAACAGAAGCGACGCGCTCGTTGACGCTGAGTTCTCCGATCTCTTCAAGGGCTGGAGGCGCGACGAAAACGTTTTCCTCGATTCCGCAGCAGTTGATCCCGCGGTGAATCCGAAAGTATCCCTCAATCCCCCAGTTCTTCCCCCACGAGTTTCGCACCCACCAAAAAGGGACCCCGCCCTCTTCTCCCCATCCATCGATAATCACTGCGTGGCCGCCAATCGGCTTCAGCCGTGGATTGTGCATGTAAATAACTGTTTTGGGATCGAAAGAGTAAAAATCTGGATAAACAACCATAGCCGTAGTAACTGGACCGTGTATGAAAATGTTCCGCCGAATTTGCAACTCTGACCCTCCATCCTTTTCGATTCCTGGGACGACATAGGGACGCTGAGCCCTGTAAAACACAGCGGGCGAGCCTGACGTGTTGCATGTGTCCAAAAAAGGCCCGACTATTTCTTCGCAAGTTTTGTCAAAAGGATCTTCTCCGATACATTCAACCGTATTAGTTCCGACGTCAAACAAGTATCTCCAGGCTTCAAGGAGCGTATTTCCAGCGCATCCGAATCTCTGTACAACTTCCTCGATTCTCTTGCTTCTTGACGAAAGCCCGCTGAGTTTTCCAGACAAATTTACTTCTTCGCCAACAGTGTCGCAAACGATGATCTTCGAGGCAGACAGATTCAGATGCATTTTTCCCTGAGAAAGGAGGTTAAATCTGTCAGCAAGAGCCGCAGCGGCCGCAAACGCGTAGCATCCTCCGCAATGGCCCTGATTTTTGACGTGCGAAAGAAATCCTTTCCATTCAACCTTTCCCTCAAACAAATCGGGGACTGGGATGCTCTGCTGCTCAATAAACTTTTTTTCTGAATTTGAGTCAAGACTTTTTAAAAAAGAAACAAACGTTCTGTCCAGCGCGTCTGATTCGCTGCGCGTAATTGTATTAAGAGGGTACTGCTCGGGGGTTCTAACAATGAACATCTTTATTTTCTCAGATAGAAAAGAACGGCGTCCTGAACGTCGCGAACGCTTCCAATGTCAATCGATTCTTCCGGAATCGTTGTCAGGTACTCAAAAACCTGCTTCAAATCGCCGGCTGACCTGAACGTCCAGCCCTTTTTATCGTGCTCGACTGCTTCTGGCGGCTCTGGAGCTTCTTCGTCTGCTGCGCTCTCACTTTCGGAAATGTTGTCCGGTTCTCTTGTGATCTCTTCTTCTTCTTCTTCTTCTATCTGTACCGGCTCCTTCTCTTCTTTGGGCTCTTCCAGCAACAAACACTTCTTTGGAGGCGCGTGAAAACCACAGAACCCTTGCTTCTTTGCTTTGCGGCCGCACACTCTTTCCGGCTCCCCTTTTTTCTTCGGCTTGATTATGCACTGGCAAAACTCGTTTACCTTTTCCTCAACTTCAAATTTTCCAATAAAGGGAATGTCGACAACCTCTCCTTCTTCCTCATCCTCGCCTCTGTCTTCTTCCTGTACAGCCGCAGGAACAGAAGGCTTGGGCGCCGGCGGAGAAGCGATAACCTCGCACTTTTTTGGCAGTTTATGTAGCCCGCATCGCCCGTCTTGTTTTACTTTTCGCCCGCAAATATCCCCTCTCGACTTAACGAAGCACTGACACACATCAGCATTTGACTGCTCTACCTTTTTTGGCGGAGAAGCCTTTTTTTTCGCCGGCTTCGGCTTAATTTCGACAGGGCTACTGCTGTCGCTTTGGGGCGAGAGCTTTTTTTTTTTCGGACGCAGCGGCTTTTTTGGCTCCAAAACCTCCTCCTTTTTTTCGACAGGACGCGCCCCCTTTGGTTTAGGAGAGACGCTCCTGCTTCTTGAGGGAGAAAGCCTTCTTTTCTTTGGACGCAACGGCTTTTTCGGCGAGGCGTTTTTCTTCTTCCGGGGAGACTTCTTTTCTTCTTCGGCGATTAAAGGCATTTCTCCAAGGATGTCGCACTTCTTGGCAAGAATGGATCTGCTGATTTTTCCCGATTGCTGCGCGCCCATGACGTCCCGGGCATCTTTTGCTTGATCGAAAGACTTTTGGGAAGAAATTTCAGAAAGCCTAGTTTGGTCCGCAAAGGCAGGCTGTTTCTCTTCTGCCGAAATTGGAAGCAGCTCTCCGCGAATGTCGCACTTTTTAGTGAGAATAGACCGGCTTATTGTGCTCATGGTTTCGGTTAATTTCTTTATTTTTAACTGAAAATCGTTTTTAAGACAGCTTAACGCATTTGCTTAAAAGCAAATGGAAATTGAAGAGGAAAATTTCGTCATTTCGCCAAGCAGAGAACTTGTTCCAATTAGCAATAATCTTACAAATTTCCAGACAGAATTTAGCATCGTGAGCGACAGGCCTTTTCGCGCGCTCATTGTGAACCAGGAACTGCTTGACAAGTCGGACGAAGACGTTCAACTCAGGAGCGTTTCGAACGGAGTGTTTTCAGGGAAGATTGTAAAGGACTCTGGAAAGAAGGATGAGTGGTATATCGCCGTCGAAGCAGATGAAGTTATTAGCGCAAAGCTTCATTTTACAACAAAGGAGATTTCGGAAGCAGCCCCTTCCCAACAAAACGCGCCAGTCGCTGCTGAATTTTCAAACGCGATCGATACCTCGCTAAGTGCTCCGAAGAAATGCAAGAAAAGGCTGTCTTTTTGGATAATCATTCTAATTATTGGTTTAATTGGAGCTGCTGTTTTCGCAGTCTACAAATTTTTATTCAAAAGAAGAAAGCGCGCGCCAACGGTTGAAAATGCTCCTCCTGAGCCGCCTCTCATGGTTCCGTATGCAGCAAAAGAGGCAGAAGGCCCGCCTCCCTTGAAAATTCGTAGGTCGTTCCTTGATATTCCGCGCGAAATCCCAGAAGAAGAAGAAGAAGAAAAAGAAGTAAAAGAGCCCCCGAAGGAAAAGGTCCGCGAGCGCATTGAAGAAGATGAAAAGCTCGATCTCGACTTTTCCGACTTGCCCGAGGTCTAGATGTTCCCCTTCTCGTAGTTGAAGTTTAGCATGTCTGCAATATTGTGAAGGTACTTCGGGTTGGGCGACTTTGTCGTGTCGAGGCCGTTTCCATAAACGAACTGAATGATTCTGTTCGTGTCGTTCCTCACCGAACCGTCGTAGACTACCTTTTCGTCCTCGGTTAGTTTGATGATCCGTCGGTGCATGTACCCAGTTTCGCTCGTTCCCATCGCCGTGTCGACTACCCCAGATCGGCCAGCTTCTCCGTGGAAAAATATTTCCTTAGGACTTAGCCCCTGAAGGAAATTTCCCCGAATCATTCCGCGCGAAGAGAATCGGTCCTCGAGTGAATCCGAGTTCATATCAAAGTGATAGAGAGATCTGAGGCCGTGATTGAGAAGGAGTTTGGAGCGCGCACCCTTGATGTATTGCTGTCCAAGGAGCCCGCAAATCTGAGCGACGTTGAAGTAGTCTCCCTTGGATCCACTCTTGATCATCTTGAGAAAATTATTGTCCTCATCAAAGCCTTCTTTGCTGATGCGCATCCCGATCGACTGCGCTTTGTTTAAAGCCTCTTGTACCTTGATTTCTCGGATGTTTGGATTGCGCACGCTGCTTTCGACAAGACTTGCTTCATAAAAAGACTTTTGAACAAATGCTTCAATCTTCTCGCCGAGATTTTTGTCCCTCACTGTGCAGTCTTCGAGGCCGATGCTAAACCCACGTAGGCGCAGCCACTGGTTGCTAACTCTCTGCAGATTGTTCACCACCATCTCGGATACATTGCTTGGATAAATATGATAGATAATGTCGAAGATAGAGTTCATCGCCTTCTTGTCAAAGACGCCGCGCACAAACATTCCGTTTCGAATAAGAATCTCTTGTTTCTCATAACTGAACGAGTTCGGAAAACACATCGAGATGACGGCTCGCGAGCAATATGGAGAGTCGGGAAAAGCCGCTTTCAGATCTGCAAGGAGCGTGTTGATCCGATCAAAGGAAACAGGCGCGCGCTTCTCGTCAACCAAAAGCATCATCAAGTCGAAGAACTCTTCTCTTTCGATGTCCATGTTCTCTTCGGTCATCAGGAAAAGAGCCAAAATGTTGTCTTGCACGAGAACGATATTGGGCCGCCCGTTTTTTTCAGAGCATAAATGATTCTTGATCGAGGACAGCTCCTCAAGCTCGCACCGCGCGTTGTACATCTGCGGCACGTGAATGTTCATCTCGTCTCCGTCAAAGTCCGCGTTGAACGTCTTGGTGTTGCTAAGGTTGAATCGAATTGTTCTTCCAGACTGTACAACTGCTTCGAAAGCGATGAGCGAGCCGCAGTGCAGCGTGGGTTGGCGATTTATCACCACGGTATCTCCAGTCCGAAGCTTTCGGTCGAGTATGTCCCCTTCTTGCAACAAAAAAGTATCTGGAACATATGCAGCGTGAAAGCTTTTTTCCTCGCCGCTCGGATCTTTGCGCGTGATAAATTTGATGTTCGAAGTTCTTCTTATCTCTCTGTTCAGCTCCTCGACGTTGTACTTGCACACAACTTCCTTGACCGTGAGCGACTCGGCCATCTCGAGGGGAATTCCAACCTGATTGATAAGCAGCGTTGGTTCGGGGCCAATTACTGTTCGTCCGGATCTGTCCACTCTCTTTCCCATAATTGAGTCTCGCATGTGGCCTTTTTTCCCTGATATTCTTTTGATCGCGGGTTTGGTCACTGTACCGACGCCCGTTGCTCCCCCTTTCTTTTCAACAAAGAGCGCCCGAATCTTGAATGTGAGCTTTTTCAGATTGGGCAAATCCAGCTCTCCGCCGTCTCTAAGCGACTGATTAATTTTGACAATTTCGTTGTACTGAATCGTCAAGTGATCGTCGTGTAGCTGGCCGTCGATGTAGAGCGGAGGGCGGACGCAGGGCGGGCACACCGGAAGCAGCTCGATGATCAAGTTCTCCGGATGTGTCGTGAAGTGAATCCGCGCCAAATCTTCCTTGTTAAAGTTTGCGAGAATGATTGAGACCTCTCGTGGCGTCATTTGCAAAATTCCTCTTCCACTCTCGGCAGAGTTCTTTGCTTGAAAGTCGCATTTTATGATAACAGCTTCTTCCGAGAATGACCACGCGGGCTGTGGGAAGCAGCAGTGCATGCACACTGTTTTTTCGGCGACTACCGCTTCGAAATGAGGGAATGAATCGTCCAGTTTGATGAACATGAAGCGCCCGCAGTTGAAGCAAAACATTCTCAGCAGTTTCAGAACATACTTGACAAAGAGCGGATGAATGATGGGAAAGTTTAAGCAAATGTGCCCGAAGTGCCCAGGACACTTCAGTTCTTCCAGCTTGCAGGTGGGGCAGAAGATTTTTCGGTTTCCTTCCGCTTTTTGGTAACCGGCCGGGCCCAGTCTCTGGTCAAATACCGACCCTTCTTCATCTGCTTTGGTCTTTGTGATTTCAAGAACAGATACCTTTCTGATATCATCAGAACCAAGAGGAGAGAACTTGACGTTGGAAATGACAGCTCGCATATTTCTATGAATTTTGGTTGAATTAAGTTTTTCTTCATCATTTTCATCCATCTAATTTTCTATTGTTCGGGCCTGCTAATGTATCTCTTTTTCCCTCTCACAATGTAGAAAGTTCCTCCGCGCGGCCCTCTGAATTTTTTAGGGGATCGTGTTGGCCGCCCGACTGACTTTGTGCAAACTGCCCAGGGATTGTATTTTGGGCTTTTTGCCTTTACCGAAAGTACGCATCTTTCATATTTATCCATTTATTTAAGAGTGTCGGAAAATGATTTAATTTCGCGAAGAAGAAGGAAAGAACACCCAAAGAAGCAGAAGCGCAAAGATGATGACCAAGAAGCCCTCCAAGAGAACCGGATGGAAGTTGCGCGAACAGTCTTCTTTCAGCATCATCAAGCAGCTGCCCGATGATCTGCTGAGACACTCACTCTCATTCATTGGAAATGTTGAAGAGTTGGATGTGATTCGCGCCGTGAGCAAAAG
>JACCDN010325210.1_pt1 | contig 16636 bp, 16 predicted proteins | sample 7441691 | NCBI WGS metagenome assembly JACCDN01 (sample SAMN15323439, study PRJNA562643) | freshwater metagenome | isolation source: river surface water | place: USA:Blue River Watershed | collected 2017-08-16
AAAAGGCATTTTAGATAGCCATGATTTTCTAATGTCTGCATTGTTAAAATAAGGGATTTTTTTTTCGTCATGAAATAAAACAAAAATAGGCGCTTCCGGCCATAGTTCGTGGAAGGCTTTTAAAACTTGCTCTGCCCCCCCATCTTGAGCAAGGTAATCATGTACCAGTGCTATTTTCATAATGCACCATCTCTTTTTAAAACAATAAAAGGAGTTTTTAGAATAATAATTGCGTCTAAAAACATGTTCCAGTTTTCTAAATAAAACGTGTCGAGTCCAATCTCTTCCTCAAATGTTAAAGCGCTTCTACCAGAGATTTGAGCTAGCCCGGTAATTCCTGGTTTTATAGCAAGAACAATACGGTGGTGTTTGGGGTAGTTGATAACTTCGCGGGGTTGGTGGGGGCGTGGGCCAACGAGGCTCATTTCACCTCTTAAAACATTTAAAAATTGTGGTAATTCATCTAGGCTCCATCTTCTCAAAAAAGCACCGCATTTTGTTACTCGTGGATCATCCTTAATTTTATAAATCGGGCCAGTTTTAAGATTGTTTTTCTTGATTAGTTCTTTTTCTTGTGCCAAAGCAACTTCGCCTCCAGCTCCAAATTGTTCTCCCGTGCTATCTTTTTGAAACATTGAGCGAAATTTAAAAACAAAAAATTCTTTTCCATGCTGTCCAACTCTTTTGTTTTTATAAATAATTGGTCTCCCGGTTTCAATCAAAATAAGAATTGATATAAAAATAAAGAGTGGTGAAAAAAGAATAATAAAAAAGAGGCTTCCGACTACGTCGATGCACCTTTTAATTATATGACCCCAGCCAATAAGTCGCGTTCTTTGCAGTTCCACGATCGGAATTCCAGCCATTGTGGAAACGCTCATATTGGTTGTAAAGGTAGCAAAAAGATCAGCAGAGTATTTGAAGGTAACATTATGTTCGTTTGAAAAATCAATTGCTTCTAGCACTTCTTCTTCATGTGCCTTGGGATCCGTAAAAATAATTTCATCAGGTTTATTATATAAGAGTGATTGCTTTGTTTTAAGGTTGAAATGAGGGAAGTGTGCCATGATTTTATAACCAAGCCTTGGTTCCGTTTTGATCATTTCTTTAAGAATATTAGCAACCGATTTTTCACCGATTATAACGGTTTTTCTAAGTCCTACTCCTAAACGATATAGTATGGCCTTAAGACCGCGAATTGCCAAGCGCCCCAGAATGAGAAAAATTATCGCTAACATCCAGCCCATGAGTACTAAAAAACGCGAGTCGAAACGCTGGAGGGTAAAAAAAGTGTACATGGTAATGGCTGAAAATCCTGTCGAACAAGCCATGATTATTTTAGCAATATCTTTAGCAAGCTTTCGATTGGGGTTGATGGAGTATATGCCGGAAAATATAAAAATTACAATCCAAATAAGTGAAACAAGCAGAGTTATGGCTACATAATTTTCCCATTTTATACCAAACATTACTGGCCTGAGATTGGTAACGAATTTAGAAAATCGCCAGCTATAAGCAGTTAACCCTGCTAAGACTAGTAAAAAATAGTCTAGGGGTAGTTGAAGAAAAGTAAAAATAAGTTCAAAACGTTTCATAGAATGTCGTTATTGTACAAGCAAGTACGTGTACTAGTCAAACAAAATACAACCCCTCATGAAGAGGGGTTGTAGCTTGTGAAGTAAGCCGAATTTTGTGTCTCCGACGTTCGTCGGAGAGGTGATCATTTATCTTGAACACATCTTGCAACGTGTTTCTAGCGAGCGAACTTTTCCATAAAAAATGTTTTTCATTTTTTGGCTGCTCTTGCATCAGATAGGGTTTAGCACGAATCCATCTTGCAATGGATTGAGTATGGTTGAGTTCCATTTTTTTGCCATCGCCGTGTCTCGAGACATAAAGCTGCGGCCAGGCAAATAGAACATGGAAATTTCCACACACTTTTCACCTTTCTCCCAACGATACGCTGGGATAGTATTGTCTCTGTGCCTTCATTACCACAACATGATAATGATTTCAACGTAGTTGAAACTTTCCCGCCCCAGCACCTCGCGGTATGGGGGGTGGGTGTTACCCACTATCACTTTCCTAAACTATTTAGGAGATGTTCGGACTTTCCTCCCCGATTTTTGTCGAGGCGATCACCTTTCATAAGCACTGAACTTATAGCATAGGGTACTTGTTTTGTCAATATGAGAATTGTTGGTATACTATAGTAAAATAGTATATAAAATATGGTCATTTTTGGCTCAAATAAAACAATAAATTCTCAAGAATCAGCGAAAAAAAAGCCTATTTTTGAAAGCTATGTCGACCCCTCCGGTGATTTTAGTAGCAAACAATTAAAGTATAGTCTTTGGTTTGTGGCGCATAAGGTGTTTTTACGTAAGGCATTGTTTGTTTTTTTAATCTTGATCAGCATGGTGTTTTGGGGTTTGAGTATTTGGTGGTGGGGTGATTATATTTCTTATGAAATACGAGATCGTTCTCAGCTAATCAAAGCACTCGTTTCTTCAACAAAAAATACTTTTCAAAAATCAACAGCTTTTAGCCCCCGCCCGATAGTTGTTACAAATTCTTTTGTTACTCCCGGGGGGGTGGATAAATATGATTTGGGTGCGGAGGTTGCTAACCCCAATGATCGCTTTGTTGTTTTTGTTGACTATTATTTTGTGGTTGAAGGTGAAAAAACCCCTGTACAAAAAACAACCCTTTTGCCAAACGAAACAAGGCCGTTCATGTATTTTGGTCTTAAGAAAACAAGTGCGCCTTCCGCACCGGTTCTTGTTTTTGAGCGAATTGCGTGGCAACGGGTTCAGAGTCAAGAGGTTATAAATACAAGCCTGTGGCAAAAAGAACGCTTGGATTTTAGTATTAAAGATTTTGCTTTTACTCGGGCTGAAACAGCGGGTGTAAGTAGTAACCAGATCAATTTCGTTTTGGTAAATCACTCATCGTTTAGTTATAGTGATGCACATTTTTATGTTATGCTGCTTTCTCAACAAAGCATTGTTGGTGTGTTGCCACTCGAGGTGGTAAATTTCAAGTCACTAGAAAGTAGATCTATAGATTTGAGAAGTTTTGTTACGAATTTGGATGTGAGTGAGGTAAAAGTGTACCCCCTTATAAATGTCTACAATAAAAGTGTGTTTATGGTTCCGTAAAGCTACGGAGAGAAGGAGTGTTTAAGAATCGTACATGTTTACTTGGAAAAAATTTTTGCCACAAAATTTTGACTGGCCACTTATGGTGGCTGTTTTGCTTTTAGTTGCTTTGGGCCTTGAGGCGATTTATAGCGTTGATTTGTCGCGTGGTAATACGCTTATTTTATTCAAAAAACAACTCGTTGCAGTTATTATTGGTTTAGTGGGGGTGGTTGTTTTGTCTGTCACTCAAAGTAATGTATTTAAAACAATCGCGAAATTTTTTTATAGTTTTTCATTAGCTTTATTGGTATTAGTTTTGTTTTTTGGAAAACAAATTCGTGGAACAAAAGGTTGGTTTGTGGTGGGAGGCTTTAGTATACAACCTGTTGAAATGGCAAAAATTGCACTTATTCTATTGTTGGCGTATATCATAGCTCATTTTGGTAGAAGATTTGAACGACCACTTTTCTTTTTTGGCACTGGTTTAATTTCGTTTGTGTTAATGTTCTTAACCATGCTGCAACCAGATTTAGGCTCTGCTCTTATTCTTGGTTTTATTTGGTTTGGGATGATGTGTTTGGTGGGAATACGTCGTTTATTTTTAATTTTAGTTGTTGGTTCGACCGTTCTATTGGGTTTTGTAAGTTGGAAATTTTATTTAAATGATAAGCAAAAAGCTCGTTTCGTAGCAGTTATCAATCCACAGGCTGCTAGCCTGACTAGTGGGTATAATGTTATCCAGGCAACTATTGCGGTTGGGTCAGGGCAAATTTTTGGCAAAGGAATTGGAAGAGGGTCTCAGAGTCAATTACGTTTCTTGCCAGAAGCTCATACTGATTTTATTTTTTCTGTAATTGCTGAAGAATTAGGTTTTGTTGGTGTTGTGATAACGCTTGTGCTGTTTGGAATAGTACTATGGAGGTTTGTGGTCATTATGGAGCGTGCTGATGATGACTTTGTTGTTTTTACTGTTGGAGGAATTGCGCTATTATTATTTGTTCAGTTTTTTATAAATGTGGGTGCTGAAATTGGTATTTTTCCACTTACGGGTGTAACCGTACCTTTTGTAAGTTACGGAGGTTCTTCAATGATTATTGATTTGTTTATGATTGGAATTGCGCAGAGCATGATTGTGAGGAAGTATTGATCTGAGCTTACAAAATGAAGCTTTCACCTTCAAGTTTACGCATTGACAAATCTTCTTTTTGATGTAATAATTTTTCTCTACCCAAATCCAAAAGGAGGTACTGATGACTCGACAGAGCATGTTTTATAGCCCCTATCTTTGTGCAAAAATGATGGAACAGGCCTTTCGAATAAAAACAGCTGGATTGGACGAAGAGGCTATTCAGCACAGAGTGCCTTTCTCGGAAACTTCAAGTTGGTTGTACTCAGCAGCTAACCGTGGAAGGCAGTTAATGTTAGTAAAGGAATACCATTCGAGACTTCTGCCTGTGCTAAAAACGCCAGAAATTGAATCTGTTGCCAGTGTGGGTGTAAATTTGATTGGAGACTTTCTTGATCGGAATGGATTTCCTTTTAGTCGTAAAGTTAAAGGGAAAAAATTGGTAGTGGCCGGAGATATGCAGGCGGAATATCGTTGGCTAGCCAAAGGAGAAAGGACATATATTACCTACCACGGTCAAAATTATTTGGCATTTCAACTTTCAAGGTGTTTGAAAAATTTTGAACCGATATTGGAAACGTACGATGTGGCCGGGTATAGGTATCCCCTAATTTCCTTGGCTACAGAGTCCCCAGACAGAACAGTCTGGTTGATGCGCTATGATGGCAAGATTTGTTCGGAGGAACAGCTAGAATGTGTTTACGCCTTAAAACGAGAAAAAAAGTATAGACTCTCTCGAAGTTTTGATCAAATTGTTGTGCCGATGGTGGATTTTAATTCGTTATCGCAAGCACAATTTTTAAGAGGAATGAAAGTCTGTGGCCAAGAAATTAGCCAGGTATTTGGAAGATTTTCTTTTAGAATGAGTGAACGAGGTACTGGTGAAAGCCTAGGTCATCGCGGCTTATCAAATGAAAAGTTTGTATTTGATGGTCCCTTCATTGCGTGTGTTGAAGATATCTATTGTGGTCCCATAGCGGTTGGATATTTTTGTCCCGAGGATTCATGGAGGCAACCCTTTCATAAGTTGTGATTCAAATTAAATACCCCGCATTTACAGAACCTTTCAAAGGTAAAACTGGTGCGGGCGTTTTATTTTAACCGATTTTTAAACCAGCTATTTATCTTAGTATTCTTGATTTTTTGAACCTGGGATAGTATGCTTTAAAAATAGATTTCAAAAATTTTAGCCTTATTATGGATTTTAAAATCGTCTCCAAATACCAACCAGCGGGTGATCAGCCGAAGGCCATAGACGAGCTCACCGATGGGTTTAAAAAAGGGTTTAAAAAACAAACCTTGCTTGGAGTTACCGGTTCGGGAAAAACATTTACCATGGCAAATGTTATTGAGCGCATTCAAAAACCAACTTTGGTAATTGCGCACAATAAAACTTTGGCTGCACAGCTTTGCAACGAGTTTCGTGATTTCTTCCCTAACAACGCGGTGGAATATTTTGTGAGTTATTACGATTACTACCAACCAGAAGCATACATGCCCAGCAGTGACACGTATATTGAAAAAGAAGCACAGATCAACCAAGAGATAGATCGCTTGCGCCATGCGTGTACCCAGGCTTTGCTTTCGCGTAAAGATGTAATTGTAGTTGGGTCTGTTTCGGCAATTTATGGTTTGGGTTCACCAACCGAGTATGAAAAAATTGTGTTGCATGTGAATGTGGGTGAGATTATAGATCGCCGGGGAATGATGGAGAGGCTTGTTAGTATGCAATTTGAGCGCACGAATACGGATTTGACTCGTGGAACTTTTCGCATGCATGGGCAGGTGCTCGAAATCATGCCTGTTAATGAAGAGTTAATTTATCGTTTAGAAATTAGTACCAAAATTGATCGTATTGAATTGGTGGATCCGGTAACACGAAAAATAAAAAAGAATTTAGAAGATGCTTGGTTTTTCCCTGCCAAACATTATGTGGTTGGTGCAGAATCTCGCAAGCGCGCTTTTGAAACCATCGGTACAGAACTAAAAGAACAATTAAAATATTTTGAAGATCATGGCAAGGTTTTGGAATACGAACGTTTAAAACGCCGCGTAGCTTATGATTTGGAAATGATTCAAAACATCGGCTATTGCAATGGTATTGAAAATTATTCTCGGCATTTTGAAGGACGCAAAGAAGGCGAACCGCCGTTTACTTTGCTAGATTATTTTTTCCATGCTTCGGAAGATTTTTTAACGATTATCGACGAATCTCACGTCACCATTCCGCAAGTGCGCGGAATGTATAACGGAGATCGCGCTCGCAAAGATACGTTGGTAGAGCACGGCTTTCGTTTGCCGAGCGCCCGCGATAACCGCCCGTTGCGTTACGAAGAATTTGAAAAGCGTATCCAGCAATTAGTATACGTTTCGGCTACGCCGACTGAGTATGAAATAACTGAAAGTAGCCAAGTGGTGGAGCAAGTGGTGCGCCCCACAGGATTAATTGATCCAGAAGTGATCATTCGCCCGATTACCCCCGTTGATGGTGGTTTGTCGCAGATTGAGGATTTACTGATTAGAATTAATGAGCGGATTAAACAAAATGAAAGAATACTCGTGACGACGCTGACCAAAAAAATGGCCGAGGATCTAAATGATTATTTGTTGGAGAAAAAAATAAAAGTAAAATATTTGCACAGTGATATTGATACCCTGGAGCGTATTGAAGTGATAACGGATTTACGTTTGGGGAAAATTGATGTAATTGTGGGGGTGAATTTGCTCCGCGAGGGTTTGGATATGCCCGAGGTTTCGCTCGTTGCAATTCTAGATGCAGATAAAGAAGGGTTTTTGCGTAGTGAAACGAGTTTGATCCAAACTATTGGCCGCGCGGCCAGAAACGTGAATGGGCAAGTGGTATTGTATGCGGATCATAGTACAGGTTCTATTGAGCGCGCTATTGCGGAGACTGATCGCCGTCGGAAGATTCAAATAAAATATAATGAAGATCATGGTATCACTCCACAAACTATTCAAAAAGCAATTCGAAATATTTTGGAAGAGTTTGGAATTAGTGCGGATAAAAATAAAGATAAAGGAACAAGGAAGAAAAGAAAAAATGAAACTTCGATTACAGATTTGGATTTGTTGGGCGATGATCGGCCTTTGCCAGAAATTATTAAAGCCAAGGAACTGCAAATGAAAGAAGCAGCTCAGAAACTAGAATTTGAGTTGGCGGCATTGCTGCGTGATGAGGTGCGAGAGTTAACAGCAAGGATTAAAACGGGTGGAGAAGAAAAGGTTAAAAAAAGTAGAAAGAAAAAAAGTTAGTTATCTATAAAAAATAAATGAACAGACCGTTAGATGGTCTGTTCTTTTTTGTTCTCACTTTTTTCTTCTGCACAGGAGGAAAAAACTTAAGCCCATGCAGGGCAATGTTATGAGAACAAGTAGTATTGCCTCTTTAATCAAATCGTTTGACTGCCCCAGCTCTTCATCTACGCGTAGTTGCGTGGCAACAAATAAAAGAGCGAAGATAAACGTTAGTGATATAGCACTCGGCACCACCAGTGCCCAACCAAGATATTCCTTGGGGGTTATTTTTTTCAACATCAACCACCAATGTTCATTTTGATGTACTGCGCTTTGCATGTAGCACCTCCACTTCGTTACTTACAGACACTTGAGACAAATGTAGATAAGTTGCGAAGCGACGGCACAGAAACGCGAAGTTGCGTTCTGTGCCGTCGGTACTGACCAGCCCATTTATGGTGGGTTGGCCTTCATTTTTTTGCCCAGACTAGCTGGGCAGGGGGCGATGGGTAACTGCCGCGACCGCCAGTGGGGCGGTCTGGGAGGCGCTGTCCGTCTGGGGCAGCTCGTTGAGCATGCCCAGGGCGGCAGCCGGGGTCACCACGGCGATGACGACGGGTGGGGTGCCCGTCGGCGTCGGTGGATTATCCTTCGGCATGGCCGCGCGCAGGCGCCGCAGGTTCAGAGCCAGGATGCCTGCCGCACCGAGCGAGCCCACCGCCAGAAGGGTGAAGAACTCATGGTGCTGCCAGCGATCCCAGAACACGCCGATCTCGCCGGCCGCCTTGTTGCCGATGGCTGTGCCCAGGTACCAGAACCCGAGCATGAGAGCCACGGCGCGGCGCGGAGCCAACTTGGTCACCATCGAGAGACCGATGGGGGAGAGGCAGAGCTCTCCCAGGGTGACCACGAAATAGCTGGCCACCAGCCAGAGCGCGCTGACACGGCCCTTATCGCCGCCGACCAGGGAGGCGATGACCATCATACCGCAGGAGACTGCGGTGAAGATCATGCCGATTCCCAGCTTGGCGGGGGTCGAAGGCTCCTGGTTGCGGTTGCGCAGCCAGCGGAAAAAGCCTAGGAGGACCGGGGTCAGGACGATGATGAAGAAGGAGTTCACTGCGGCGAACATGGCCGGGTCGATGGGGGAGTCGAGGCGCCCGCCCAGGGTCAGGTCGGTGTTGTCGCGGGCCCACAGGGCCAACGTGCTGCCGTTTTGCTGGAAGCATACCCAGAAGAAGATCACGATCCCACACATCATGAGGAGGGCGCGAACGCGCTCCTTGGCGACGGCGGGGGCGACCTCCTCCTCAGGCTGTGCCTGTGCGGTGCTGACCAGCACCGGCCGGGCGCCCAGTTGGCGGCCGGCGATCGCGAAGATGATCATGCCGATGAACATGCCTGCGCCCGCGGTAGCGAACGCATGGGCCCAACCGTAGTTGGAGCGCATATAGCCCGCGGCGAGCGGGGCAAAGAGGGCGCCGATGTTGACGCCCAAGTAAAAGATGCCGAACGCGTTATCGCGGCGCGGATCGCCCGCCGGGTAGAGCCCGCCGACCATCGCTGAGATGTTGGGCTTGAAAAGTCCGTTGCCCAGAATGATCAGACCCATCGCGGCGTACATGGCTAGGCGCTGGTCGATGGCCAGCACTAGGTAGCCAAGGCCCATGAAAAAGGCCCCGGCCAGCACGGCGCGACGGTGTCCGAGCAAGCGGTCTGCGAATAGGCCGCCGAAGATCGGCGCCAAGTACACGAGCCCCGTGTACGTGCCGTACAGGGACGTGGCCTCTGCTGTACTCATCTTCAAGTGTTCCGTGAGGTAGAACACGAAGAGCGCCAGCATTAGGTAGTACCCGAAGCGCTCCCACATCTCGGTGAAGAACAGGACGTAGAGGGATCTGGGGTGACCGGCAGGCTTCTTCATGGACCTACTCCTCTCTGTGGTCATACAAGACCACTATGATTGATTGCCAGCGCAGAAAAATGTCTTCGCTGGCCTCCTTTGTTGTTTGGAAACGAACTCATTGTTTTGTACGCTTACCTTCCTTGTTTCTTACTTCCTTTAGTACAAAACACTGTCATTCGTTTGTTATAAAAAAACATGCTCCCTCGGCACGCTTATAACTGTGAATTGTTACCAGGTTTTTGGCAAAAAGTCAAGTGTTTCTGTTGACAGCTTAGTTTGAAAAACATATGATACAAATTCAGTTCTTTTACTGTAAAAATGTGAAACCCATAAAAGGGTTATTTTTGCTTTTTAATAAAAACTCATAATCTATAGTAATCATAGTTGTTTCACCAAAGCAAGCAAAGTGAGGATAATTAAACTATATGCAAGAAAAAATTGTTATTAAAGGCGCGCGGGAGCACAACTTAAAAAATATTAGTTTAGAGCTGCCGCGCAATAAAATGATTGTATTTACCGGGCTTTCAGGATCAGGAAAGTCTAGCTTGGCATTTGATACTATTTTTGCCGAAGGCCAGCGTCGTTACATTGAAAGCCTTTCCGCCTATGCGCGGCAATTTTTGGGTGGTATGCAAAAACCTGATGTAGACGAAATTGAAGGGTTGTCTCCAGCTATTTCTATAGATCAAAAAGCGCACAGCGCCAACCCACGTTCAACTGTGGCCACCATTACCGAAATTTATGATTATTTGCGTGTGTTGTTTGCCCGTATTGGACGGCCGCATTGCCCCGTGTGTGGAACTAAGATTGAAAAAATGACGATTGATCAAATGATTGAGCAAATCATTAAAACATTAAAACATGAAAACACGAAAACACCTGAGCCTAAAAAAACCAAAGCAACCAAACAATCTAGTGTAGAAAAAAACCTAATTATTCTGGCTCCAGTAGTGCGTGGTAGAAAAGGGGAGTATTACCAGCTGCTTTACGACATGTACAATTCTGGATTTTTGGAAGTGCGCGTGGATGGCAAAATGAAAAGTTTACGTGAGCGTATTTTATTATCGAAAAATTTTAAACATACTATTGAAGTAGTGACGGATAAAATTCCGTTAGTAAAAGAATTTTCCAAAGAAGATAAAGACCGTTTGACCGAGGCGGTGCGCACTGCCGTAGAACTATCCAATGGTTTGTGCACGATTATGTACGCCGATGAAGATGAGCGAGTGTATAGTACAGAATATTCTTGCCCTAAGGACGGGTATAGTTTTCCCGAAATTGAACCACGTTTGTTTAGCTTCAATAGCCCTTATGGTTATTGTGCTGCTTGTACAGGGCTTGGAACTAAAGAATTGTTTAGCGAAGAGATTTGTGTGGTCTGCCAAGGTAAAAGACTTAACGAAAACGCGCTGAGTGTAAAAGTGGGAGGTAAAAATATTTGGGAAGTTACAAATTTAACTATTGGCGATGCGCGCGAATTTTGTGCGGAAGTAGAAGTGGGTTTGCCAGAATCCGAGCAGGCAATTTCCGGTGCTGTTTTTAAAGAAGTGAGCAATCGTTTGCAATTCATGTTTAATGTTGGTTTGCATTACCTCACCCTTAGCCGTAAAGCCGGCAGCCTTTCGGGCGGAGAAGCACAGCGCATTCGGCTCGCTTCGCAAGTTGGCACACGGCTCGTTGGTGCGCTCTATGTACTAGATGAACCAACTATTGGTTTGCATCAAAAAGACAATGATCAACTTGTAAAAACGTTGCGCAACCTGTGCGATGTGGGTAATACCATTATTGTGGTAGAGCATGATGAGGATACAATTTTAACCAGTGATTGGGTGGTAGATATTGGACCGGGTGCTGGAAAACATGGGGGAGACGTAGTTTATTCTGGAACCCTTCAAACATTACTCGGCAAAGAAAAACAAACCGACACTTTTGGATGTAAAGAATTAGGCAGTGCTAAAAAATCTTTGACTGGCCAATATTTGCGGGGTGAAAAAAAAGTAGAAGTACCAGAGAACCGAAGAAAAGTAGATTCCGCAACTCCCAAAATAAAAATCAAAGGAGCGGCTGAGCATAATTTAAAAAATATTACGGTGGAAATTCCCCTGCGTCGTTTGGTTTGTTTAACCGGCGTATCTGGATCAGGAAAATCAACGTTGATGCATGATATTTTGCAAGAAGCATTGATGAACAAATTTTTTCGACTCAATCGCACTGTGGGCAAGCATAAAGAAATAACTGGCATGGAATATATTGATCGAGTGATTACGATTGATCAATCACCAATCGGTCGCACCCCACGTAGTAACCCGGCAACATATACCAAAGCGTTTGATTTTATTCGTGAACTTTTTGCTTCAACCCCAGAAGCAAAAATGAAAGGGTTTAAATTAGGTAAGTTTAGTTTCAATGTACCGGGTGGACGCTGTGAAAATTGTGAGGGGCGGGGAACGTTAGAAATTGAAATGCATTTTTTGCCAAGCGTAGAAATTATTTGCGAAGTTTGTAGAGGAAAAAGATTTACTCAAGAAATTTTGCAAATTACCTACAAAGATAAAAGCATTGCCGATGTGCTTGCCATGACTATTGAAGAAGCCGAAGTATTTTTCAAAGACATTCCGATGATTGAAGATAAATTAAAAATGCTCAACCGTGTTGGTTTGGATTACTTAACACTGGGTCAATCTGCTACCACTCTTTCTGGTGGTGAGGCGCAGCGCATAAAACTTAGCAAAGAACTTTCTAAACACGGCACTACTAAAACGTTATATTTACTTGATGAGCCAACTACTGGTTTGCACTACGAAGATGTGCGAAAGTTGGTAGATGTGTTGCAAAAACTTGTTTCCCAAGGCAACACCGTCATGGTCATTGAGCATAACCTAGAAGTCATTAAATCCGCAGATTGGATTATTGACCTTGGCCCTGAGGGTGGAGACAAAGGCGGTGAAGTAGTGGCTATTGGTACTCCCGAAGATGTATCAAAAAAGGCCGGAAGTTTTACCGGCCATTATTTGAAGCGTTTGCTTAAGTAGTATTTGCACATTACCAATTTCCCCCCCCCTTAAGATTCAACCACGCGGAACGAGTTAACCATTTTGTCAATTTCATCCTGGCGAGTTACGACGTCTGATTGCTGGTGAAGATAGGTAATGATGTATTTCGTTTTCCCACTTAGCAAAAAGATTTGAGTTGTGCGGAAGTTATATTTTTCATCATTGGTAGTATAGTTATACGTAATTTTTTTAGCGACGTAAGGACCAACCAAGATATCTTTTGATTCTAGTAAATTAAATTTTTTAACGCTAGATTTATAATCTGCAACAATACGATCAGTGATTTGTTGTAAAGTTTCAGTGGTGGGTTCTGAGGTCACATTTAAGGTTTCGATATCCGGTGAAGAAAACGAAACAATCGAACCGTTATCTTCCATTGCCCAGTCTGGTGGATATTGAATTTTTATTTGTAACTCGTCACTTCGGAATGTTTTGAAGTCAGGAATTTCTTGATAAACGGATGAAGTTGTGTGGGTTGTGTCAGGCTTACTCGAGATGTTACACCCAGCTCCCAAAACCAAAACAGAGCTTACAAAAATTGAAGTAATAAGAAAGTGTGACCGAAACTTCATATATTTTATTTTGTTATTTGAAACGAATCGACCATTGATTTTACAAGATCCATAAATGTGTCAGGTTTCTGCTGAGAAGCGGTGTAGGTTATGATGTAAACCTTACCATTCTTAATTGTAAAATATTGTCTAGAGTAAAGCTTGCTAGAATTTGGTTTAAATGTTGATGTGTAGGCAATATAACGTGCAGGTGTGTTGTCGATTGTTATCTCTTTTCCATCTACTTTCTTTATGTCTGCGAGGTTTGCGTCTGGTTTTGAAGAAGCTTCTTTAAGTAATGCAAGAGCAGCGTCTTCATAATCTTTTAAGGTAACTTTTCCAGCTTGTGAAATATCTTCGATTACTATATTTACGTTTTCTAAAAAAGTATCACCAGTATCTTGAGGAGATTTAAAGGCCACTAATGTGCCAGATGCTCCTTCTTCCATTGTCCAGTTTTGTGGATATTGAATACGAAAACCCTCTGCGTTATTGTCGTAGAGAGCAAAACCTTTTATTGCCACAACATCTCTTTGGGCAATAGGTTTGGAGTTTGGTTGTGATGAGTTGCAACCTGCTCCGGCTAAGCCCAGTAATAGCACAAGGCTAAGTGAGAGTGTGAAAAATTTTTCCCCTTTTTTCATAAAGTTAGATTAGAATAACTAAAATTAATAAATACATAAAATTTATTCAAATATGCCAATGTGCTTCACAATTTCTTTTCCAATTTGTGAGCCAAATTTTTTACCTTCTTCGGTATCAACCACAAAGTAGTTTCCAGACCATAAACGTGCGTTGCTACAATTTTCCGTCTCAGTATTCAGCAAGCTTAGTCTTTCTGGAAAAAAGGCAAGAAGTATTTCTTGTGAAGCACTAGCCGTGGCTGCAAATTCTGAAATATACGAAGGAGAATGTGGGTTGGAAAGCAGTGGTTCTACGTCATCAATTTGTGTTGAGGGGCGAGGTGTCCAGTGGGTAAATTTTACTTTCCATGTTTCCATAAAAGTATCGGCAATGCCTTCTGCCAGAATCTGTTGCATATAAGCAAAAAGTCGGTCAGTTTTTTTACTATCAAGTGATGTATTGTTTTTTTGTGAAAATATATTCCATAAAACATTTTGCCACATTCCTGCCAGTGTTTCTGTGCCGATTCCGCCAGACCATTCAGTTATAAGATTTTCTTGTTCCTGAGTTCTGTTTGCAATAACTTGTTTAAGTAGCTTGATCTGTTCTTTGTACTCAGTTGAGTTAAATGATGGCGGTGAAGGCGCAGTAAAGATTTTGTTTTGTGGTATAAGCCATCTTTGCCAATCGCCTGCAAGCGGGAAAAACGGTGCGTTGCTGGTTGGTTTCCAAACACCTTCACCCTTGGGGATTTTACTATTTGATTTTAGGGTGTGAAAACCATCTGTTTGTTCACGTTGAACAAGATCTTGAAATGAAGAGATTTTGTTAAGTATTGAGCTGGTTGTAAAAATTGATTGTGTACTTGTGGTCGGGTACAGAATTCGTAAAATAGTTTGGCTGGCCAAAGTAGCAAGTTTGCTATCATCCGTGTCGCGTAGTGTTTCAGAATAGGCGGTGCTTACATAAGCATACAATCGTGCCGCTTCAATAGGTTGCAGCTTTTGTTGTTTTACAAATACTTCTGCTTCTTCAAGAGCCATTCTTGAAGGTAGGTTTTGGTTAGTTGATGAAGGAGTAGTCGTATCAACAACTTCGGTTGTGGTAGGTGTTGAAAAATCTTTGGGTGTTAGTGTTAGGTCTTTATTAACTGGGGTATTTGAGTTATATTTAAGAGCGACAATTTCGAGCCCTACGATTCCGACCAAAACAATAATAATGAACACCAAAAACATGAGTAATATCTTTTTCATAAAGTTCTATAATAATCATTAGTTCACCCTCTAAATTTAGTATATCCAAAAAATTCAGTTTTGTTAAGCTGTATGCATAAAGATTTGCTAAAAAACAACATTTCCAAACTCCCTGATGAGCCGGGTATTTATTTGTTTTATGATGAAACGAAAGAATTGGTGTATGTGGGCAAGGCTACGTCGCTCAAAAATCGGGTGCGGAGCTATTTTGTTGGCAAGCGTACACCACGACCCATTGAAGAAATGATCCATGAGGTGGTGGATATTAAATACAAACAAACTGATTCGGTGTTAGAAGCAGTGATTTTGGAGTCGGTTTATATCAAGAAATATTTGCCCAAGTATAATGTGCTTGGTAAGGATGATAAAAGTTGGAACTATATTGTGATTACCAAAGAGGCGTACCCAATGATCAAAACCTATCGCCAGCATGATTTGGAACTATTCAAAAAAGAAAATCCCGATGCGTTAAAACAATTTAAAAACATGTTTGGCCCGTACCCCGGGCTCAATACCAAAGCAGCCATGAAAATTCTGCGCCGAATTTTTCATTTCTCTTCTTGTAAACCAAACCAAGGTAAGCCGTGCTTGTATCGCCAAATGGGGCAGTGTTTGGGTGTGTGCACAGGGGAGATTAGTAATGTGGACTATAAGAAAAAAGTTATCCATCCGCTCGTGATGTTTTTAGAGGGAAATAAAAAACGAGTGATTAAGGAGTTTGAAAAAAGAATGAATGCGGCCGTGAAGCAGGAAGCGTTTGAAGAAGCGGCGAGCATTCGCGATCAGCTCAAGGCGCTTTATCGTATTCAAGATATTGCGCTACTCAATGACAGCTTTGTGCATGAACACTTAAATAGTTCAGAATCGCAGAAGCGTATTGAAGGCTATGATATTTCTAATTTAGGCAGCACAGATAAAGTGGGGAGTATGGTAGTGTTTGATTTGAACGGCCCGATAAAGTCAGATTATCGTAAGTTTAATATTAAAACTGTAGAAGGCCAAAGTGACGTAGATTCGCTGGCTGAGGTGATTACACGGCGCATTAACCGCAGCGATTGGCCGCTGCCCGATGTGATTTTGATCGATGGCGGTAGGCCACAGGTGAATACGGTGAAAGCTATTTTTGCCGAGCATAATATTGCGGTACCGATTGTAGGTATTGCGAAAGGGCCGGAGCGTAAACGGAACGATTTTTTGCTGGGTAGTTTAGAACCGGAGTTTGTGGAGTGGGTGAATGCGCACCAGGCGCTCCTTATTAAAGTCCGCGACGAAGCGCATCGCTTTGCGATTACGTTTAATCGGAGTAAGAGGAAGATTAAGAAGTAGATTATTGTGTTATAAATAATTATGCGATATGGATCGAGAGCAATATAAGAAATTATCTTCCGAAATCGATGAGGTTATTACTTCAATTTTTAAAGAATATCAAGACACAATAGCATTACTTAATAAAGACATGACACTTGTCAGAATGAAGCTGCTAGTTGCTTTTTCATTTGCGGAGGTTATTTGTGGAATTTTTGATAGATATTACAATCTTAATCTTCCAAACTCTGATTTAATGAAGAGATGGTTTAGACAATATTGTTTAACTGACAACAATCCTATATATATTAATCATGCTTATTTAAAAAAAATAAACGAAGACTATTTGTACGATCTTCGTTGTTCAATTGTGCATGCTTTTGCTTTGCCAGAATATGATGGTAAGATTGCAGCCATGTT
>JACCDN010059218.1_pt1 | contig 16625 bp, 13 predicted proteins | sample 7441691 | NCBI WGS metagenome assembly JACCDN01 (sample SAMN15323439, study PRJNA562643) | freshwater metagenome | isolation source: river surface water | place: USA:Blue River Watershed | collected 2017-08-16
CAGACCGGATCAGGTAAAACCCTTGCATTTAGCCTTGCCCTGCTTACAAATATCAGCGGTAAGGAAGCAAAGCCACATAAGCCTTTGGCACTTGTTCTCACACCAACCCGTGAGCTTGCCCAGCAGATTGATGAAGTTCTACGCCCACTAGCTCGCGCTATCGGTCACGAATCAGTTGTTATCGCAGGTGGAATGCCATATGCAAAGCAGATCACTGCGATGCGCAAGGCAACAGCAATCTTGGTTGCTACCCCTGGTCGCCTTATCGACCTTCTTAACAAGGGTGAAGTACAACTAGATCAACTTCAGATCACAGTTCTCGATGAAGCAGATCAGATGGCAGATATGGGATTCCTTCCAGTTGTTAAGGAAATCCTTGATCAGGCAAAGCCTGATGGACAGCGCCTTCTCTTCTCAGCAACTCTTGATCGTGGCGTTGACTCTCTTGTGAAGCAGTACCTCAAGAGCCCAAAGACTCACTCACTTCAGAACGATCGTGCATCTGTATCAACTATGGAGCATTACATCCTTGTAATGAACCCAAGCGATAAAGATGACATCACCGCTCAGATTGCAGCGCGTAACGGGAAGACAATTCTCTTCGTTAAGACACAACGTGGAGCAGACCGTCTCTGTGACAAGCTAGCTCACGCAGGTGTTCCAGTCGGAGCACTTCATGGTGGTAAGTCACAAGCAGTTCGTACACGAACACTTGCTCTCTTCAAGGATTCTGCAAATGCAGCCCTAGTTGCAACAGATGTTGCAGCACGCGGCATCCACGTTGATGGAATCTCACTCGTTGTACATGTTGATGTTCCACAAGATCACAAAGATTATCTCCACCGCTCTGGCCGCACAGCTCGTGCCGGTGAGTCAGGTGCAGTTGTGACACTGACAACATCAAAGCAGCAGAAGTCAGTCTCAGGACTTACCTCTCGCGCGGGAGTTACCCCTAAATCTGTTTCAGTAACTTCACTCAGCACTGACTTAATGCGAATCACAGGAGCTCAAGAGCCTTCAGGAATTCCTTATGTTGCACCGATAGTTGAGAACAAGGGACCTAACCGTGGAACTCGTAAGCCTCGTCCGAATTCAGCTCAGAGACGACGCAGACCGAGATAACAATCGATCTGCGCTATTTATTGGACCAAAGTTTCCACTGAACATCTCGAGGTGAATTGAACTGATCTAATAGTTTTGGTCGGGAAAACACTTGTTGGATGATCAAATCTTGACTCACTTGAAGATTATTTCTATCTTCTTCTTCCAGGATACCCGCAGCAGGATTCGGCAAATCTGAACAGGTGAGAATGAAATCTGGCTGTGAGGCTCGAGTTGCTTCAACAAACTCGGGATAACCACGCATATTGGGCCAACTTATATAAAAACGGCTCGCGGATTGATAACCATTACTTATTAAGAAAACATTCGAGTTAATGCATAAATTTAAGAATTTTGACCCCGCTGAAGCCTTACTAAAAACCATCTCTGATAGTTGTTTTTGCTCAGAAACTTCGGAGTCGAAACTCATCGCATTTAAAGGGAAGGGCGAATCAAAGCTCATCAAACTTTTTTTCTCAAAGTTATAACTTTGCACTGAGAAGACCAAAAGAGAAATCGTGACCAAAGATAGGGCTAACACAAATAGATCTTTTTGAACTATTGTGAAATATTTCCTGATGACTCTACTAATAAGTAATGCAAGCAAAATAACTAAAGGAGGTGAGGCCCACCATGCATGGGTTGAATCAAATAGCGGAACCAATTGAAGTAATGACGCCGCCGATACAAGAACCAACACAAGAATTCTGAGATCTTGATATTTAATCAGACTGTTGCGTGCTTTAGTGAAAACACGAATTTGTGCAAGAAGCCAATAAAGGAAAGTACCAATCAATAAGGAAACGAAAAATCTACGCATAAAAATGGTATAAAACGTGATTGAATCTGATCCTTCACTTAGCACCGTTTCCACATAAAGGGCAAACAGAATAATTAACGCAAAACCCATGGCAAAAATGAGAACTCGAGCGGATTTAAGTGGGAATTTATCAGATAGGAACACATAAGAAACTGCGAAAACTATCGCTGCCCCGATTAGAGTGAAAAAAGGAACTACTCTAGTTTCGTCGTTAGTAAGATAGTTCAAGCTGTAGACAAAAGTGTCCATCATGGCTGACTTGAACCAATTGTTTTTTGCTAAGAAATATGCAACTAAAATAGATGCCGAAATGACACCAAGGCTGAAATACCGTCGAGTCTTACTTAGACCAAATTTAAAGACGACAATTGAGAATACTAAGAGCAAAAAGGATCCTACTTGTACCCTGCTGAGAACAATGAACGGAATTACTGCACCCATGAAGAAGGCAATTGTCTTCAACTTACGTAAGGAAGTGATATTGCTCAAATAAGAAACTGCTGCCATTAACAAGATAGATAGATAAAGCATCGCAGAAACAGAAGGCCATGTTCTTAAGTTTCCTAGAGATGCGGTTGCTGCAAGAAATATCGGTACAAAAACTGCTTCAGTTGCCCCCATAAACTTTCGCGCTGTTAAAAAACAAATAACTAGTGTAAAGGCATACATTGCTAGGCTGACCGAGTTTGCTCTTTCATAGATTGAGTTTGAGTCACCGGTGAGAATTACCGGTATGTAAGGTATCAACCATGTAACCCCGTATTGGTTGAATGGCCAGGGTTCTTCATTCTCAAAACTGTTTCGAAGCTCCAACATATTTGTCGTAATCAGTCCATCATGATGCATGTCAAAATTTATACTTCGATTAAAGAATAAAACTAATCCAGACGCAAAAAGAAAAAAGATTGGTTGTATTCGTGACACTGAATATTTCATATTCTTCGAAAGAGCCTATTCCAACTGTTGTTTTGGGCTCAATCGAAGCCAAGTCATCGCCTTAGGCCGACCTTCAGACATCATTAACCACTTATCATCATCGTGAAGTAGCCGAGTGCTCATCAGTATGTTTGGATTTCTTGACTCCTGAGTCAATTCACTCAAGTTAAATAATGAATTGGCTGCCATCTTTAGCAACAAGTAACGTTCCCGATCGATTTCTGAAAAGTCATGGATTTCAATCAAAATTGTTGATTTTTTAAGAGCTTGAAGCACTCGTAGGGTAAATAGATCGAACTCACCACCTTCAATGTCACAAAGAATGAATAGATCTTTTGTATTCATTCTTTCAGCCAATTTCAGGAGAGTTTCTTCATTTGCTTCTGCTAGCACTGAGACTTTATCAGTGACACCGTTTATTTCAGCATTGAGCATTATGGAGTTTCTACCTTCGCTCGAAATTTCAAAACAAACTGAATCTCTGTACAAACCTGAAAAGACAGCGCCTACTGCGAAGTAGCCGTCAGCAGCACCGATATCAATGAATGTAGTTGTGTGTATCGCCGCCTTCTCTATCTCTCTGCTCACTTCACTTTCATACAAACCCAACATCATAGGTGCTTTGTCGTGCCCACCCCATCGTAAACTCGATAGCTTCATGCCTCTGAAAATTCCATGTTGGATTTCGTTATCTAACTCGTCCGCCAACCGTTGAGCGATGATTAACCTTCGAACGGCTGTTAATCGATGAAAGAAATTATCGGACATTCTTGCCAGGGATATATCTATAGCCAAATTGCCTCCCAACTTTAAACTCTTTACAAAGCCATGGCGTCGAATTTTCTGAAGGATATTCACTTTAGAGGCCCAATAGTTTTGCCTGTTTATCGAAATCAGGTACTCGATTCCGAACCTCGTTGAATGATCCTTGGGCAATTATCTTGCCCGATTCGACGTATAAAACCGTATCTGCTTCCCTAACTGTTGACAGTCGATGTGCGACCATTAACACACTAGTGCTTGATTTTATTGAATTAATGGCTTCGGTGATTTCCGACTCAGCCTGGCCATCAAGAGAACTAGTTGCTTCATCTAGAATTATCAATCTTGGTTTTGAAATTATTGCTCGTGCGATTCCAATTTTTTGTCTTTGTCCGCCACTGAGTTTATATCCATCTGTACCTATCCTAGTTTCTAATCCTTCATTTAACTCCTCAAGAAAAGGTTTGAGTGTTGCTATTTTCGCAGCCCACAGAATATCCTCTTGTGGAACATCCGCTACATCGTATCCAAGGCAGATATTCTCACGGATAGTCCCGTCCAAAATTGGGACATCTTGAGGAACATAAGCGATTGCGCCTGGCCATTTTTTAAAAGTTTCATGTGGGGGTAATCCAGAAATTGTAATTTTCCCGGAATTGTTTTCTAAGACACCAAGGATTAAGTCAACAAGAGTAGTTTTCCCAGAACCTGATTTCCCAACAATCACTGTTAGGCGATTTACGGGAATAGTTAAGTTGAGTTGATGTATAAAATCTTCTTCTGCATGATTAAAGGCAAAACTGACATTATCAAGAACAATCTCTCCATTAAAGCTACCGTGGTCAGTTTTCAGTTCTGCGCTTGTTTCTATTGGAAGTTCTGGTTTGCAATCAAGTTCATCAGTCAAATCAAGTGTGACTCGGCATACCTCAAGATTCCCTTTCACAAGTAGAAGGCTCTGTTGAACTCTCAGAATTGCCGGGGCAAGCCTTGTTCCCGCGGCTAAAAAGATCGAGAGCGTTGCTATGGCTCTTGACGAGTCATTGACTGAAAATTGATAAGCGCCAAGCATGAGTGCAATAAATATCACTGATGTTTCGATGACATATTTGCTGATGTACGGCAAAAAGGCCAATTCCGCGACAGTTCTTGCGTAAGTTTTTCTTGAGATATTTACTTTATCTACTACGTATGTTCTTCGATTACGAACCAATAGTTCTCTGTACGTATTTAATGATTGCAAAATTAGTTCATTACTGTTAATTGTGTGGTGGTAATTATCTTTGCTTAGACTAGACACCTTCTTGTGAGACATAAGGTACATAAGGAGGCCAATAGCTCCAAAAAATAGAATTGAAATTATTGCAGTCCCTAAGTCGGCCACAATAATTCCGGCAAGCAAAACGACGAGTAGCGCTAAATCAGAAATTAATAGTACGATTGTTCCTATAATGCCGAGGTAAACGATAGAAACACCATTAGTTAGAGCGTAGACAATCTCTTGATTTGTTCGCATGTTAATTTTTGAAATTGATTGATTTATCAATTTGGAGAGCAATGTTGTCGTTAAATTTGTACTCCGAATCGACAGAAACCGAAACATTTTTCGGGTAACGATTATTGAAATTATCGTCCGTGTAATTAGCACTGCACAGGCCAATAAACCAATAATTGAAACTTGAGTTTGCAAAGTAGATCCATCGAGATTAATGAATTCCAAAACTTTAGAAACGCGGTCTCCAGGAGCTTGGTTTGAAACACCACGAATAGCAAGTGCCCCAATGACGCCGATTAGTGCGACGCCAAGCAAATCTAGAAAACTAAGAAGTATCTGACCAAGAGAGACTACAATCAGTTTGAATTGGTCCCTACGGGATAGAAGCCCCCAGGCTCTATTTAGGAGCTCGCGTATACCCGCCTCCATTGAATATCTCACAAGTGGAGTGTACTTTTCCCTGGCGAAATTGGTTAAATCCTTGGTTCAAATCCTGAAATACGTTTCCAAGATGTCGGAATCAATGATTCCGGCTCTGGTAATCCAATAAACCATGGTTTTGGAGCTATGACAGGTGCGTTTTTAGTTCTTGAAAGATAGGCGGCCCACCAACTGAAGCTAGAGTTGGCGATCACATATGCACTCCCGTAGCGCATAAGATCAAAAATTTCTCCGGTGGATAGAGTTAAATCATTAACTAACCGAATTTTTTCACCTGAAAAGGTTCGGGCTGATGTAATTGTGTTAGCCCAATCTGGATCGTCAGTGAACACCCATATTTCCTGCTTTATCCCCAAATTTCGAATCTGTTCCAGGCTATCCTCATAGTAAGTTTGAGCAAGAACTCCGAAGCTTGGCTCAAAAGCATAGTCACCTCTACGGATGTGCATAACTATCGGGTGAACATCCATGATTTCTTTCACCATAACTTGATAGTCATCTGAAGGACTTTGAACCGTAAGCGAGTTCATGATGTCTTTAATCTGCTCCTGCTCAACCCATCTATAGGACTGAAAATATCCAAAAAGGTAAATGCTTTGCCTTAGATTGGTCTTGATTTTTGAATATCCAACACCTACGTTCGCTCGAACTGCTATAAATTCACGTTTCAAAATTGAAAAATAGATTGATGAGGCGATGCGGACAATCCTCTGGTGCAACTTGCTCTTTTCAATGCCTTTAGGTTCGGTGCTCGAACGTAGCACGTACCCACCGACTTTGGAGGTCAACGGAAATCTTTTCATTTTGTCAACCGATACTCCCGTACCTGAGAAAATTGAAAATAAATCAGCCAACTCGTGGGATCCTGCCCTGGGATTACCAGACCTAACGTCTAATACAATCTCCGTTTCTTGTGCCAAAGATAAAGCGGCTGCCATCTGAAATAGTTGGTTGCCGAGACCTCCAGTAAGAAATAAATACGTTTTTCTCATGATTTAAACGATTTCCATACCACTTTGAAGAATTTTACTTTATCTCCGAAGCTACCGCGTAAGAACATCATTGCGCTATTGGATGCATACTTATTTGACTTCACTAATCCTAGATGTTTCGCCATGGAAAATGTGTTCTTAAAGTAAATCAGCTTAGCAAGAGTATTTTTCTTTTTAAATGTGTCTATTTTCGGTGATAAGGCATCAAGTAAACGCGTCAAGTCTTTCAGGGCGCTGTCATCTGACGTTAGTTGGGTTCCCGAGCCTATTAGATAATCGTAGCCGTGGATTGAATTGAACTTAATCTCAGGATTATCTTCAAATACATCCAAGAAATAGAGAAGATCCTCACCCATTCTAATGTCGGTAAACTTCTTATTCTCCAGGAATCTCGCTGGAAATGCCATCCTCCAGATTCCCAAATTCAAAACCAAATCTATCTCTGATGATGTTTCACTTAAAGCTTTATGAATTTTGCTTGAGTTAAAATCAAGTTCGCGAAACTCAAAAACTTCGATCGCCTTTGGTTTAACTTGCTGCAAATGATTTAAAACTGGAGTGGGATGAAAAATGTCGTCGGAATCGACAAAGATAACCCAAGGGCCTGTTGCTATTGATAATCCTGCATTTCTTGCTTCCCCGGGAGATCTATATTGTCCGGAAACCACTTTTAGATTTAACCTTGAATGACAATCAACCAATTGTTGGATTTCTCGTGATGACTCTTCAGAGGTAAAGTCATCAACTAATATCACTTCAACATCCAATCTTTCAACAGTTGAAATCCAATCATTTAATCGGTTGAGTTTTTTGTACATGTTGTGGATTGGGACTACGATCGTCAGCAGATATTCCATAATTTAGACACTCTTCCACTGAATTGCTGAAACAGTTTTTTCTAAGTCTTTGACTTGATGTTTGCGCCATCGGATAAAGTCAAAGAATGTCCAAAAAAAGCTTGACAGTATGAACTTTGGACTAATCTTCAGAATGTTTCTTCGCATGAATTTTTCCCTGCTTTTGCTTGGTTCTGAATCAATTACAAGTCGTCCCGAGCTCACGTTTGGCCTTCTGGTAGCTAGGTGCAATGGCCATCTACTTTCTTTTGTGTTGCTCGCAAAATCGTCATCTCCAATGTTTGTGATCAAGTTTGTTGGGGATAACGCGCAGTAGTATTCCTGGCTAAGCATTGCGCCTGCGAGTGGCACATCCCAAACCTGGGTCTGACCCTTTAGGGCTCGTCTTTTACCCACTAGCCAATAGAAATAGTCAAAGTTCAATTTCGACATAGACAACTCTGATGTTGGTAAAAATATCAGGGATCTCAACGCCATCCACTTTGCCCGTGATGTTGCCCATCCCCAGACAACTGGATATCTGAGAATTTCTATCATCCCAGCATCATCTTCGAAAATGTTTGTGCCAGAGAACATTAAAACTCTATCGTCAACATCAGTTCTGGTTAGGAATGCAGTCGCTTCACTGAAAAAACTCGGATCAGGTGATAGGTCGTCCTCTAAGACTATTCCCTGATTTTCTTGACTAAAAAACCAATCAATTCCAGATATCACAGCTGCACCGGCCCCAATATTTTGATTCAAGCGTCTTGCATATATTTTGATTGGAAGCTCTTGCCGCAATTCGCCGATCATCTTTACTACTTCAATTTGTTTAGCATCATCTTTGCTACTTCGTGGGCCATCCAGTGAGATGTAGATTTTTTTAACGCCCTCCTTGTAGGCAACTCTAACTAACTTCTCGATCTGGTTCTTGCGTAGAAAGCCAACTATGAGAACAGCCAGCATTTAGCCACCCGATCTCTCTAGTAGTTGCGTATAAAGATCAATATGAGATGCAATGATCTCTTCTGAATTTTGTCTTTTTAAGACTGCTTCAAGTGCGCTAACTCTGACTCTCTCAGAGTTCGGGTCTAGTATGGCGTCCAAGATTCTTGAAGCTAGCGATTCTGCGTTCGGCGGGCAAAGGTATCCCGTAACTCCATCATCGATCATTTCAGAAATTCCACCTACTTGATGAGCAACTACACGTAAACCTTGAGCTTGACCCTCAGCAATTACTCCAGGGTAATTTTCCGTCATACTTGGAACAATTAAAATGTCTGATTTTTTCATCAAGTTCATTAACTCTTCATTACTTAAATGATCTCTTTGCAACACTTCAATATTTTTGAATGAATATATCCTTTTTTCCGTTGAGTGTCCGACCAAAGTTAGAGTCACTTGTTTTTGATTTCCTTCTATTCTCGAATCGAGAATACTCATGGCCGACAAAAGCGTTTGGATCCCTTTATAAGGCACATCCAAATTGGCGGATACAAAAATCAAATCGATTGAGTTGGTCTCGATTTTGCTAGGAGGCAAAACTTTATTGGCTGAAGACAAAAGATTTGGAATCACCCTTGTTGAGTATGCATTCGATACGAGGGGTGTCAAACTAAGTCGCTCAATCATCCAAAGCGATGGGCTAATTACTGAATAATTCGGACCCGAATCAAAGAATTTTTCCAATCGTCTTCTGTATTTCTCTGTCGAATATCTAAATCGATGTGCCGGACACTTATCGCAATTCTTTAGAAATTTATTACACCCTAAAGTGACGTGGCAACCTCCGGTTGCGAGTCTTTCATCGTGGAGCGTAAACACGATGGGAGCGATTTGTGCGAGTTTGGGGAAATCCTCAACATTAACTAGGTTGTACCAATTGTGAATATGGATTATCTGGGGTTTCATTTCCTGAAGAGCGCTGAAATCTAATGTGCTTACAGAATGCGAAGAGAGGAAATCGTATTCCGCGGTTGAACAGAGTTTTCCATAGAAAGTGACACTTTTACTTTCTAACATCTCCTGAGGCCCTAGTGCTCGGCGATCTAGAAGATGGCTGAAAATACCCGCCTCTAGTAGTTTTTGACTCAGAATTGCAGCCGACTTGCCAGCACCACCAAATTTGCTAGTCGACAATTGAACAACTCTCACAGATCTAGCCTATCGCCATCTCGTTCATTAGCGCAGACTATGCCGGACTTATCCTCTTCGCGTTAACCACCGATTGACCTTTGCAAGCGCTGCATGGGTAAGCACGCCCCAAGATAGTTGTGAAATTTCATATTTTTTTCTCTTCGAAATTAGCTTGTTCATTTCTCGCTGGCTGGAGGCATTTCGCAAAATCCTCTTATTTTTACTGTGGATATGAAGGTTATAAATGCTGAAACTCTGGAGGCCATTCCTTCCTATTACCTCTCCCTTTAAAGTGTCAAAATCAAGTTTACGAATATCTAGGATGTGGATCGGTGTATCTGAATAAAGTTTCAGGATTCCCCGATTATTTTTTGCATCAATTCCGAAGAGGTGCATTCCATACGTTAGAGGATCAAACACTCCCTCAAAGTATTTATAGGAAGAAGAAGATCTGATAGCGAGTTCTCGGGGGGTAAAGTCTTTGAAACTTGACTCATCCGGTGCTGTTGGTAAAGCAACGACACTATCGGGGTTATCCGCTAAATATTCTCCTAACAGGGTCATGTCAGTCGAGTTCGGTGATTCCTTCAATGATTCCTTGCAATAGGTATTGAATTTCTTTATTGCGTCGATGCTACCCACATATAAAACACTCGCCGCTCCACGATCCACAGATTCCATAGGGTACGCAAGCTCTTTGGAAAAACCGATAAATCTTTTGAATGGGAAATTCTTAGCCAGCCAGACATCAGCCTCAATTTGTAGAATTTCATTTTCGGAATTGCACTCCATGAATTCTTCTATCGCAAAGAATCTCGCCAGAGTGCTGAACCAAAACCCTGATCTAAAATCCATCGGGTGCCCCATGGATTTCATCGCATCTGAATTCGCATTTGTTTGATTCTTGCACTTCCAAACGCTAATTCCCAGATCGGAAACTCTTTTCAGCGATTTTGTATTGTCAGATATGAAAACCATATCAATTTCTGGAAATCTAGATTTGGTATTTGTGAGATTATCCAAAACGTAGGCGGGGAGCTTCGATTCGCCGATATAAACGTAAACGACCTTCATTTTCTTGTAATCTGGCTAGTCACAGAGTAGATTGTAGATGAAAATGGTCTACGATTGCAGACATGCGGGTATTGGTCACTGGCGCAGCAGGTTTTATCGGCTCACACCTCACGGATCGTTTTCTTGATCGTGGGGATGAGGTTATTGGCATTGACAACCTTAGTACTGGTAGCTTAAAAAATCTAAATGAGGCGTTGAGTAATTCTAGATTTTCGTTCTTTGATCACGATGTGACCGTACCTTTTGATTATGACGTGGACCTGATTTTGAATTTTGCTTGTCCTGCTTCGCCGTTGCATTATCAAAGAACTCCGATTCAAACTCTGTTGACGAGTCTAATTGGCACAATTAATGCTCTAAATCTGGCACTTAGATCAAACGCGGTTTTAGTTCATGCCTCAACATCTGAGGTTTATGGAGATCCTGAAATTTCACCTCAACCTGAAACATATTTGGGCAAGGTCAACCCAATTGGGCCACGTGCCTGTTACGACGAGGGTAAACGGGCCGCAGAGACTGCAATTTTTGATTTCATTCGCGTCCACGGCATAGACGCTAGAGTTGTTCGAATTTTCAACACATATGGGCCTCGAATGGCAGTCGAAGATGGACGAGTGGTGAGTAATTTTCTCGTTTCTGCCCTAACCGAGACTCCGATAACCATTTTTGGAGATGGAGCGCAATCTCGATCCTTCTGTTATGTTGACGATACAGTAGATGCAGTTTTAAGAATGGCTGAATTAGAGCAACGCCCTGATGGTCCCATCAATATTGGGAACCCAAATGAAATTACAATGCTGACTTTGGCAAATCTTGCTTTAGAAATTTGTGAAGCCAGCAGCACACTCTCTACTCACCCTTTACCTGTGGATGATCCTAAGCAGCGTTGCCCTGATATCACAAGAGCACAGGACATATTAGGATGGCTGCCAAAAGTGGCTTTACGAGATGGATTATTGAGAACCAGAGACTATTTCAAGACTGTGTTGTAATGAATTTTTATCGCTACATTAGATTCAAATACCGAAATCTCGCTTTCAAGCTAGGGCACCGCCCTGTCCGCTCCTCTCTTCCATTTATTTCTGGAGATACCTACCGACTTAACTGCGAAGTTGACTTGAGTTCTACCGATCATTTCGAACAGTTTGTGGGTGTCCCACAGTCCGTCTTTATCGCATCTGGGCAGATCTCTAGTTTTCTTTCCTTTGTGGTTACACAACATCTTGATTTATCGAAAAGTGATTTGTTTATACATAACGGAGACGAGACGAACAACCACGCGGAAATCACCGAACTTGCTACGCACTTCAAGAATGTGTACGCGGTCAATTGGATCGGTGATCACAGAAAGATAAGGCCAATCCCAATCGGCCTTGAGAATATAAGGTATCTGCGTAACGGTTTCCCTGAAGATTTTCTTACCGTGGAAAAAAAGAACCACATTTCTTTTGATAAACGTTCAATAGAGCTGTTGGTTGCCTTTTCACTTCACACGAATCCGGTCTCTAGAGGTGCCGCTCTTCAAGCGACCAGAGGAATTAGAGGTGTTCACTCAATTCAGACGGCAATCAAGCCCTACGAGTACCTAGACCTGGTTAGCCAGAGTAAATTCGTACTCTCTCCTCCCGGAAATGGGCCAGATTGCCACCGAACATGGGAGGCTATCTACTTAGGAGCTGTTCCAATCGTTCACGCTTCTGCCTGGCCATTTAAAGCTTTTGATTTGCCGGTCATTGTTCTGGACGATTGGGAGGGTCTGAGTTCTGCAATATCAAACTTTCGTGATCCAGGTCCAATTTCGAGAGAGAGATTGCTGGAACTCTTTTTTCCTTTAAGAAAGGAGGACCGATGAAAATTTTGCGCCTGATCCGGTCAATAGTTGGTTTATTTCACCCTCGCACTTGGGGGCCATTCACTGAGACTTTTGAAACCTCCAAATTCGATCATGCACTTTCGGTTTCCTGGGCACAGGCAGGCGAGGATTTAGCGTTGGTTTCTGTACTTGGTCAGATTCAGCCTGGCGGGTACTTAGACATTGGTGCACACCATCCCAGCAGATTTTCAGTCACTCGAGTTCTATATCAACGTGGGTGGAGCGGCGTAAATGTTGATGCGAACAAAGATCTTTTGACTAAATTTGAGCAAGAGCGACCTTTGGATCTCAACCTAAATTATTGCGTTGGGGATCAGGCTGAATATCAGATAGCAATCTTCGAAGAACCAGCGATCTCTACTGTATCTAAAGAATGGCAAGAGAAATTCCTGAATGAGCGCCAAGCAATTCGAGAGTTCCGAGCTGTTAAAGGCATAACACTTGAAAGACTGGTTACGGAAAACTTTCAGGCAGGCCAATTAATTTTCTTGAACATAGATATTGAAGGTGCAGACCTTGATGCCCTACTGAGCCTCAATCTTCCCAACTTAAATAAGGATCTTTGGCCGCTATGGGTAATGGTCGAAACAGCGCCGCCTATCCAGCACGCTCTAAGTACCTCATCAGTGGCTTACTTGATTTCCAATGGCTATTCGCCATTCCTAGTGCTGCCAAACACAACTTTGCTCAAACTCATCCAAAACTGATGTGAAAATCTCGAGAATTTCTTCGCAGTTCAAAAAAAATAGAAGCTCTATTTAATCTAGTCGATTTGGTGGAATTGTAAACTTGACCATATTTTGAGAGTTGGGTGAAAAGGTCATCAACCTCTCGAATCGCCCGAACCCTCCAAATGAATTTCTTAAAAAAATTGTTACTCCGCAGAGGACGTAAAAATCCTGGATGGAGACTAAGGTACATATTTGCCTCTCTCGTCTTCAATTGTGAAAGCAAATCTTTGTTTCTAAGAATGTTGAATTCAACGCCTTCGATATCCATCTTGATGGAAATGGGGGTGCTGATCTTAGTTTTTGAGATTATTGTGTGTAAATCAACGAACCCAACGTTCTTTTCTAACGCTTCTAGAGGACCTGCGGCACCATCAGAAAAAAACTCGTTTAGGTTAACAGTCTCATCTTTCTTACTGTCAACAACCAGTGCATGTAGGGCAGTTACGCAAGTTGAAACTTCTGGGTTTAATTCCAGATTCCGTTTCAAAGCCTCGAAAACTTTCACTTGAGGTTCGATTGCGATTACTTGATACCCCAGCTGGGCTGCATAGATGGACATACAGCCAGTAGCAGCCCCGACATCGATAAAGGTTGATCCGCGGATAAAACACTTCTTGATAAAATCAAAAGTCTCAGGTTCATAAAGATTGTTCTCAATCATTTCCCAAAAACTGTCGCCATACACACCAATTCCATTTTCAAAGCCAACATCGATTTGAATTTTGGTGCCACGAAGTTCATAAAATTTAATCATGTCTGCCGTTTCGATAGTGGGGTCATGGTTTCTTTAGTATCGCCAATGACGCCTCTGGATTGCTCTTTGATTGGTTGAATTCTATTAAACTCCAACCGATTCTGAAGGCTTCACTTTCGGCGTATTCATAGGACTTTCCGCATATAAATCTTACTTCTCCAAGTTCAGGCTTGATAGTCTTTGGGAAGCCCCAGCTCACGTACCATTCATCTACAGGTAGATACTCTCCCGAAAGCACAGAATATATCCCATCGTGGCAATCAAATGAAGATTTCTTGGGTATGGCATTCTTGAGAATATCATCATAAACAAGCAGTCCATTTACTTTATCGGCGGATGAATATGTTCCTGCAAGTGCGGGATTTTTGAACTCTGTCCAATCTGAAGAAATAAAATTCAATGCAAATGCCAAACCAAATATGCTAAAAATCCACAATATTTTGTCAGTAATACCTTTTTCAATATTTCCATTTTTTTCTATTTTTTCCCACAATATTATGAAGGAAGGAAGCAGCAGTGGGGCAATCCACCACAGATGCATTATGTCCGATTGCGGGTACAACTGAACTATAGAAATACCCCCAAATATTGAAATTAAAAAAATGACAGGATCTCTCTCGTTTGATCTTTTTTTCAGCTGTTGAAATGCCAAAAATATTGCGGCCAAGGCACTTAAGTAGAAGGGAGAAACTAGAATTCTTTCAAATGGTTCACCAAACAAAACTCTGTACCTTATGGGAACGGAAGTTAGGGTTGGCACGAAATAACCAATTCCTAGACTTAAAAATGTACAGATTAGAATGAATAGAGTTCCTACTTTTGCTGCATATTTCTTTGCGATAAATCCTGCTAAGACAATTAGAAAAACGAGGAGTAGTCCCTCAATGAGGTAAAGCACCATCTGGAATCTATTGTAGTTATTTCCCTTGCCAACGGCAGGGTAAATCTGAGTCGGCCAGTAAATACTTTGGAGCCACCAGGATTCTAATGATTCACTTCTGATAACAAACGTGAGCATCGCCACTAAACCAAAAACGTATCCGAGGCATAGTAGAAGAAGTTTCTTGAAATTCTTGTAATTAGTAAAGAGAAGAGTTAAACCTACCGCTCCAGCAATGGCCCATGATTGGGCTCTTGCGAATCCCGCGGTCGAGATCAGAACGCCGACTAAGAGAATCTGCACATCAGTACGTCGAGTATTTGAACCGATACTTTTTATGCACAACAGTAGGGAAGCTAGCAAGAGTAGTGTCGAAATTAGGCTAGGCCAAGCCATAAGTGCCCCAGGAAAACGTGTAGACCATATTCCGCTTGTGAACACCCAAAGTATTGTAAGAAGTCGAGCTCTTTTTTCGCTTGTTAGGCGTTTAAGAACAAAAAATAGAATGATAGAAATCATTATTGCCTGGATCGCCGCAAAGTATCTGAGACTTATCAAGCTCGGTTCTGTTAACTGTATCCATAAACCTGACAAAATTGGTGATAGAGGCCCATATTGCGAGAATGCTCCTGATTGAACGGGTAATCCCTCTGCAAATGCAATCGCCGGTGCGAGGATGACTCCATCATGATGAGGGTCTGCTTGTAATGGTGCTGCGAAGAAGAATAAGCTCCCACTAAAGACAAATGTCAGAACATTCTTAAAGCTTTCAGTGAATCTAAACGATAAATTCTTCATTCATCTCCAGAAGCGAGAGCCTTAATCGATGTGGAGCAAGCTAATTCTGGGGGCTGGCCATCTTCGGTTATTGAAGCCCACCAAGCCAAAGTGCTTTCTATTGCCGCCTCTTGCGTCCATTTCGGGTGCCAACTCAACAAGTCGACTGCTTTCTGAGAGTCCAGGTCGAGCCGCGTTGATTCCATCTTTGACTTGGTATCTTCCGCCTCACTCCACACAAAGTCAGGGTATCGCTTGCGAACAATTTCTAACACATCCTTAACTTGAAGACTTGGTTCTGATGGTCCAAAATTAAAATCTTCCTGCTTCTGGTGATCTACATTAAATGAAAGTGCCATTAAATATCCTTGAAGTGGGTCTAAAACGTGTTGCCATGGTCTCGTGCTGCTCGGATTTCTAATGGAAAGACTTTCGCCAGACTTAATACTTCTGATCACATCTGGTAGAAGGCGGTTCGCAGCCAGGTCTCCACCGCCAATGACATTCCCCGCCCTCACCGAGTGCACTTTTGTGTCACCTATTACTTCAGCTAATTGCTTCCACGCGGAAACAACGGCCTCAGTTCCAACCTTGCTTGCGCTATATGGGTCTTTACCTTTTAAAGAATCTGTTTCGACAAATCTTTTACCTGTGTTTAAGTTTTCATAAACTTTGTCTGTCGTGATTACCTGAACATGCTCTACCTCATTTTTTCTACAAGCGTCGAGGAGATTAGCTGTTCCTAACACATTTGTTTCGAAGGTTTTTCTCGGCTGTTGATATGATTCTAGAACCAATGGATCTGCTGCCATATGAATTACAAGTGAAGGTTTCAGTGAGCTAACTGCCTTGGCTGTCAGGTCGGGCAACCTGATGTCCACGAACGTCTCGCGAATTTGAGATTCTCGCCTTAAAAGTGTGTAGAGCGAATCTGCTGTGGCTGGTAATGAAAGTCCAACCACCTCGATTCCAAGTGATTCTAATAACAAGGTCATCCAAGTACCCTTAAACCCA
>JACCDN010083825.1_pt1 | contig 16615 bp, 14 predicted proteins | sample 7441691 | NCBI WGS metagenome assembly JACCDN01 (sample SAMN15323439, study PRJNA562643) | freshwater metagenome | isolation source: river surface water | place: USA:Blue River Watershed | collected 2017-08-16
CGTCGGCATCCACTACCTGGGGAGCTGGCTGGGTGGCAATGGCTGCGTGCCAATCCACAACCTGATGGAAGATGCTGCCACCGCCGAGATCTCGCGTTCGCAAGTCTGGCAGTGGGTTGTATCGCCGAAGGGCGTTCTGGACGATGGCCGCAAGGTTACTGAAGACATGGTGCGCGGCATGATTGCTGAAGAGCTGGTCAAGGTTAAAGCCACGGTCAGCGCTCAAGGCGAAGATACAGCGAACTACGATCAAGCCGCTGTGATTTTCGATAAGATGTCACTGACCCCGGAATACCCTGAGTTCCTGACTTTGCCGTTGTACGAAGCCATGGCCTAACCCGCCTCACTGGTAACTAAGACGGCACCTGCGGGTGCCGTCTGTCTTTGCGGATCCTCTCTCATGATCGCTGCACTTACTTGGCTGCTGTTATACCAACTGACCGGAGAAATTCTGGCGCACGTACTGATGCTGCCCATTCCCGGCCCGGTGATCGGCATGGCGCTGCTGTTTCTCACCCTTGTGATACGAGGCTATGGCGAACGACCCGTGCCCAAAGCCTTGCAACAGACAGCCAGCACACTGCTGCAACACCTTTCCTTGCTGTTTGTACCCGCTGGTACGGGCGTGATGCTGTACCTGCAGCTGATTATCGACGAATGGCTACCAATTGGCGTGGCACTCGTCATCAGCACCTTGGGCGCTATGGCAGTCACCGCGTTGATCTTGCGTACACTGACCCGAAAAAATGCAGAGGCTCAAAATGCCTGAACGCATCACGCAAACGTGGGTCTATCTATCCGCCACACCGCTCTTCTGGTTAACGATGACTTTGGTGGCCTATCAGATCGCGCACTGGATTTATCGACGCTGCGGGGCCCACCCCCTGGCGAACCCCGTGTTGATTGCCGTTGTCTTACTGGTTGCCCTACTGCAGTTAACGCACACGCCTTACGATACCTATTTTAGTGGCGCGCAGTTTGTACATTTTCTGTTAGGTCCAGCCACGGTAGCCCTGGCCATTCCACTCTATGGTCAGTTTCAACGGCTGGTAGGGCTAGCCGGCCCGCTGCTGCTGGCACTGGTGGGCGGCTCACTGACAGCGATGCTGAGCGCGGTTTTTGTTGGCCACTGGTTGGGCGGCAGTCTCCCTACCCTATTATCCCTGGCGCCAAAATCGGTCACGACGCCGATCGCCATGGGGATTGCGGAACGCATCGGCGGCCATCCTTCGCTTGCCGCCGTGATGGTGATCGCCACCGGCATCCTGGGCGCCATTACCGCACAAACGATTTTTCGCTGGCTCAAGGTGAACGATGACGCCGTCAGTGGCTTTGCACTCGGCGTTGCCGCGCATGGCATCGGTACGGCACGTGCTTTTCAGCTCAGCGAAACCATGGGTGCCTTCGCCGCATTGGGTATGGGTTTGAATGGTTTGCTGACGGCCATCTCCCTACCCAGCCTGATACAGTGGCTAAAGCCCTGGTTGCAATAATTCAGCGCAACATCAATCAGGCCAGCACCAACTCGCAAGGAATTGCCCAGTTCAGCGCAGCGGCCTGCCAGCGTTGGGCCCAGGCACTGGGTCCAAACAAACGCACCTGGGAGACACCTGACTCTTGCACCAACGCGAGAGCCACGGGGTCCTGTACGTAAACAACGTTAAACAAACCATCCGTTAAACCACACTGGCCACACAGCTCCGCCAGGGCCAACGCGCAGGAAGGCGCATCGGCATCGGGCACCAGCGTTACAGCACCACCGCTCGTCACGACGGGGAGCACCAAGCGAATCGCTGCGGAGAGCGGCATGCCCGGCCCAGCCAAGGCCAACGTAGATTGCCCTGCCCCGTTGTTAGGGCTCACCGATCCGGACGCACACTGCGTGATCAGCGTTTGTACACTGGCAATGGCATTGGCAACGTCGGCTTTGCCGGATTCCAGATGTGTCTGCGTTTCTACAGCGCTAAGTCCGGCAAAGTGTGCCGCCAGCTCTTCCAGCGCAACCACCAGTGAATCCAGAAACGAACGCGTCGCTTCCGGCGACAAGCCCTGAGCCTGACTGGCGTTGACGACTGCGGTTGCGGCAAGCACCTGGTCCACCATAGGTACTCGGCGAATTAATCGTTGCGTTGCCGCTTCACGAATCTCATGAAACATCGTAGGCATCGCCAATACGGGGCGCCCATTAATCCAAAGCGGTATCGCCGGTGCTTCGCGCGGTGGCAAGGTGCAACAACCTGTCATCATTTTTCCCTGGATCAAGACCGGTTTTCACATAGTAAAATATTCACCGGCAACAAAAATACTCAAGTATCACATTCTATCTTCTCTCCACGCCCATGGTCTGACTCATGCTCGATACCCCCAAAACAAAGCGCAGCACTGCCGTCAGTAGCGGTATCCAGGTGTTCGAGCGTGCGGATCAACTGCTTGGCCTTCTCGCCAGCCAGGCGTCGCCCGTCGGCTTGAAATCACTCGCCAGCGAATCCAAGCTCAACATTTCAACGGCGCATCGAATTTTGGGCGCGCTCTCCGCTATTGGTCTAGTCGAGCATCAGGCCGGCGGCTTTTACCGCCTGGGGTTACGCTGGATGGAGTATGGCAATCTGGTTCGAGAACGACTGCAAATTCGCGATGTGGCTCGCCCCTTCATCGAACAGTTGCACGAGCAGATCGGCGAACCCGTCAATCTGGCCATTCGTGATGGCGACGAGATCATCTACCTGGATCGGGCGGCGGCCAATGCCGCACGCGTTCGGGTCTTCTATCGGGTCGGGTCTCGGGCACCGCTCCACCTGACCTCTCTCGGCAAATTATTCCTCGCTGAAGAGACCGCAGAACAGATTGCGGGCTATGCCAAACGAACCGGACTACCCGGCAATACCGAGCATTCACTCACCCGCCTGAGCAGCCTGAACCAGGCGTTAAAGTCCGTGCATCAAAACGGCGTGGCTTTTGATAACGAAGAAGCAGAACTCGGTCTGCGCTGCGTCGCGGCACCCGTGCGGGATGATCAAGGCACCTTGGTGGCAGCAATTTCTGTCTCATCACCCACTGACCGCTTCAGCGAACATGAGGCCGTTTGGGTGCCTGCCCTCAAGGCCTGCGCTGACGATGTTTCACGCGCACTGGGTGCGCGTTTGTAAGCTGGCTTAGCTCTGAACTTCAGCCCATTTCTTCAGACGATTGGCATCACCAACGCGCGTCATTGAACCTTCTGAGTCGAGCAGGACAAAGAGCATCGGACGGTTATTGACTTTGGCCTGCATGACCAGGCACTTACCGGCTTCACGAATATACCCGGTTTTTGATACGCCAATCTCCCAGCCATCGGTGCGCACCAGCGGATTGGTGTTGCGGTATTCAAGCATGCGGCCGCGTACATCCATACGCGCATCAGACGTTGTCGATGCCTCACGGATGGCAGGGTACTTGTAGGAAGCGGCAACCATTTTGGCCAGATCGCGTGCGGTCGATACATTACCTGAATTCAAACCGGTCGGATCCAGGAAACGACTATTCGTCATACCCAGCTCTTGCGCCTTACGATTCATGGCCGCTACAAATGCAGGAATGCCGCCTGGGTAGTTACGCCCCAGCGCATGTGCCGCACGGTTTTCTGACGACATCAGCGCTAACAGCAATGTTTCCTGACGCGTCAAACGTGCGCCGACAGAAAGCCGCGACCGACTGCCCTTGAGCGTATCCACATCATCATCAGTAATCACCAGCTCTTCTTGCATGGGCAAGTTGGCATCCAGCATCACCATCGCCGTCATCAACTTGGTGATGGAGGCAATCGGCACAACCTGGGTCGCGTTTTTTTGATAGACCGCTTCCCCATTTTGCATGTCGAGCAGCAAGGCCGCATGCGAATGCAGCCCTGGATTGCTCCCCACGGGGCCGTTCCACTCACCCCAGTGGCTAGGAGGATTGTCGCGCGGCTTCTTGCTGGCGATTAAACGACTGGGCTTTTTGGCGGTGGCGCTCACCACTTTATCGCGCGCCGCATTTTGCGCAGCAAGCGTTTTTGATGTGGTTTTCATCGCCTGTGATTTAACAGACGCTGTTGGTTTTTTGGCTTTGACCGAGGCGGTCGACTTACTCTTGCTCGTTTGCTTGCTGTTCGATGCCGTTGCGCTTTGCGAAGTCGAAGCGGCTTGCACCCCTGATGAAGACAGCACACCGCTCACCATCAGTGCCGTTACCAACTTGAGAGAGAGAAAACACTTTTTCGAAGCCATAAATACGCACCACCAGAGCTCGTGATTTCATCGGCTGAAAGCCCGACAAAACATCATTTAGATTTAATGCGCACATTCTAGCGCAAACACCCCGGATTTTCAAAAAAATCCGGGGCGCAAAACCAATTAAATTAACAAGATAGCGCGATTCTCTTAAGCGGTCTTTCAGCTTTGCCGCTGTTCATCCATCACGGCATCGACCACAGCCAGCGCCGTAACATTCACGATGCGACGAACGGTTGCGGTGGGTGTGAGAATATGCGCCGGTTTACGCGAGCCCAGCAAAATCGGCCCTACCGTCAAATTGTCACCGGCCGCTACTTTGAGCAGGTTAAACGCAATATTGGCTGCGTCCAGATTCGGCATGATCAATAGGTTAGCAGGCCCCTTCAAACGACTGTTGGGGAATACCTGACCACGGATCACCTCATCAAGCGCCGCATCACCATGCATTTCGCCTTCTACCTCAAGGCTCGGCGCCACCTGATGCAAGCGCGCTAATAGGGCACGCATCTTTTCTGCTGTTGGTGTATCCAGGCTGCCAAAGGACGAATGCGAAAGCAAGGCAACCTTCGGTGCAATGCCAAACCGGCGAATTTCTTCGGCGGCCAATAGCGTCGTGGTGACCAGCTCTTCCACCGTCGGATCGTAATTGACGTAAGTGTCGGCGATAAACACGGTACGACCCGGCAGCATCAACAGATTCATGGCGGACAAACGATCAACACCATCGGCATTGCCAATGATGTTTTCGACATGCGTCAGATGCAGGTCATAGCGGCCGAAGGTGCCGCAGACCAAACCGTCGGCGTAACCAAGGCGCACCATCAGTGCCGCGTACAGCGTGGCCCGGCGACGAATCTCACGCTTGGCGTAATCTGGCGCTACGCCTTTGCGCTCAGTCAGACGATGGTATTCCTTCCAGAATTCGTCGTAGTGTGTCTCAAAGAATTCGCCATCGTTATAAATCACTTCAAAATCCACGCCCTCGCGGATTCGCAGACCAGCGCTCTCGATCTTGCGTTCAATTTCGGCGGGGCGACCGATCAACACCGGTTTGGCAATACCCTCATCACAGACCACCTGCACGGCACGCAGCACACGTTCTTCTTCGCCTTCAGCAAAGACAATGCGCTTGGGCGACAGCTTGGCCTGCGCAAACACCGGCTTCATGATCATGCCGGAGTGGTACACAAAATCATTCAAGCCCTGTAAGTAGGTATCCCAGTCACGAATTGGGCGGGTGGCGACACCCGAATCCATGGCGGCCCTGGCTACCGCCGGGGCAATCTTTACAATCAAGCGAGGATCGAAAGTTTTTGGAATCAGATACTCCACACCAAAGCCGGAAATCTTTTCACCGTAGGCGGAAGCCACCACATCAGACTGCTCCGCACGCGCCAGATCAGCAATGGCCTTCACGGCTGCCAATTTCATTTCTTCAGTGATCGTCGAGGCGCCTACATCCAGCGCCCCACGGAAGATGAACGGGAAGCAGAGTACGTTGTTCACTTGGTTCGGATAGTCCGAACGTCCAGTGGCAATAATGGCATCGTCTCGCACGGCCTTAACTTCGTGCGGCAGAATCTCCGGTGTCGGGTTCGCCAAAGCCAGGATCAACGGATTCTTGGCCATTTTAGCGACCATCTCCGGCTTCATTACGCCACCTGCGGACAACCCCAAGAATACATCCGCGCCCTCAATCACTTCGGTCAATGTCCGGGCATCGGTCTTTTTGGCATAACGTGCCTTGATCTCATCCATCTCTTCAGGGCGGCCTTCATAGACCACGCCGTGGATATCGGTGACCCAGATGTTTTCAACGGGGATACCCAGTTGCACCAACAGCCCTAAACAAGCCAGTGCCGCAGCGCCGGCACCCGAGGTGACCAACTTCACTTGTTTGAGATCTTTCCCGAGCAAATGCAACCCGTTGAGCAGCGCGGCCCCGACCACAATAGCCGTTCCATGCTGGTCATCGTGAAAGACCGGAATCTTCATCCGCTCACGTAACTTCTTTTCAATGTAGAAGCACTCGGGCGCTTTGATGTCTTCCAGGTTGATCCCGCCAAACGTCGGTTCCAGACTGGCGATGATCTCCACCAGTTTGTCTGGATCGTTTTCACTCACTTCCAGATCAAACACATCGATGTTGGCAAATTTCTTGAACAGCACGCCCTTGCCTTCCATCACCGGCTTGGCGGCGAGCGGGCCAATATTGCCCAAGCCAAGCACTGCCGTGCCATTCGTGATGACGCCGACCAGATTGGCGCGCGAGGTCAGCGTAGCGACTTCTTCTGGCTTGGCCACAATTTCTTCGCAGGCCGCCGCCACACCTGGCGAATAGGCCATCGACAGATCGTACTGATTGGTCAACTGTTTGGTTGGGGTGACTGCAATCTTGCCCGGCTTGGGAAAGCGGTGGTAATAAAGCGCCGATTCGCGCAGGCGTTGCGTGTTGTTTTTAGACGAATTGTCGCTATTGCCTTGATTTTTATTGCTATTGTCAGTCACAAGCAGGTCTCCCGGAAATAGATTCTTTATCGGAAGCATACGCCGACTTTCTTAGCGGCGCATGAAGTGCGATAATTACAGTCTTATATGAGAGATGCGCGAATGCGCACCTGATACCCACCACAAAAAGACTGGTCGGCACGCTTCAGCCAACGCAATCCAGCGGAATGCACAGGACACACAGGAGAAACCATGGTCGCCATCAACGCCCCAGAATACGTTAAGAACACCCGCCTCAAGGCTTGGGTTGAACAAATTGCTCAACTGACTGAACCTGATCAAGTTGTCTGGTGTGATGGCTCACAAGAAGAGTACGATCGACTCTGCGCTCAGATGGTTGAATCGGGCACGCTGATCAAGCTCAACGAAGCCAAGCGCCCAAATTCTTACCTGGCCTTCTCGGACCCATCTGATGTGGCGCGTGTTGAAGATCGCACCTACATCTGTTCGGAAAAGCAGATCGATGCCGGCCCGACCAACAACTGGGAAGAGCCTGCCAAAATGCGCGCCACTCTGAACGGCCTGTTCAAGGGTTGTATGCACGGTCGCACGATGTACGTGATTCCGTTCTCGATGGGCCCGCTGGGTTCGCCGATCGCACACATCGGCATTGAAATTTCTGATTCGCCTTACGTCGTGACCAACATGCGCACCATGACCCGCATGGGCAAAGCGGTTGTTGAACTGCTGGGTACCGATGGCGAGTTTGTGCCTTGTGTTCACACGGTTGGCGCACCGCTGGCCCAGGGCGAAAAAGACTCTGCCTGGCCATGCAATCCAGACACCAAATACATTGTTCACTTCCCGGAAACCCGTGAAATCTGGTCCTACGGTTCGGGCTACGGTGGCAACGCCCTGCTCGGCAAAAAGTGCTTCGCCCTGCGTATTGCTTCGAGCATGGCGCGCGATGAAGGCTGGCTGGCCGAACACATGCTCATCCTCGGTGTCGAATCGCCGGAAGGTGAAAAGTCCTACGTGGCTGCGGCATTCCCGTCGGCCTGTGGCAAAACCAACTTCGCGATGCTGATTCCGCCGCAAAGCTTCAACGGCTGGAAGATCACCACCATCGGTGATGATATTGCCTGGATCAAACCACGCAAAGACAAAGATGGCGTTACCCGCTTCTACGCCATCAACCCCGAAGCCGGTTTCTTCGGCGTTGCCCCAGGCACCAGCGAAAAGACCAACTTCAACGCACTGGCCACCCTCAAAGACAACATCATCTTCACCAACGTCGCGCTGACCGACGATGGTGACGTCTGGTGGGAAGGTCTGACCAAAGAAGCGCCGGCACACCTGATCGACTGGCAAGGCAAAGACTGGACGCCGGAAATCGCCAAGGAATCCGGTCGTAAAGCCGCCCACCCGAACTCACGCTTTACGGCACCGGCTGCACAATGCCCATCCGTTGATAGCGCCTGGGAAGATCCGGCTGGCGTGCCGATTTCGGCCTTCATCTTTGGTGGCCGTCGTGCAACGACTGTGCCGCTGGTGTATGAAGCCTTTAACTGGAACTACGGTGTGTACCTGGCCTCGACGCTGGGCTCGGAAACCACGGCTGCCGCCTTCGGCGCACAAGGCGTGGTTCGTCGCGACCCGTTTGCCATGCTGCCGTTCTGCGGTTACAACATGGGCGACTACTTCGGTCACTGGTTGAAGATGGGCAAAACCGTCGACAACCCTCCGGGTATCTTCTGCGTTAACTGGTTCCGCGTTGATGAAGACGGCAAGTTCATGTGGCCGGGATTCGGTGACAACATGCGCGTCCTCAAATGGATCGTTGACCGTGTCAAGGGTCGCGTTGCCGCCAAGGAGACTGCACTGGGCTGGACACCGAACTACGAAGACATCGACTGGACGGGTCTGGAGATGAGCCGTGAAGACTTCAACAAGCTGACTAAGCTGGATGCAGCGGGTTGGGAGAAAGAACTGGCGTCGCACAAAGAGTGGTTCGACAAGCTGGCCGACCGTCTGCCACAGGAGCTGGAGCTGATCCGTCAGCTGAGCACCCTGTCGATGGCCGAGGCTAACAAGCAGGTCGCCTAAAGCGACGTTGCGCTACGGACAAAGGCCACCTTCGGGTGGCCTTTGTCTTACGCAGCAGATACCTTGATGGCTCTTCGCACGCGCTACCGTTACCGATGGCTGTTACTGAGCATCGTCATGAGTCTTTCTTTAGAGAGCTCGGTAGGGTTTGCACAAACAGTCAGCGCAGCATCCTTACCGCGCACCGCGCCAGAAGAAAGCAAACCGGACACACCCGACCTCTGGAATAAAAACACCTTACTGGGTGACTGGGGTGGCCTCAGACCACTGCTCGACAATTACGGCATTACCTTTACGCTCAACCAGACCAGTGACTACGTAGGCAACACGCAAGGGGGCATGCGGCAAGGCTTCATTTACGACGGTCTGCTGAACCTTGACGTGGATGTTGACCTCAGCAAATCGCTCGGCTGGCGCGGCGGCCGCTTTCACATCAGCGGTTATGGCATTCAGGGACAAGACCTGTCGACCAATTACATCGGCAACATGATGACTGCCACCAATGTCGAATCACAACCGTCTATTGCAAAGCTTGGCGAAATCTGGCTCGAACAACGCTTGCTCGACGCGCGGATTGGTATTCGAGGCGGTCTCCTCGAGGCCGACCGTTATTACATGATCAGCCCGACCGCGGGCGTGTTCATTAACTCGACCTTTGGCTTTCCTGACGCATGGGAGGTCACCATGCCCGGAGGCGGTCCAGGCTATCCGAACGCGACCCCTGGGGCCTTGCTGACTTTTCAACCCACCGATGCCTGGACACTCACCGCTTCAATCATGAACGGCAGCCCGATCGGGCCTAACACTTCTTCCACGCGCTACGGCACAGAATTCCCGGTAGGAGACGGCGTGCTTTCCTGGGCAGAAACCGCCTTTACCCCCCATCTGCAACTGGGCACAAAAACATTGCCAGGGACTTATAAGGTGGGCGGCTGGTATAACTCTGCGCGGGTAGATAACGTCACGTTGGTCGAAAGCGGGCGGACATTCACCAACCCGATCAATCAAAACTATCGGGGACAGTACGCCCTTTACGGTTTACTCGATCAGGCACTCTGGCGTGAAAGCGATACAGAGAACCAAGGTCTGAACAGTTTTTTCCGCGTGACTTATAACCCGCAGCAAAATCGCAATTTGGTCACCTGGTATTTTGATACAGGTCTGGCTTACACCGGACTTTTCGATGGTCGTCCCGAGGATGTGATCGGTCTCGGGTTTGCCTGGGCAAAAATCACGCCTTATCTGTCTGGACCCATCGCCGCAGAAAACACACTGGCTGGCACACAAACCCCCATGCCAACGGCAGAGTCGCTCATTGAATTGACTTATCAGGCACCGATTTCACCCTGGCTATCGCTACAACCCTTTTTTCAATACGCCATGAGTCCTGCGGGCAAAGCACCAATGCCCAGCAACCCGAATCAGGCCATCCCGAATGCCACTATTGTTGGTGTTCGTGCCAACATCAGCTTTTAAGGCCTCAAGGCGCAATTTCAAGTTGCGGACACACGGCCTGAACCATTGCCCAATCGAAATAAGGGCCCGGATCGGTTTTTCGAGTTGGCGCAATATGGGCATGACTGGTAATAGCGCGCACGGGCCATGTCGCCACTAAAGACACCAGCAACCCTTGCAGGGCCTGGTATTGGGCAACCATAAATGGGGTCTCGTCGTCGCCCTCGAGTTCGATGCCAATCGAAAAATCATTGCAACGTTCCCGCCCGTGCCAATGGGATAAGCCCGCATGCCAAGCACGCTCGCCCACCGGCACAAACTGCACGACTTCGCCATCACGGCGAATCAAAAAGTGCGAGGATACCTTCAGCCCTGCGATCTGCGCGTAATACGGATGCGCGTCCGGGTCTAACTGATTGGTAAACAGTTGTTCGATGCCACGGCCGCCGTAAACGCCTGGCGGCAGGCTGATGGAATGAATAACAATGAGATCAATCGGCACCTCGGCTGGACGCGCATCAAAGTTCGGAGAGGGAACAATGCGGACACCAGGATGCCAGCCAGGTGACGGCTGTGCACTGAGCTTATTCGTCACCGTCATCCTCCCTATCAAAAAACCCAGGTTGGGGCACAGGCTGCGCCGACTGTAGATGAATTGCATAGCCATCGCGCACCAGGCAATTGCGTACAAAATCAATAGAGCTGCGCAGTGTGTAATAGTCACTGGAGACGGACTTGGGCACCTTCATACTCAAAGCATCGCGTTCCATGCTATCAAGGCGATTGAGATACGCCTGCTTCTCAACCGGATCATAAGAAGAAATCAACTCCTGCTCAAAAAACTTCAGGCTGCCGTACATCCGATTAATGCGGCCACGGACCCGGTTCTTATGATAATTCGGCATCGAACGGATAACCGGGTAAGCAATGGCAAAGAACGGGAGCATCGTCAGAATGACTCGACGAATGAATTCCGCCAACCAGAAAGGCATAAACTCCATCAGGACAGGCGTACCCTTTTCGTAAAAAGTTTCGGCTTCACCACTGCGCTTGAGGCTGCTGTCTTTGAATGCGGGGAACTCTCCTTCTTGCGAAAAGAAAGACTGCTTCCCGTTAATCGAGCGCGCCGCCATCAGAAAGAGGGTCTGAATCGCCGGATGTAAACGCTCATCAATCAGGATCTCGGTGGTCACCGAAATGAGGTCCATTGATTGACTCGGGCGGTCTAGCGGCAGATCCAGACCACCCGGAGGAATGGAAACCTGCTCGATCGATGACACGAGCCGCGTGTAAGCCTCGGCCCGTTCAAAACCCGATAATTGAAGGCCATCAATCTTCAGTAACTTCTGCACATTGGGCGATTCATAGGTATCGACGACGCAAAGGGCATCCAGCTGGCCTTTGCGCAGTGCCTCAATGGCCTCTTCATCCGGCAGATGCCGCTGATTGCTGGCATCGGGTTGAATACCCAGCATCCCAAGTACCCGCTCTGCGAGCAGAAAGGTGCCACTGTTCGGCGTTCCCACATTCAACGTCTTGGACAACAAGGCCGACATACGCTGCGTCGGAGAAACAATAGGAATCGGACTTCGGTAGAAACACCACAGCGGCTGATAATCAATACTGCCGAGTGTTTGTATTCTTTCTGCATGCGGTGGCGCAGCGCCAGCCATCACAAACGCAGCCATAACGGGATCGTCTTTGTCTTGCAGACGTTTGACGTTCTCTACCGATCCCTCGGTCGGCACTAACTTCAGCGTAATGCCCTGCTCTGCAAAATATGCGGCATACTTTTTCCCCAGCGCCTCATTAGAACTGCCAGCAGGCCCGGTTGCCATAGATACATGTCGGGGCGGTGCCGGATCAGCGATCCATAAGGCCAGAATCAACAGGGTTAGCAAGACGATGAGCGCGGGCCAGGTTTCCCGAATGAACAGCACGACATCGCTCCAAGCCTCCGTCGCTGTCTCATGAATTGCCACAACCTGGTCGCGCAGATCCTCACGAACGCTACCCATAGTGCCCCTCTAACTTTTATGAATCATGCTTAAAACCGAAGACTAACGGATAATCATGCGTTTAGTCCAAATCATTCATCGCCATGTCCGGTTTCATACCCTGGCTCCCGGTGCCCATGCAGTTTATGGGTCTACTGGTGTTGTCGAACATTTTCATGACTTTTGCCTGGTACGCACACCTGCGCAATCTGTCCGACAAACCCTGGTGGATTGCAGCCCTTGTCAGCTGGGGCATCGCCCTGGCGGAATACCTGTTCCAGGTTCCGGCGAATCGGATCGGCCATACAACGTTTTCGCTGGCGCAACTTAAGATCACGCAGGAGGTCATCACCCTACTGGTGTTTGTCCCCTTCTCGGTGCTTTATATGGGCGAGGGTATCAAACTAGACTACCTCTGGGCCGGCCTGTGTCTTATGGGTGCGGTGTACTTTATTTTCCGTAGTTAAATACCATGCCGCCTACCTCTAATGTGAGCACGCTAAAACCACACCACAACCCGCATACGCGCGTCGCTGTTGCCGCCTGTTTTGGCACCTTTTTAGAGTGGTATGACTTTCTCACGTTTGCCGCATTGGCCGTCTGGTTTGGCCCGTTGTTTTTTCCTCCGGAAAACCCGACGGCGGCCCTTCTCGCCAGCCTAGCCACTTTTGGCGCAGGCATGGTGGTGCGGCCGCTAGGCGCTGCCCTCTTCGGCTCACTCGGCGACCGTATTGGTCGACGCAAAGTCTTCATGATCACCATAGTGCTCATGGGCGGTGCCACGCTGGCAGTCGGCTTATTACCCACCTATGCGCAAGCCGGTCTCTGGGCGCCGGTGTTACTGCTGATACTACGATTACTGCAGGGGCTCTCTGCCGGTGGGGAAATCGGTGGCAGCGCGGTCTATCTGACCGAGCATGCGCCTGTGCGCAATCGCGGCTTGTATACCAGCGTTCTGCAACTGATGGGCCCACTGGGCATCCTGGCCTCCACCTTGCAGATTGCTTTTCTACAGCAGATGCTAAGCCCAGAGGATTTCATGGCCTGGGGCTGGCGCGTACCGTTCTGGGTCTCGCTCATCCTGCTGCTGATCTCTCTCAAGGCGCGCATGGCCCTGCATGAAACACCGATTTTTCATGCCCTACAAGCCCAAGCGGCACTTGCCAAAACCCCCCTGCGTGATTGCTTTCGTGACCGGCAGACTCTGGCCCGTATGGGGATCTTGTTTCTTTGCGTTTCGGCCGGCGGGGCCGTCCTATTTTTCTCTGCGCAGGTTTACAGTGGCGTCTTTCTGAAAACCGTCGCCGGATTCGATGGGGCCCACAGTAGCTTACTGGTGGCTATTGGCACCGCCACGCTTTTTCCCCTGACACTGTTAGCCGGTTGGTTGTCTGACCGGATTGGTCGCCGCAAAGTCGTACTCGCTGGCTTACTGCTCGGCGCACTATGCCTGCTGCCTGTCTTTAATGGCTGGCTGGCCACCAGCGGCTCAGGCCGCATCCTGCATGCCGCACTGCTCATGATGCTGATCACCTTGCCGCTGGCACTGGTGACCGGCCCGCAAACGGCATTACTGGCCGAGCTCTTTCCGGCGCGCACCCGTTATAGCGCGGCCGCACTGCCGCATAATTTGTCGGCAGGGTGGATTGGCGGACTGCTGCCCTTCTTCATTACGCTGATTAATGAAAAAGCCGGCGATCCTTTAGCCGGCTTGTGGTATCCAACACTCTTGCTCTCGCTGGCCTTTATGGTTGGATTACGCTATTTGCCCGAAACGCGTGGCGTCGATCTCAGTCGTTAAGCACTAGCCCCAACGCCGTACGCGCCCGGTATCAATGTGCACAAATTGTTCCGACGGATAATAGCCAACCCCGCCCACACCCAACGCAATCGCCGCATCCCGTAGTTCGGCCAAAGGCACGCCCGGCAAGCGAACATCAATCGCCTTGCCTTCCATATGCAAGCTGCGCTTGGCGACGCCGCCACCCCGTGAATTTCTCAAATGACTATTCGTCTCCGGGCAGCGGTATCCAGAAATGACTTCAAAAGCCGGTAACGCGCTACCTCCCAAAGCCAGTCTTACCTGATGCAGCAAATCAAAGAGCTGCGGATCCATTTGACCGACAGTGCCCGAATAATGATCGCGCAAAAACCGATTCAGCGTGCGCAGCGCATCCGGCACATACTGGTCATTGATGGCATAAGTGAGATCGATACGCTCACGCGTATGCGTGTGATTGAACGCTAATACCCGCTGCGGTCCTGATATCAACTCAGGCACCGCACTTTGTGCGCGGGGAAACGCTGCTTTGGCCGCCCCGGCAAAAGGCAATGCAACACCTCCTGCTGTTAGCTTGAAAGCACGATGCAAAAATTGCCGCCGGTCATGTCGAGGTATCTTCATGTATATATTTTAGTCCACTCAGAGGATATTGCCAGATTGATGAGACGCCTGAGCCTGGAGACGCTGGCTATACTGTGACAACGCCGCCCTGAGCTGACGGTCATGTCCGTAAATGTCGGCATAGAAGTAAATGGTGCCACCCCGCTGTTTCACAATAGCGGTGGCATAGGCGATCACCACCATGACTGGTGTTTTCAGGCGAATGGTTTTAGAGGTTCCATTCTCCATGGCCTCCCGAATTTTTTCCGCCGTCCATTCCGGTTCGTCCTTCAGAACAAACTGCGCCAGTTCAACCGGTGCTTCTACGCGAATACAGCCATGACTAAAGTCACGGCGATCTCGTTGAAACAGCCCCACCGACGGCGTGTGATGCATGTAGATATTGTCGTTATTCGGGAAAATGAACTTGATATCGCCTAAGGCATTCTGAGCCCCCGGGCGTTGCCGGATACGCGCCTGCCCATTCTGTAATGCCGCCAAGTGCGTCTCGTCGAGACGCGTCACGACCTCACCCGAACGCGTCACAATTTCAAAGCCCTGCCGATCAAAATAACCCGGGTCCCGACGCAGCTTGGGAACGGTTTCAGCCCGGGTGATGGAGGGGGGGACATTCCAGTAGGGGCTAAACTCAATGGCCCGCATTTGCTCATCAAACATCGGTGTCCGGGTATTTAATGCCTTACCCACAATCACGTTCATTTTGAGCGGAATCTGCACGGCCTCACCGTCAATTTCCAGACCACGCAATTCGAACTCCGGCAGATTTACCACCAGGACACGCTTATCGGCCATTAACGGCGTCCAGCGCAAGCGCTCCATCGTCAGGGCAATCTGCTCAACACGCGCTGCAGGTTTTACATTCAACTGCTCAAAGGTCGTCTTGCCGATCACACCGTCCTCTGTTAACCCATGTCGTTTCTGAAAAATCTTGACGCCATCGACCAACGGCCCTTGATAACGATCCGGTGCAACAAAGTCTGCCGGCAAATCACCCAGCGATACTAAACGTGCAGTCAATAGGGCGACCCCTGCATAAGGCGCCCCGGGTTCAAGCTTTTGCGCTGGCAATGCCGGCAGATTGCCCACCCAAGCCGGATTGTGTTCCAAAGCCCGATAGCGCGCCAACCACGGCTTTAAAGCCTGATACAACGGAAAAGCCGGCGTAGCCGCTTTAACAGCCTGCTTCAGGTCGCCCGCTGCCACGGCTGCATTCAGCGTCGCCGGCAAATTAAGTGTCTTTGGCGCAACATTAAAGTTGGCGTACACCGACCTAGGATCAACACGGCCGTAATGTAAATCATGCAAGTAACGCAGCAGCGACTGGCTAATAGCGGCATTGAGCGCCGTCTGTTGCTCTGCCGTTAACAGCTTGCCCTTGGTTGCTGCCACTACTGAGTGCCCAAGCACTGCAGCATCGTAGTCTGAGGGGTTTAATCCCTCATCGCCTGCCTGTTCCAGAATCTGAACGGCAGACTGCGCCAAGGCGCTCGGCCGTCCTTGCACGATCCAGGCGACGCTATTGTCAGGGGCGATCGCGCCTGATGGCAGGCTCCACCCTAAAGTGAACAGACAGGCAGCAAGTACTAAAGTTCGACGCCATGGCCACATGGAAATCTCCTAAAGAGGCATTGGGTTGATTGTGCCGTATTTCATGCCAGGAGACTATTTTGCTGTCCTGCACAAGATTTTCTTGACAGGGTGTTTTGAGGCTCTATAATTGGCTATGTTGCACCGCAGCATAGACTGTCAGGTGCACAGAATAAGAATGATTGAGACCGCTGTTTTCTGTTTTTTTTCCTTTGTTTTTCCTTTGTTTTTTTCTTTTACTTTATCACTGTGATATTTCCTAGGAGTTAATTATGTCTGCACTGAATAACGAACAAATGCTGTCGGCCAACAAGGCTGCGATTGATACGCTGCTGTCGGTTGCCAACACGGCACTGGCGACGGCTGAG
>JACCDN010575488.1_pt1 | contig 16613 bp, 14 predicted proteins | sample 7441691 | NCBI WGS metagenome assembly JACCDN01 (sample SAMN15323439, study PRJNA562643) | freshwater metagenome | isolation source: river surface water | place: USA:Blue River Watershed | collected 2017-08-16
AAATTCTGACAATGGTACGGCCTCTACTATGCGTTGGTGAAAAGCCTCTACTCCTTCTTCACGGATGATGCTGTCAGGATCATGTTTTTTGGGTAGGAACATGAAACGTATTTGTACGCCATCGCTAAAAACAGGCAAACTATTTTCTAATGCGCGCCAAGCTGCTTCTTGTCCAGCCGCATCCCCATCAAAACAAAAAATTAAATCTTTTACATAACGTAATAGATATTGTAAATGTTTAGTATTTGTGGCGGTTCCCATTGTGCCAACAGCCTGTATAATACCAAATTGATGTAGTGCAATAACATCCATATATCCTTCCACGATCAGGCAAAAATCGAAACGCTTGCTTTGACGCGCCTCATAAAGGCCGAAAAATTCCTTACCTTTGTGAAATAGCGATGTTTCAGGAGAGTTGAGATATTTAGGTATTTCGTCCGTTAATGTACGACCGCCAAATGCAATAACTCTGCCTCGTTGATCCCGAATAGGAATGACTAAGCGATTACGGAAACGATCGTATAACCTTCCTTGCTCATTTTTAATTAACATGCCGGTTTGAAACAAACTAGTTTTAGCTTCAGCTGACTGCCCAAACTGGCGTAATACATTATCCCAACCAGGGGGTGCAAAACCGATGTTGAAATGTTTTATCATTTCTTTGGATATACCCCTGGCTTCCAAATAAGTTAAAACTTGAGACGACTGCCTTAGTTGAGATTGATAATATTGAGTAATTTTTTCTAAAAGGGTGTAGAGTGATTGTTCTATTTTAGTTTTTTGACCAGAAAATTCTTTAGGAATAGCCATGCCTAAATGATGAGCCAACTCTTCTACCGCCTCTACAAAAGATAACCTATCGTAGTCCATCAAAAATCCAATAGCATTCCCATGCGCGCCACAACCAAAACAATGATAAAATTGCTTACTGGTGCTGACTGTAAAAGAAGGTGTTTTTTCCTGGTGAAATGGGCAACAAGCGCTATAGTTGCTGCCCATTTTTTTTAAAGTGATGCGACGTTGTACGAGGTCTAAAATATCTGCTCGAGCAATTAGATCTTGTACAAAATCTTGGGAGATGCGTGCAGACATGGCGAGTGTGATTAAAACAAACCCATCTGTGCCAATATCGCTTGTGTTATTTGTTTTGCCTGCGTGCCACCAGCGACAGATAAATCAACGGGCTTTAAGTCAGAAAAATTTAGCGCAAAAACATATTCTTTATCACCTTTCTCAATTAGCCCTATAAACCAACCATCACGCTTAACTCTTGGATTTCTTTCGGACTGCTTCATATCTTCTGGTGAAACGCCCGATCCAGTTTTTCCATATAAATTCCAACCATTGGGAGACTTACCCAGGTACATATTTTCTTTAGTATTTTGCATCGCCTCTTGGGAAATCGGCAATTTACTCATAGCAAAATTCTTTAAGAACGTTAATTGTTCATTGGCAGAGATTTTTAAGCTGCTGCTTAACCAAGCATGAGTTAATCCATTATTTTTGCCAGGATCGCCTGAAAAATCTTGATTGCCATAATTAAATTTTGCCAGATAATCTTTAATTTTGTTGACGCCGAGCTTAGGCGTTAATTCTTGCGACACCCAAACGACAGAGTTTTTTAGCCAGGTATAAGGAGTCTGATCCTGGTTCCAATTGTTTAAAAATTTGTCGGTATGATCCCATTTGAATATAGTTTGTGGTGTGATTATTTTCTGATCAAACGCCATCAAGGATAACGGCACTTTAAAAGTAGAATCGGGAGATATACGCTGTGAGCAACGATCAGGGTCATAAGTTGTGACCATTTTGTTTTCTTTTAAGTTAAGTAGCAAAAAACAGCCAGATTTTCCTACAAAGTAAGAGGATAGTTTTTTATTATCCGCAGCAAACGCATGCGTGATGATCATAAAAAACAAAAATAACCGTAACAAAAATACCTTCATTGTTTTCTCCCGGAAAAAAGCATTATTGAAAAATTAGTGCCATCCCATAAACTATACTCATTCAACCTGAAGATACTGGTTTTGTATCTTCAGGTTGAAACAAAACCAGGGGGTTTTAAAGGGGGAAATGTTTTGTTTCCCCCTTTAATTCAACAGATTATACCGCTCGTATCCAAAAACCTCTTTTTCAAAAAAACCAGTATCTTCAAGTGCGAGCGGTATAAACCACTACTAGCCATAAAGCTGATAGGTTTGTATTTTAGCTGAAGCCGACTGCCGACTAAAGTTAAAATGACTAGAGACTGCTATTTTTAAACAACAGTTTAGAAGACTACAAACAGCGCGTAAGAAATTTTTGCGGCGGTAAAATTTGTTGAAAAGAAGAAAGGCTAATGTTGACCCGATGCGATAGATAACTTTGCTTTAACTTTAGCGCTGACAGATCCAATATCTGCTCGTCCCTGTAATTTTGGCTTCAACTGCGCCATAACAACGCCCATATCCTTGATAGAATTTGCTTTAAGATTGGCAATGGCCTCATGAATAAGCGTGTCAATCTCTGCAGGACTCAAAGGAGAAGGCATATATTCCTTTAGCACATCCATTTCAAAATTCTCTTGATCTGTCAAATCTAGACGTCCAGCTTGTTGGAACTGGTTGGCTGAATCTTGCCGTTGTTTGAGCATTTTATCAATAACAGCCAAAATTTGAACATCATCTAACAGTATACGTTCGTCAACTTCTCTTTGCTTAATAGCAGCCATGAGAAGGCGTATTACGCCTAAACGTCTTGCATTCTTGGCTTTCATGGCCGTTTTCATATCTTCCAAGATGCGTTCTTTCAAACTTGAGACTGACATAAAAATACTATTAGTGACGTGACGAACTTTCGTTAATCAGCGCATTAATATTAAGGCGAGGCTGATAGGGTCTTTTAAATTTAGCAAGTGCGGCTGCTTTCTTGCGTTCATCAGCGGGGCTACGATAGATATCTTGATCGCGCATTAATTTTTTCTCCCAACGTTTAATGGCAGAAATACGTTTGCGCTTACGTTCTGTCGTAGGCTTTTCATAAAACTCCATTTTCCTGAGTTTGGCGATAATTCCTGCTTTTTCGCAGGAACGTTTAAAGCGGCGTAGCGCCACATCAAAAGATTCGCCTTCTTTTATTTCAACACTAGGCATTTAATGGTCACCTTTAAATTTAATGATAAAATTCGCATGCCCTTTGGGAGCAACGAGCGTTTTCTGTCGGCGGAGATTTTCTAGAATCTCCTATTCGCTTATGCTAAGGGATATTTTTTCGGTGTTCTTATGTCGAGAACTGGGACTATTTAACCATGGTTTTACGTCTTTGAAAAGGAGTTTCTCTTTTCTCCAACACTTTTTGCCCCATGAGGTATAGGTGTCAGGTTGAGGAGGAAAATACGGGATCGTTATTGCGAACCCGCGTTTTTTGTGGGTGAAGCAATCCATTGTTATTATAGGGTTGATTCTTTCTCGATTGCTTCGTTGCAAAAGAAGAACATCGTCATTGCGAGGGAGTGTTTTTCACGCCGAAGGCTCACGTTGAAGTCTTGTCGAAAGGGCGCCTTACATTCTAATAAAATAATGGGTCTTGCAAGAGGTCTAATGACACATCCTAGCCAAGCTGACTAAAAGAATGGCATAATGTTTTTAAAAATCGCGCAAGAGTTTCGTTACCGCAAAATTTTCCTCAGCAGCAACACAACATTATTCGGAATATTATGATTACTATTGTTTTGCCGGATGGGCAACAGAAACAATTTCCAGAACCAGTTAGCATTGCCGAAATCGCACAATCTATCGGCAGCGGGCTTGCAAAGGCAGCACTAGCCGGCAAGGTTAATGATCGCTTGGTAGATATTTCTTATATTGTAAAAGAAAATGCGGTGGTCGCTATCATCACGGATAAGACTATAGAGGGTTTAGAAATTATCAGGCATTCTACGGCGCATCTGTTAGCGCACGCCGTTAAACAACTATACCCTCAAGCTCAAGTGACCATTGGTCCTGTCATTGAGGATGGTTTTTTTTACGATTTTTCTTATCCTAACGGGTTTACCCCTGATGATCTAGTTGCTATTGAGGCTAGAATGCATGAAATCGCTCGTGAGAATTTCACAGTTTCGCGTAAAGAAATAACTCGGGATGAAGCTATTCGTTATTTTCGAACTGTGGGAGAAGAGTATAAAGCGAAAATCATTGAAGATATACCGCCTAATGAAACGCTTACCCTATACACGCAAGGCGATTTTACCGATTTATGCAGAGGACCGCATGTCCCGCAAACGGGTGTGCTTAAAGCTTTTAAGCTTACCAAGCTGGCCGGCGCTTATTGGCGGGGAGATTCCAATAATGAGATGCTGCAGCGCATTTATGGTACTGCCTGGCCAGATAAAAAAGCTCTTGACGACTACTTGCGTCGCTTAGAAGAAGCAGAAAAGCGTGACCATCGCAAGTTGGGCAAAAAACTGGATTTGTTTCATACGCAAGAAGAAGCGCCCGGCATGGTTTTTTGGCATCCAAAAGGCTGGATTATTTACCAGGAAATTGAACAATATATACGCACTAAATTATATGAATGGGATTATCAGGAAATTCGCACGCCGCAGTTACTAAGCCGCACTTTATGGGAAAAATCAGGACATTGGGAAAAGTTCGGCGAGGATATGTTCTATACTGAATCAGAATCGCGCCAATATGCTGTTAAACCCATGAGTTGTCCCTGTCACGTGCAAATCTTTAAGCAAGGATTGCGCAGTTATCGTGATCTGCCATTGCGTCTGGCAGAATTTGGTTCTTGCCATCGCAATGAGCCCTCAGGCAGTTTACATGGACTTATGCGAGTTCGAGGTTTTACGCAAGATGACGGTCATATTTTTTGTGCGGAACAAGATTTAGCATCAGAAGCCTATCGAGTTATTCAGCAAGTGGAAGCAATTTATAAAGATTTTGGCTTTAACGACATGCAAATTAAACTTTCAACGCGTCCTGAAAAACGTATGGGTTCCGATGAAATCTGGGATAAAGCAGAAAAAGCCCTGCAAGAAGTATTGGATTTCTCGGGGTTGGAATGGACGCTTCAACCTGGAGAAGGCGCTTTTTATGGTCCTAAGGTAGAGTTTTCTTTAAGAGATTGTCTTAATCGGGTCTGGCAATGCGGTACATTACAGGTTGATTTTTTAATGCCTGAGAGATTGGATGCAACTTATATTGCTGCAGATAACAGCAAAAAACATCCGGTTATGCTGCATCGTGCCATATTAGGCTCTTTAGAGCGGTTTATCGGCATTATCTTGGAAGAGTACGCAGGACACCTGCCGCTATGGTTATCGCCCATTCAAGTTGCAGTCATGACTATTACAGACCATCAACAAGCTTACGCCCAAGAAATCACCCAAACGCTCAAAAATAACCACCTTCGGGCTATAATCGACTTGAGAAATGAAAAAATTGGATTTAAAATCCGGGAGCATACCCTACAGTTAGTTCCCTATTTGGCCGTTGTCGGTCATCGCGAGCAAGAAGCAGGATTAATAGCTGTTCGCACCCAAGCAGGTAAAGATTTAGGTAGTATGTCAACCGATGCTTTCATCCAACATCTAAAGCAGGAAGTTGCTAGCCGAAGGCAGGCGCGTTAGAGCATGCCATCCATTCGCTAGATTGAGGAAGAAAACGTGGGTTTTTGATATTTTTCAACACTTTCGAGGAGTTTGTTATTAAAGCAAAAAAAACTAGAGTCAACCAGGAAATTACAACTCCTGTTATATTTCTGATAGGGCTGAATAATGAAAAAATCGGCCAAATAAAAATCACAGAAGCGCTGGAAAAAGCTAGAAACGCTCAAAGTGATTTAGTAGAAATTGCACCTCAGGCTTCTCCGCCTGTCTGCCGTATTATGGATTACGGCAAATATCGTTTTGAGCAAAATAAAAAATCCGCGCAACAAAAAAAGAAGCAAAAACAGAGCCAGCTAAAAGAGCTTAAACTGCGGCCGGTAACTGATGAAGGTGATTTTCAGATTAAGCTTCGTGCGGCTGCCCGTTTTATAGAAAGCGGGGATAAAGTAAAATTTACGGTTCGTTTTCGGGGTCGAGAAATTTCCTATCATAACCAAGGGATGGAATTGCTAAACCGCATTGAAACAGAATTGGGCGATGATATAATCATTGAGCAGCGTCCAAAATTTGAGGGCAAGCAAATAACAATGGTAGTCAGCCCGAAAAAACAGTAGAATGCCTTAGTCTAATTGAGATATACTCCTCTCACTGCAAAGTGAGACAAAACCGGGGATTGTTAAGTAGGGGAATGTTTTGTTTTCCCCTTTTAACATCAACAGATTATACTCCCCGCGACATTAAAATCTTTTTCAATAAACTCGCGATTTCAAACGCGGGGAGTATATAGTAACTGCGTTTGAGGTTGCGGTTTTTGCAATGCTCAAATGCAACAAAACCGGGGATTGTTAAGGGGGGAAATGCCTTGTTTTCCCCCTTTAACATCAACAGATTATACTCCCCGCGACATTAAGATCTTTTTCAAAAACTCGCGATTTCAAACGCGGGGAGTATATAGCAACTATTATGCTGTATATCCAGATAAACCACAATGGGAACTGATTTTATTGAATAATTAAGGAATGAACAAGATTGATCATCTGCTGTTTGGGATAAACCCCCGCCTAATCGTCATATATGGACGAAGTCCATTTGATGGTTTGGACGCAGTCTTGAAACTTCACACTTAACGTTTTACAAAAAATTTTTTAAAAACTGTCCGGTATACGAGTCTTTATGACGAGCTATTTCTTCCGGTGTGCCGACAGCAACAACGTAACCACCTTTTTCGCCGCCTTCCGGGCCCAAATCAATGACCCAATCTGCTGTTTTGATGACATCTAGGTTGTGTTCAATGATGATCACCGTATTGCCATGATCGCGCAAGCGGTACAATATGCTCAGTAGTTGCTTTACGTCATGAAAATGAAGTCCTGTTGTGGGTTCATCTAATATATACAAGGTGTTACCCGTATCTCTTCGAGCTAATTCTTTGGCTAATTTTACCCGTTGCGCTTCTCCACCAGACAGTGTGGTGGCATTTTGCCCCAGTCCTACATAGGATAATCCTACCTCTATCAATGTTTGCAACTTTTTGGCGGCTTGCGGAATAGGTTCAAAAAAGGGATAAGCTTCCTCCACGGTCATGCTTAATACTTCATGGATATTTTTGCCTTTGTAATGGACATCCAGAGTTTCTCGGTTATAGCGCTTTCCCTGACAAACATCACATTGCACATACACATCAGCTAAAAAATGCATTTCAACTTTAATAACGCCGTCACCATCACAAGCTCCACAACGTCCCCCTTTAACATTAAAGCTAAATCTGCCAGGATTATAACCGCGCGATCTGGCTTCTTGTGTTCCGGCAAACAACTCTCGAATAACTGTGAACAATCCAGTGTAAGTTGCAGGGTTAGAACGAGGCGTCCTGCCAATAGGGCTTTGATCGATATCAACCACTTTATCGAAATGTCCCATGCCTGCAATCTGTTGATGCCCGCCTGGCTTTATTTGCGAGCTGCCATTTAATTCACGGGCGGCAACAGGTAGCAGGGTGTCATTAATCAAACTAGATTTACCAGATCCTGAAACGCCAGTCACACAAGTCATTAGGCCTACGGGAATGGCGACATCTATTTTTTTTAGATTGTTGCAACTGGCTCCCATAATTCGCAGCATACGCTTAGGGTCGGAAGGTATGCGTTTGCTGGGTACGGCTATTTTTAGATCGCCTGCTAGGTATCTTCCTGTTAGAGAGTCCTTACACGCACTGATTTGTGCAGGTGTACCTTGCGCAACGACACTGCCACCATGAAGACCTGCGCCAGGTCCCATATCAACCACGTGATCGGCTGCAAGAATGGCATCTTCATCGTGCTCTACCACAAGGACGGTATTGCCCAAATCGCGCAATCGCATCAGTGTTTTAAGCAAGCGATCATTATCGCGTTGATGCAAGCCTATGGAAGGTTCATCCAAAATATATAGGACACCTACCAAACCTGAACCAATTTGACTGGCCAAGCGTATGCGCTGTGCTTCACCGCCTGAAAGTGTTTCAGCGCTGCGATTTAAGGTTAAATAATCTAACCCTACGCTAATTAAGAACCCTAGACGATCATTGAGTTCTTTTAAGATGCGTGCTGCAATTTCTCCACGTTTACCTGGCAATTTTAAATGGCTAAAAAATACTGCGCTTTGGTGAATAGGTAAGGCTGTAAGGTGAGGCAGGTTTTTTTCTGCTATAAAGACATGTCGCGCTTCTGACTTGAGTCGTGAACCTTGGCATTCCCGACATTGGTCGTTTGTTAGATAATGCGCCAAATCTTCGCGTACCGCTTGAGATTCTGTTTCGCGATAGCGCCGTTCCATATTAGGCAGTATGCCTTCAAAGGAATGACTGCGCTTGATACGACGACCATTACTCTTGACATAGGTAAAAACAATCTCCTCATTATCACTGCCGTAAAGAATTTTTTGTTGAATTTTCTGGCTTAGATGCTCAAAAGGTGTTTCCACATCAAAACCATAATGAGCGGCTAAACCGCTTAGTAAATTGAAATAATAAATATTCCGTCTGTCCCAGCCTCGAATAGCGCCGCCTGCTAAACTTAATTCAGCATTTTGTATAATTTTTTCAGGATCAAAAAATTGTTTAACGCCCAAACCATCACAACTTGGGCAAACGCCTGCCGGATTATTGAATGAAAATAAACGTGGCTCTAGCTCGGACAGACTATAACCACATTGTGAACAGGCAAAACGGGAAGAAAACAGCATTTCTTTAGCATGAGGATTGTCCATCTCAGCTACAATAGCAAGGCCATTGGATAAACGCGTTGCCGTTTCAAAGGATTCTGCCAAACGTTGTTTTATATCAGGACGCACTTTGAATCGGTCAATAACGACTTCAATGCTGTGTTTAGTACGTAAACTTAATTTGGGTACTGAATCCAGTTCGATAATTTTTCCATCAACACGCGCTCGAACATACCCCTGCTGTTGTAGAGATTGCATTAATTGCAGATGTTCGCCTTTGCGTTCCTGTACCACAGGCGACAAAATCATAAAACGTTGTTCTTCGCCCATGGAGCATACGGCGTCTACCATCTGGCTAATGGTTTGTGCTTCCAAAATAGTATGATGGGTAGGGCAGTGGGGTTGCCCTACACGAGCAAACAGCAAGCGCAGGTAATCATAAATTTCTGTGATAGTTCCTACTGTTGAACGTGGGTTGTGTGAGGTCGCTTTTTGTTCGATGGAAATGGCAGGCGATAAACCTTCAATATGGTCTACATCAGGTTTTTGCATCATGGATAAAAATTGTCGCGCATAGGCGGACAAGGATTCCACATACCGCCTTTGACCTTCGGCGTATAAAGTATCAAATGCCAACGAAGATTTGCCTGAACCGGATAAGCCGGTAATGACGATTAGCTTGTCTCTGGGCAGATCTAAGTCTATGTTTTTCAAATTATGTGTGCGAGCGCCGCGGATTTGTATGGTTTTCATGGTGTTGTAAGAAATATTTTCATTCCCACTCGATGGTTGCGGGCGGCTTGTCTGAAATATCGTAGACAACCCGTGAAACATGCGGAATTTCATTTAGAATGCGACGTGATACTTCTTTTAGGAAGGTGTGAGGCAATTCTGCTGCGTGTGCCGTCATAAAATCTGACGTTTCTACGGCGCGCAGCGCAATCACATATTCATATTTTCTGGCATCACCAGCTACACCTACGGATTTAACCGGCAGAAACACGGCAAAAGCTTGACTGACCTGGTTATATAACTGATGCTCTTTTAGCGCGTCTATAAAAATTTTATCTGCTGATCTGAGAATATTCGCATAGTCTGCCGTAACTTCTCCTAAAATACGTACGCCTAACCCGGGGCCTGGAAATGGATGACGATACAACGTGTCATAAGGCAATCCTAACTCTAAACCTAGTTTTCTGACTTCATCTTTAAATAATTCACGTAGTGGTTCTATCAATTGAAATTTCATGTCTTGAGGTAAACCACCTACATTATGGTGGGACTTGATAACATGCGCTTTTCCTGTATTGGATGCGGCGGATTCAATCACATCAGGATAAATAGTACCTTGCGCCAACCATTTTATGTCAGATAGTTTTTGCGATTCCTGTTGAAAAATATCAATAAACAGTTTGCCAATAATTTTACGTTTCACTTCAGGTTCTGTTACGCCTTTTAAAGCCACTAAAAACTGCTCTGCAGCATTTACCTGAATCACTTTAACTTCCAGGTGTTGATTGAAGACCTGCATTAATTCGTAAGCTTCATTTGCACGCAAGAGGCCAGTGTCTACAAATACACATATTAGTTGGTTACCAATGGCTTTATGTAGCAGTGCGGCAACGACAGAAGAGTCCACCCCACCTGATAATCCCAAAAGTACTTTGTCTTTGCCTACTTGCGATTGGATTTGTTCAATGCGGTCTTCAATAATATTTTGTGGAGTCCATAAATGCTCGCAACCGCAAATATCTTCTACAAAACGTTTCAAAATACGCAACCCTTGTCGAGTATGAGTGACTTCGGGATGAAACTGCAAACCATAAAAATTGCGTTCTTCGTCGGCAATGCCTGCAAATTCGCAGTCTTTGGAACTAGCAATACAATGAAAACCGGGAGGTAAGGTAATAATTTTATCGCCGTGGCTCATCCAGACATCCAAGAAAGATTCATTGTTGGCAGATGCGTGGTCTTGAATGCTGTGTAACAAACGCGAATCTTCTTGTAACTTGATTTGCGCGTAACCGAATTCTTTATTGGTGTGTAAATTGTCTACCTTGCCTCCCAGTTGTGCAGCCATGGCTTGCATGCCATAGCAGATGCCTAATACAGGGCAACCTAGTTCAAAAACAATAGTGGGCGCTCTGGGTGTTGTATTGGCTATGACTGTTTCAGGGCCGCCAGAAAGAATAATGCCATTGGGTGCAAACGCTTCGATTTCTTTGTCTGACACATCATACGCATAAATTTCACAATAAACACCACACTCTCGCACCCTTCTTGCAATCAGTTGGGTATATTGCGAACCAAAATCTAAAATTAAAATATTTTGATCGTGGATGTTTTTTCCAAAAGAATTGGGACTTGTTTGATAATTGTTCATAGTAATACCATTTTTTGGATGAAATTTATAAATGACGGCAGGCGAGTTCAGTCGCAAACACGCTGTCAATACATCCCTGTAAGCTCGGATGTTTCATCCCTGAAACATACGGTTTGCTTGTGAACACCGCCTGCCGTCATTTGCGCCATTTCATAACTTCCTTTACCGATTAGCATAAGTTTCCGTATAAATCATATTCATCCGTCTTATGAATAATAACCTCTGCCCACATGCCCGGTTTTAAGTTTTTTCCATCTGCAATGATAACCTTGCCGTCAATGTCAGGTGCATCGGCTGTGCTTCTTGCAATAGCGGTATTGCCCTGTATTTCATCGACCAAGACACGCATTTTCTTGCCCACTTTCTTTTTTAAGCGGCTAGCGCTAATGACTGATTGCAGTTTCATAAAGCGTTCCCATCGCTCTTGCTGAACCTCTTTGGGTATGGCGTTGGGCAAATCATTTGCTTTAGCGCCTTCTACGGGAGAATATTGAAAGCAACCAACTCGATCCAATTCTGCCGTTTTTAGAAAATCCAGCAATTCTTCAAATTCTTTTTCTGTTTCACCTGGAAATCCAACAATAAATGTACTTCGCAGAGTTAATTCAGGGCAAATCTTGCGCCATGCTTGGATACGTTCTAGGTTATCTTCCGTGCAAGCAGGACGTTTCATCAATTTTAAAATGCGTGGATTAGCATGCTGGAAAGGTACGTCCAGGTAAGGCAATATCTTGCCTTCAGCCATCAAAGGAATTAATTCGTCTACATGAGGGTAGGGATAGACATAATGCAGACGTATCCAAATAGATAATTCGCCAAGTGCCGTTGCAAGTTCGGTCAAGCGTGTTTTAATGGAACGTCCCCGCCATTGATATGGTTGATATTTTACGTCAACCCCATAAGCGCTGGTGTCCTGTGAAATAATGAGCAGTTCTTTTACGCCTGCATGCGTTAGTTTTTCTGCTTCTTGTAGCACTTCAGAGACAGGTCGGCTGACTAATTTTCCGCGCATCGAGGGAATAATGCAGAACGTGCATTTATGATTGCAGCCTTCAGAAATTTTTAGATAGGCATAATGAGGCGGTGTCAGTTTAATGCCTTGAGGTGGCACTAAACTTGTAAAGGGGTCAGTTGGAGCAGGGAGGTGCTTATGTATGGCTGTCATGACAGCCGCATAATCTTGAGGACCAGTAATGTCCAATAAATTTGGATAGCGTTTTTGCAGTAAGGTTTTCTTAACGCCCAGGCAACCGGTAACAATCACCTTGCCATTTTCAGCTAATGCTTCAGAAATGGCATCAAAAGATTCTTCTACCGCATCTTCAATAAAACCACAGGTATTGACGACTACTAGATTAGCATTTTCATACGTAGGAACTATCTCATAACCTTGAGCACGCAATTGTGTTAAAATGCGCTCTGAATCAACAAGCGCTTTAGGACAACCTAAACTGACAAAACCAATTTTTGGGGTGAGGGCAAGCATGATAATGGGGAAGTTTCCATAAAAAAATATCGGGGCTGTTAACCCCTAGCTGAACATCATAACATATTATGCAGTTTTTTCATCTTGTCTGAATCATATAATATCGTGCATTACGGCTAATATATCGTATTCATTCGCTTTTTGAAGCACGGACTCTACGATGATTCCTGCGGATTCTTGGCTTTCATTTAAGATGGTTTCGCCGGGTTTTAGCGCGTGTTCGCTTTTTAAAACAAGCTTGTGCAAACCTCGTTTAGCCTTGCCTAAGTATTGAGTACGGGCAATAACCTCTTGCCCAATATAGCAGCCTTTTTTGAAACTTACTGCATTTATGGAGGGATAATTCAACATATGGGGAGTAAATAAATCGCTAGTTTCAGGATAGATCGTTGCAACCCCCGCTGCAATGTCTAATGACTTCCAGCATTCATTTTCTTGCTCAGGGTATTGTCCGCGTAATGTTTTCCATAATTCATCCATCACGGCGTTTTCTCCTATAATTTCAAAACGCGGCAGTGCGCCTTTAGCTTGAATAATCAATAGTGCTTTTTCTGCTGCATAAGCAGCTTCATCAGGATTTTTAGGAACTTGGCCTAAGATTTGTTCAAGCGTGTAGGCAGGTTCTGTGCCTGAACAACCTATTATTCTTAAAGTATGATCTAATTCTAGGCTAACTTTAGAAAAGACTGCGTATTTTTTTAGTTGTGTTCGAATCAAGTCAACCATGACGGCTGGCGCAAGCAGGTAATATTGCTTTTGAAACTGTATGATGCGGAAGAAAGACAGCACACGTCCTTTGGCGCTGCAATGAGCTGCGTAACGCGTTTGTTTTGTGGTAATTTCCCGTACATCACACGTAACTTGCCCTTGTAAGAAATCAGAGGCTTTTTCACCATGAATGGGAATAAGTTCTAGATGTGAAAGGTTGTAGAGGGCAGGGTTTGTCATATAACTGTTCTAGCCAAAATAGCTTTGGCCAGTGTGCCTGCATCGAGGTACCCCAATTCGCCATCCATAGGAACGCCATGAGCAATGCGGCTAAAATGCACTGAATAATCTTTAAAAAGGTTAGAAATATAGTGTGCCGTCGCTTCTCCTTCAACAGTAGGGTTTGTTGCGAGTATTATTTCATCTATCGTTTGTTCTTGAACACGCTGTTTTAATAAAGGAATATTTAGCTCCTCAGGGCCTATGCCATCCAACGGAGAAAGATGTCCCATCAACACAAAATAAAGTCCTTTATAAGTATGCGTTTGTTCTAACGCAAAAACATCTGTAGGCGTTTCAACTACACATAGCTGTTTTTGATTTCTTTGTTCATTGCTACATAGATTACATATGGGCTCTTCTGAAAAAGTGCGACAACGCTGACAATGCCCAACCTTAATGAGCGCCTGCTCCAAAGTGCGCGCTAAAGAGAGTCCAGCTTCGCGTTGGCGTTCTAGCAGCTGAAAAGCAATTCGTTGCGCTGATTTTGGCCCAACGCCTGCTAGACAACGCAAATTATCAATAAGTTGTTGCACAAGTGGCGTAAACACGGGTTATTTATCGTCAGCTTTATCTTGTGGGTCAGGGGTATATAATTTTTTCACTTCGCTTTGCATTTGTTTGTTTAATTTCTCTGTAGCGTTATTAATGGCTGTTATAATCAATTCAATGATAATCTTGGGACCTTGTTGCCATACGCCATCGCCTATATCTAGAGTTTTAATCAGTCTCGTCCCGTCTACTGTCGCTTTCACAAAAATTTTTTCTTCATTTTCAATCCCAGCAATATCCGTAACCCTTTTTTCAGTAAAGTTTTTTTGTATTTCTTGAAATTTATCCTGTACTTCTTTGGCTTTGCTTAAGATTTCTTCAAGGTTTATATCTTTCATTTTATGCTCCGTTGTCCCAGCGGCAAGCCGTGGGGATTATATACTCCCCGCGTTTGAAATCGTGGGTTTTTTGAAAAAGATTTTAATGTCGCGGGGAGTATAATCTATTGATGTTAAGGGGGGAAAACTAAACCTTTTCCCCCCTTAACGATCCCCCGGTTTTGTTGCGTTCTAGCCTTGCAAAAACCGCAATGCTCGAACGCGAATACTATAAGTGTCAGTCAACCGGTTTAATGGACGCATGGATAATCTTACCATTAAACTGTTCAATTAATAATTGCAGATTTTTATCATGCGCCAATGCGTCTGTGGCTTCACATTGTCTTTGTTCTTGATGCTGTTTGTCAAGCAAGGCGGGCGTTTGTTGATCCGATTTATCTATTTCAATGGTTAAGCGAATTTGTTTGTTGAAATATTTTTCAAGCGCTCCTAGGAGTTGGGACTCTGTAAAGGAGTTGAGGAGTGAAGCATGATCAGGGTCTAATCCTAGGCAAATGAGTTCCTCCGTTTGTTTGGTTAAAATACAGTTTGATGCCAACATGGAAGCTGCTCCTTGTAATTCTAGTTTTGGCAATAATGTAACCCAATCTAGCGAGGTCATTTCGTTTTTTTTGCATTTATTCGCTTGATCTTTTTCTGAAGAGGTTAATTTATCATGCTTACTCGCATGAGGATAATAGGGGTTTTCCAACCTGGAAGATCCCTGAATGGGTAGATTAGCAGGCACGTTCGCAGGAGCAGATTTAATCTGTGTGGGTACAGAATTTTTTTTTATAGATGAGTTGAGAGGTTGTTGAGCAGCATTTGCCAAAAATGCAGTGATAGAAATTTTTTGCGGCCTGAACGCCAGCATGCGCAACAGCGTCATTTCAAATCCGCTGCGCGGAGTTGGTGCTAGCGGCAAATCGCGCCTGCCCATCAATCCTATTTGGTAATAAAGCTGCAATTCTTCAGGCTCTATGGCTTGAGCAAGCTCTATAATATCTGCAATAGGGTAGTGATGTTCATGTTGTGCTTCGGGAATGGCCTGGGTTAATGCAATTTGGTGCAATATGGATAATAATTCTTCCAAAGCATGTTGAAAATCTATGCCGGATTCTGCTAGAGCATAGATTTCTTCTAGTAAGGATTGAGGCTTGTTGTTGACTAATTGTCGTAATAAAGAGATTAAAAGTTCCGGTTCTGTTGCACCTAACAAGGTTTTGACCTCTGCTAGACCGAGAGAACCATTAGAATAGGCAATTGCTTGATCTAATAAGCTCAACGCATCACGCATGCTGCCTTGAGCGGCATGCGCCAAATAATTAAGCGCACTCGCTTCGTAATTGAAACTCTCAGCATCCAAGATATACGCAAGCTGCTTTGCAATTTGTTCAATAGAAAGATTTTTTAAGTGAAATTGTAAGCAACGGGACAGTACGGTAACCGGTAATTTCTGAGGATCTGTAGTTGCCAATAAAAATTTAACATGAGGGGGAGGTTCTTCCAAGGTTTTTAACAAGGCATTAAAACTATGGTTAGAGAGCATGTGGACTTCGTCAATCAGATAGATTTTGTATCTGCCTTGAGTTGGAGCATATTGAACGTTGTCTAATAAATCACGGGTATCTTCGACCTTAGTGCGTGAGGCGGCATCAACTTCCAGCAAATCTAAAAATCTTCCGCTGTCAATGGCCTGACAGATATCGCATTCTCCACACGGTTGAGAAGAAACGCCTTTTTGGCAGTTCAGGCATTTGGCAAGCAAGCGGGCAAGACTGGTTTTACCTACGCCGCGAGTGCCGGTAAAAAGATACGCATGATGCAAACGATTTTGATCCAACGCATTGGTTAATGCTCTGACAACAGGGATTTGACCGACAACTTCTTGGAAAGTGCGTGGTCGCCATTTGCGGGCTAATACTTGATGGGTCATAATAAGTGGTGGGCAGCTCTAACAGCCAGGTCATGCACATGAGTCTATTGCTGCCGCTGCTCCCTTCCAGGCCTGACGGGGTTCACAATATATCATTGCTTGATGACCGTTAAAGCCGCCCATGCAATAAAGAATTCATTCTACAAAGGTAAATGGAAATC
>JACCDN011109707.1_pt1 | contig 16613 bp, 17 predicted proteins | sample 7441691 | NCBI WGS metagenome assembly JACCDN01 (sample SAMN15323439, study PRJNA562643) | freshwater metagenome | isolation source: river surface water | place: USA:Blue River Watershed | collected 2017-08-16
ATAGCGCTGGGTTGCGGGAGCGCTCCCGCAACTAAAACAAAAGGGCTACAACATTACTGCTGTAACCCTTTGATTTTACTGGAGGCGCGAGCCGGAGTCGAACCGACCTACACGGATTTGCAATCCGGTGCATAACCGCTTTGCTATCGCGCCCTGGGTACTTCTGAACTAAAAAGGGAAAGCGTTGCTTTCCCTTCTCTTGAAACTGGAGCGGCAGAAGAGTCTCGAACTCTCGACCTATACCTTGGCAAGGTATCGCTCTACCAACTGAGCTACTGCCGCATCGGAGCCCGAATTATACAGAGTATCGGAAACCGGGGTCAAGCATTTTGTTGCCAGATTTTTTAATCACTTTCTTTCAGATCAGGCCATGCCACATACAGGTAATAGGCCATTGACCAGAGCGTCAAGGCAGCCGCAATCCATATCAGCAGCGTTCCCCAGAAAAGCATATCCAGCCCGGCAAAAACACCCGACTGCAGCAGCATGGGAATGGCCGTCAGCTGGGCTGCCGTCTTGAATTTTCCAATCATATTTACAGCCACGCTCTTCCGTTTACCCATGCTGGCCATCCATTCGCGCAGGGCTGAAATCGTAATTTCACGTCCAATAATGATGATGGTAACCAACTCGCTGACACGGCCATCGGCAACCAGTAGAATCAGCGCGGTTGACACAATCAGCTTGTCTGCAACCGGATCCAGAAAGGCGCCGAAGTTCGATGTCTGGTTCCACTTGCGTGCCAGATAGCCATCCAGCCAATCAGTGACAGCCGCAATGATAAACAGGACCGCCGAAAGGGTATTCCTCCCCTCCTCATCGATCGGCAATACATTCGGCACAAATGCGATAACAAGTAAGGGGATACAGGCGATACGCGCCCAGGTGAGGATCAGTGGCAGATTCATAACGCTATTATCAGCGATCTTGCAGCGCTTCGTGAACCCGTTGCGCTAATTCGGGACTCATCCCCGGTACATTAGCGATGGCATCAACGCTGGCAACTTTGATATCGGATACGCTGCCAAAGCAGGTAATCAGGGCTTTGCGCCGTTTGGGGCCGATTCCGGGTATGTCATCCAAACGCGACGTGATGCGCGCCTTCTGCCGGCGCCCACGGTGGCCGGTCAGCGCAAAGCGGTGTGCTTCGTCACGGATTTCCTGTACTAGGTGGAGGCCGGGATCATCTGGATCCAGATGCAGGGGCTCACGTTCGTCAGCAAACACCAGCGATTCTAGGCCAGGTTTACGCCCCAGGCCTTTGGCTACGCCAACGAGGGGTTGATCACTCAAGCCGAGTTCGGTGAGCGCTTCGAAGGCTTTTGCAACCTGCCCCTTCCCGCCATCAATGAGTAACAGATCCGGGCGGATAGCTTCTACGCCCTGCTCATTTGGTTTGTATCGGCGAAAAACGGCCTGATGAATGGCTGCATAATCGTCGCCGGGCGTGATGTCGGTGATATTGAATCGACGGTATTCGCTCCGACGCATTCCTCCACCGGCTTTGTCATCATGCGTCCAGACAACGCAACTGGCCACAGCAGCCTCGCCTTGGGTGTGGCTGATGTCAAAACATTCAATCCGTTGCAGTTGCTCAATGGCGAGCCCCGCCTGTTGTAATGACCGTAGAAGTTCCGACTGGCGTTTGCCCTGCAGTGTTTGCATCTGGCGGCGTTGTGTCAGCGCCAGTCCCGCATTACTGACCGCCAACTCAACCCAGGCCTTGTGCTGGGCATAGTATGGCAAGGCCATCGGTAGCGGCCGCCCGAGTATCCCCGTCAATGTTTCCGTAACGGCATCATCGACCGGCACATTGACCAGTACGCGCCCCGGCGCCGGATGGTTGGCATAGTGCGCTTCAACAAATGCCGAGAGCACTTCGCTCAGGGTCGCTTTATCCAGCTCTAGCTGGTGACTGTTCTGCGGAAACTGTGGCCGATCCCCTAGGTGCCGACCACCGCGCACCATGGCCAGATTGACACACAGGCTACCGCCCTGCGCTACGGCCACGATGATGTCCACATCCTCCGCCTGGTGACTGTCCATAATCTGCGTATCTTGGGCATGATGCAGCGCCTGAATCTGATCACGGAATTGAGCCGCCTGTTCGAAAGCCAACGCTTCTGATGCCTGGGTCATCAGGTTGGTCAGACGCTGGGTCACTTCCTGGTGTCTTCCCTGCAGGAACAAACCAGCCGCTTTCACATCTTCCGCATAATCAGCGGCACTGATTTTTCCGGCACAAGGTCCAGAGCATCGCTTGATCTGATAGAGCAGACAAGGTCGGGTACGATTGTTAAAAACAGACGGTTCACAGGTACGCAGCCGAAAAATCTTTTGCAGCAAATGCACCGCCTGACGTACCGACCACGCATTGGGGTACGGCCCGAAGTATTCTGCTGTATTCGAGAGAGCGCCACGATGCAAGCCGATCATGGGCCAAGATTCACGGGTCAGACGAATATACGGGTACGACTTGTCATCACGGAACAGGATATTGTATTTGGGCGCCAGTTCCTTGATGAGGTGGTTTTCGAGGAGCAGCGCTTCCGACTCAGAGGGCGTCGGCGTCACTTCCAGTCGCGCAACTTTACTCACCATCAGTGCAATACGCGGGCTGCTCAGGTTTCTGGCAAAATAAGACGAGACCCGATTCTTGAGATTGCGCGCTTTGCCAACATAGAGCACCAGGCCATCTTCGGCCAGAAAACGATACACCCCCGGCCGCTCAGGCAGCGTGCGTACCTGATCCTGCAGGGGGTGACTCATCGTGCTTAACTGTGGCGAAAGATCAGAGCGACTGAATCAGCTTCAGCGCAGCCTGGTAAGCAGCGTGCGCATCCAGCTGCGCCCTGCTCAACGGATGCTCGACACCCAAACCGGCACCACCGAGGAGGTTGGGAATACGCGCTGCGCGCTTTGGTTGTGCCTCCGGTGTCCATTCAGCCAGTAGCTGATCGACGAAGTCCGGTTGGTTACAGACCAGAAGCACGTCGCAGCCGGCATCCCAGGCGGCATTGGCACGATCCACAATACTACCGGCAACGCTAGCACCTTCCATGGAAAGATCGTCACTGAAAATAATGCCGTCGAACTGGCACTCAAGGCGCAGCTTCTCGAGCCAGCGTGGCGAGAAACCGGCCGGCCGCTCGTCGAGTACTGGGTAGATCACATGGGCCGGCATCACAGCATCCAGCGCCAGCTCATGATAGGGCTGCATATCGGTTTCGATTTCTGCCATGCTGCGCTCATCCACGGGAATCGCCACATGCGAATCCGCTTCCACCCAACCATGCCCCGGAAAATGCTTGCCGCAAGAGCCCATCCCACCCTGCTTGAGGCCGCGGATCAATGCCGCAGCGAGACGCGACACGATTTGCGGGTCTTTACTGAAACTACGATCACCAATCACACCACTACGACCCCAATCTAGGTCGAGTACGGGCGTAAATGAAAAGTCGACACCATGAGCACGCAACTCTGCGGCAAGCACGAGGCCAATCGCTTCGGCAGCGTTATCGGCAGCAACCGGATCATTGGCATGCAGTTCACCCAATACACGCATCGCCGGTAGGCGTGTAAAGCCTTCACGGAAGCGTTGTACCCTGCCCCCTTCATGGTCAACCGTAATGGGCAATGGTGGGTGACGCAGGTCATGAATTTCCTGCGTCAGGGCCGATAGTTGTACCGGGTCTTTGTAATTGCGCGAAAAGAGAATTACGCCACCGACCAAAGGATGTTGTAACCGGCGCTTGTCTGCAGCTGTCAGCGTAAGACCTTCCACATCGACCATCAAGGGGCCGTAGGCGACGTTCGTGTTCATAGTTTCTCCACAACAACAAAGGCAACAGCATGATCCATCTCGTCAGAAATCGAGAGATGGATTTGCAGGGAACGCTGGCTAATCCAGTCAGCCAGCTCGGGTTCAAAACAGAAAAAAGGTTTGCCCAGATCATCGTGCGCCACACGAATCGCCGGCAGGAGTACAGGCGCCCGTAAACCGGTACCTAGCGCTTTAGCTAAAGCCTCTTTCGCGGCAAAACGTTTCGCGACGAAGCGTTCACGCGATGGCGCAATGACCGCTTCGGTTGCTTCAGCCGGATGCAACAGGTGAGACAGCCCGCGTTCTGGGTGGCGTGATAACAACTGTCTCATGCGCTCAATGGAGACGATGTCAGTGCCAATGCCGTAGATCATGTCTGGCTTAGCGATTCAGGCTGACCGCTTCGCGCATCAACCGCTTCATCTCGCTGACCGCTTCGCGCAACCCCACAAAAACCGCACGACTGACAATCGCATGGCCGATATGCAGTTCTCGAATACCGGGCAAGGCTGCAATCGGCTGTACGTTGTAATAGTTGAGTGCATGGCCGGCATTGAAACGCATGCCATACGCACAGATGCGTTCACCCGCATCCGCAACGAGCTGCAACTCAGCCTGAACGGCAGGTCGTTCAATGTCTCGGCCAGCGGCATGAAACGCATGTGCGTAAGGCCCGGTGTGCACTTCGCATACCTGAATCCCGATCTCGCGGGCAGCATCTACCTGGTGCGGGTTGGCATCAATGAACGCACTAGTCACGATACCTGCATCGTGCAAACGGGTGACGATGTCAGCTAGGCGTTGCTTCTGACCCACAATATTCAACCCGCCTTCGGTGGTGACTTCCTGGCGGCCTTCCGGCACCAACATAGCCATCTCGGGCTTGAGCTCGCAGGCGATGGCAACCATTTCATCGGTGGCCGCCATTTCTAAATTCAGCTTGATCTGTGTCAGATCGCGCAGCTTGCGGACGTCGGCATCCTGAATATGACGCCGATCTTCTCGCAAATGAACGGTAATGCCGTCTGCACCCCCGATATGGGCCTCAACCGCAGCCCAGACCGGATCCGGTTCATAGGTGCGTCGAGCCTGGCGGAGCGTGGCTACGTGATCAATATTTACACCGAGTTCAATCATGATAAAAAGTCACAGGTCGGTCAGATCTTCAAACAAACGACGGCTGTGCAACTGCCGCCCATTCAGGTAAAACGCCATCAGACTCCGCATCAGCTGTTTGCTTTCTGCAAGGCTGACGGGGTCACCAAAGGATTCTGCATCCATATCCAGCAATGTTTTTCCGCTTATTGTACCGGCGACAGCCGAAGAATCCGCCACAATGCGGGGGCCGGATTCCATTTCGTACAAATAACGATTCAGCGATCCAATTGCCTCACCTGCCGTGTCATGCGTCAGCATGAGCCCGTAGCCAAGTTCACCGAGTAAACGTTTCTCGAAGCTGCGCAAGCAGGCTGAGAAAAAAGCGGCATCAGGTTCTACTGTGGCAGATAGTGACATCAGGGTTTTACTGTAGTGATCAAAGAGTTGCTCGTGCGCGTCTTCACGTGGCAACAGATTCAACAACAGTTCATTAAGGTAATAGCCGCACAGTAACGCCCTGCCCTCCAGCAAGGGCAGCCCTCCCTGCCATTCCGCGTTATGCAGGGTAACGACTTCACCTTTGCCGCTCCAAGTCATTTCCAGTGGTTGAAATGCCATCAGCACACCACGCATCGCCGAACGGGGCCGACGAACGCCTTTGGCGACCAATGCCATGCGGCCATAATCGCGCGTCAACGCCTCGACGACCAGGCTGGTCTCGCGATACGGCCGGGTGTGCAAGACAAAGGCCGGTTGACGTTCGACTTTAACGGGCCGCATGGGGCAATTCAGCGAATAGGTTTATTCATAACCCAGCGTTCGCAACAAACGCTCGTCATCCGCCCAGCCCGACTTAACCTTGACCCATAGTTCCAGATAAACGGTACCGCCAAATAGGCGGGTCATATCCTGACGCGCTTCAGAAGCAATTCGTTTCAAGGTTTCACCATGCTTGCCGATAATAATGGGCTTGTGGGACTCTCTGTCGACCACAATGGCAGCAAAAACACGACGCAAATCGCCCTCGACTTCAAATTTTTCGATTTCAACCGTGGCGGCGTACGGCAGCTCATCTCCCAGGAGACGGAAGAGCTTTTCACGGATGTATTCGGATGCGATAAATCGCTCACTACGATCTGTCAGGGTGTCCGGGTCATAGAGAAAACCCTGTTTCGGCAATGCCTTACGGATTTCACCAAGTAGCGCATCTGCCTGCGTACCTTTTTCTGCACTCACGGGTACCACGGCGGCCCAATCGCGGACTTCTGCCAGCTTGGCGACAAACGGCAACAGGGCAGCCTTATCTTTAAGTTGGTCAATCTTGTTCAACACCAAAATCACCGGGCGATCTTCCGGCAACAGGGCGACAACCTTACGGTCGGCCTCGCTGAAGCGACCCGCTTCAATAACGAAACAGATGACATCAACCTCTTGCAAAGCTTGAGTCACACCCCGGTTCATGGTGCGATTCAGGGCTGAGCTATGTTTAGTCTGAAAACCTGGCGTGTCGACAAAGACATACTGGGCATCCTCATCGCTTCTCACCCCCATGATGCGATGACGCGTCGTCTGCGCTTTGCGTGAGGTAATACTGAGTTTTTCGCCGATAAGACGGTTAAGCAACGTAGACTTACCGACATTCGGGCGGCCTACCAGTGCAACAAGCCCTGCTGGCTCAAGGGATTCCGCTATTTCGTTGAGATGATCCGTCATGATATTTTGTCCTCGGAGCCGGCTTCAAGTTGTCTCAAGGCCAGTTCGGCCGCCTGCTGTTCAGCTGCGCGCCGCGTTGGCCCCGTACCACGAGTTTCGACCTGGCGATCCGTAATCGCGCAAAGAACCTCAAAGGACTGCGCATGAGCCGCACCACTCACTTTGGGTGTGCCATACACAGGTAAAGGGCAACGCCGCGCCTGAAGCCACTCCTGCAGACGTGTTTTAGCATCCTTCGCCGATGGCAACTGTTTCAGATCGATGGCATTGATACGCTGATTAAAACTTTTAAGCACCACCTGACGCGCAGTTTCAAAATCGGCATCCTGCCAGACAGCGCCGTATATGGCCTCCACCGTATCCGCCAGAATAGACGGGCGATGCTGGCCACCGCTCTTAAGCTCACCCTCTCCTAAACGCAAATAACGGCTAATCGAGAGTTCGGTGGCAACAGAAACGAGCTGATCCTGGCAAACGAGATTGGCACGTAAGCGGGACAAATCACCTTCCGGCAAATCCGGAAAAACACGAAAAAGGGCTTCTGCAACCACGGCGTTAAGGGCTGCATCCCCTAGGAACTCCAGGCGTTCATAGTGATCGCGTCCGTAACTACGGTGTGTTACGGCCTGTTCGAGCAAGGACGGATCACGAAAACGGTAGCCGATAGCCGACTCAAGCCCATTGAGCAGGCTTTGTGCGGTGGCGCGATGCCCAGATAACGTCATGTATCAGCGAAATGAGCCTATGCGACCCAGATCACCCCAGTGGAACCAGATGAAAAATGCCTTGCCAACGATATTGGCATCCGGCACAAAACCCCAGACACGACTGTCCTTACTATTGTCCCGATTATCACCCATCGCAAAATAATGGCCGACTGGTACTTTGCAGACGAAACCGTTACTGTCATAGCGACACTGATCGCGGTACGGGAAGCGAGCGACATCCGGTACAAAAGCTGGCGCGTCCGCATCGTTCAAGGTGTTGTAAGTGACACCATTGAGCGTTTCCTGATACTGCTTGGAGTAGTACATCCGGTCTGGATGCAGATAATCCGCTTCCTGCTTGCGGGGCACAGGCACGCCATTGATACTCAACTGTTTATTCTGGTAGCTGACCGTATCACCCGGCAAGCCAATCACGCGTTTGATGTAATCGACATTCGGTTCCGGTGGATAGCGAAATACAACCACATCTCCCCGTTCCACCGGTTTACCGGAAACCACTTCCGTACCAATGATCGGTAAACGTAGGCCATACGTAAACTTGTTGACCAGAATATAGTCGCCCACCTGCAGGGTTGGAATCATCGAGCCCGAAGGAATTTTGAAGGGCTCGACCACAAAAGAGCGCAGCGCGAAGACGGCCAGGATCACGGGGAACAGGCTAGCACCCCACTCCACCCAAATCGGGTTCTTACTGCCGGGCGCACGCAATTTACGGGCATACAGCACATCAATCAGCCATAAAATACCAGTGGCCAGGGTGATCAGAAAAAGGATGAGCGCAAAATTCATTCAATCATTCCGTATGCTGGGTTACGTACCGTCAAGTTATTTGCCATCCTTATTTTCCATCCACTCGAAGCACCGCCAGGAAAGCCTCCTGCGGCACTTCGACGGTGCCGATCTGCTTCATGCGCTTCTTACCGGCCTTCTGCTTTTCCAGTAGCTTCTTCTTACGCGAGATGTCGCCACCATAGCACTTGGCGAGCACGTCTTTGCGCATTGCCTTCACGGTTTCACGAGCGATAATCTGGGCACCCAACGCCGCCTGGATGGCCACGTCGTACATCTGGCGAGGAATCAGCTCACGCATCTTGCTGACCAACTCACGTCCGCGGAACACCGAGCTGGAGCGATGCACGATCAGCGACAGCGCATCGACCTTGTCACCGTTGATCAGCACATCGAGCTTGACCATATCGGCGGTGCGATACTCCTTGAACTCATAGTCGAGCGACGCGTAGCCACGCGACACGGACTTGAGCTTATCGAAGAAATCGAAGACTACTTCCGATAGCGGCAGCTCATAGATCATCTGGACCTGACGGCCGTGATAACGCATATCGATCTGCGAACCACGCTTCTGGTTACACAGGGTGATCACGGAACCGACATAATCCTGCGGCAGGAAAATAAAGGCGGTAATAATGGGTTCGCGGATCTCTTCAATCTTTCCGATATCCGGCAAACGCGATGGGTTCTCAACGATGATTTCTTCACCATTGCGTAAGCGCACCTCATAGACCACGGTTGGTGCCGTGGTAATAAGATCCATATCAAATTCGCGCTCAAGACGTTCCTGCACGATTTCCATGTGCAGAAGGCCAAGAAAGCCACAACGGAATCCGAAGCCGAGAGCTTGAGACACTTCCGGCTCGAATTGCAGCGCGGCATCATTCAACTGCAATTTTTCCAGCGAATCGCGCAGCTGTTCATATTCGTTCGGCTCGACCGGATACAAACCGGCAAACACCTGGGGTTTGATCTCTTTGAAACCTTCCAACGCCTCGGCCGCAGGACGATCTGCCAGGGTGATGGTATCGCCGACTCGCGCCGCCTTCAATTCCTTGATGTTGGAAATGATGAATCCCACCTCGCCCGCTGATAGCTGTGGCTGTTGCTTGGATTTCGGCGTGAATATGCCCACCTGCTCACAAAGGTGTGTCGTGCCGGACGACATCAACTTCATCCGATCTTTCGGTTTCAATACACCGTCGATCACGCGCACCAGCATCACCACGCCGACGTAGTTATCAAACCACGAGTCGACGATCAAGGCCTTGAGTGGTGCGTCGAGATCCCCTTTAGGGGCCGGCACCTTCTGAACAATCTGCTCGAGAATGTCATCGATACCGATACCGGTTTTGGCACTGGCCTCGACGGCTTCGGTAGCATCAATGCCGATAACATCCTCGATTTCAGCGCGCGCGGTATCCGGGCTAGCTGACGGTAGATCTATTTTATTAAGAACCGGCACCACCTCGACACCGAGATCAAGTGCCGTATAGCAGTTGGCCACCGTCTGCGCTTCGACCCCCTGGGAAGCATCAACGACCAGCAGCGCCCCTTCACAAGCAGATAGAGAGCGAGAGACTTCATAAGAGAAGTCGACGTGCCCCGGCGTATCAATCAGGTTTAGACGGTAAACCTGGCCATCCTTGGCTTTATAGTCCAACGCGGCGGTTTGTGCTTTGATCGTAATGCCTCGTTCCTTTTCGATGTCCATCGAGTCCAGAACCTGCGCTTCCATTTCACGATCGGACAAGCCCCCGCATCGCTGAATCAAACGATCCGCTAGCGTGGACTTACCATGGTCAATGTGGGCAATGATCGAAAAGTTGCGTATGTGCTTCACGGAATTCCATTTTCCAGCCTTTGGCTGGCATCAAGTGCTTTATGAGCGCCTATAGAGCGCTCGATCAACCCGCTATTCTACCGGAACAGCGTCCGGGGCAGGCCACTTGCTTGGCACGTGGCACTGCCGGTGTTTTAACGTAAACCGGACTGATTAGGCTGGCTTTGTTGCGGGATCGGCACAAAAATCTGTACATTCGAGCGGCGGATAAGCAACGTCGCCGGCGTGCGGCCATCCAGTTGGCTAATGAGCTGATTGAACTGCTGGACGGTACGGATGTCCTGGGTATCCCCTTTTGAGGTAACCGCCAGAATCACATCACCGGGACGAAGATCAATACGGCTGCCGGGGCGAATATCGACAACCAGAATACCGGCATTCAGACGCATCTGCTGCTTCTGCTCATTACTTAAATCAGAAACGGCGATGCCCAGGCGGCTATTCGTGGCTTCGCCAACACCACGTGCCGCCGGCTTATTCACTGCGACCTTGTCGTCCTGGAACTCGCCAATCGTCACGGTCACTGAACGCACCTGTCCTTTGCGCCACAGCTCTGCCTGTACCTTACTCCCTGGCTTCATGGCACCCACCATCCGCGGTAGATCACTTGATGTCGTTACGGGTTTACCATCAAATCGCAAAATCACATCACCGGGCTCGATGCCGGCGCGGGCGGCGGGTCCATTGGGCTCCACGCTGTTAACAAGCGCACCATTCGCCTTCGGCAAGCCAAAGGCTTCAGCGACATCCCGCGTCACCTCCTGAATCGATACGCCCATCCGGCCGTGGCTCACGCGGCCCCGTGTCCGCAACTGCTGCTGGATATCCATGGCCTGGTCGATGGGAATGGCAAACGAAATCCCCATAAAACCGCCAGATCGGCTGAATATCTGCGAGTTAATCCCCACAACCTCACCACGCAGGTTGAACAAGGGGCCACCCGAATTACCCGGGTTGATGGCAACGTCTGTTTGTATAAACGGCACGTAATTTTCCTGGGGTAAGGCACGACCCTTGGCGCTGACGATGCCCGCCGTCACTGAATGCTCGAAGCCAAACGGACTCCCGATGGCCACAACCCACTCCCCTGCCTTCAGCGCATTCGAGTCACCCAGCCTAACCGCCGGTAGGCCGCTAGCATCGATCTTGAGCAACGCCACGTCTGTACGTTTATCTGCACCAATCACTTTGGCACGGAACTCACGCTTATCGAGTAGCTTGACGGTCACTTCGTCAGCCCCCTCGATAACGTGTGCGTTGGTCATGACATAGCCGTCGGCGCTGATAATAAAGCCCGAACCCAGCGATCGGTTCTCCGGTTGTTGCGGCTGCATACCACCAGGCGCCTGCGGGAAAAAACGACGAAAAATTTCAAAAGCGGGATCTGTCGGATCCACCGGAAAGCCGTTCGTTGCTTTACCTCGGCCATTCTGAACGGTACTAATGTTCACAACAGATGGAGACTGTTTTTCGGCCAAATCGACGAAATCAGGCAGCCCACGCGACTGGGCCTGAACCATCGACACCGAGAGCAGTGACAGACAGATGAGCGATAGACGCAAGAACTGCTTAATCGATTGAGGCGTAACGAGCTTCATAAAAAATTCCGATAGATCAGAAGGCTAGGATCAGGAAAGACGATGAACAATGTGAGGCACAGGAATCACATCCGAACGCTGACTGCGTTGCAATTGCCACCAGGCAGCAATGAGCCCCACACCTGCACCGGCAATAGCACCAATATCCGCTGTGATTTGCCAGGGCACTGGTGTCAACACGGGCAGCAATGCGCCACCAAGCAGGCTACCGGCAAACAACAGGACCAAAGGAATCAGATATGCGCGTGTCGCACCACGTGTCAGCATGGCATCTGGCACCTCGACCAAGACGCGTTCATTAAGCTGTAGCCCCAGACGATCCGGCACCAGCAGCGTTTTAGGTTTACTACATACGGGTTGCGCCAAACTGACGCCACCACAGCCGCCTGTTTCATGACAACGGCCGCAACCACTGTTGACCTCAAAGGCCAAGCGAACCAGTCCGGGCACGTCGGGGACGGGCACGGAAATAATTTCTATAACTTGAGCTTCGCGTTCTGCCATAAGTGCGCATCCTACGCTATTTCAATCCTTCTGCGCGTCCTGTGCAGTATCAACACGAGCCCACAGTTTAACGAATTGTTGCTGATGCCAGGCAAGCGTTTCCGATGTGTTGGCCGATATGGACATGCCTCGCATCGTAGCCCGAATCAGATGATAGTCATGGAAACGTCGGATCTCATCGTGATTGGGCATGAACCACTCCCCGACCCAATCGGTCTCCCCGTCAACAAAAGCGGAAATCCAAGTCTCGGATTCAGAGATCATAATGCTTTCCACGTCAGTCATACATGCTCCATAAGATCGTGCAGGGTATGAGACAGACTTTCCCGTGCACGGTGTAACCGTGAGCGTACTGTGCCAATCGGCACTGCTTGAATTTGGGCTATTTCTTCATAACTCAAGCCCTCTTCCTCGCGCAATGTCAGGGCCTGGCACCAGGTTTCAGGGAGCGCCGCGATAGCATCTGCCAGCGCCGCTCGTAACTCCTGCTGCCAGAGATAGGATTCCGGGCTCTCGCTATACGAGGGCCAATCTGAACCATGATCCTCTGACACCACCGTATCATCGTCGAGCACAGCCTGATCGGGTCTGCGTTTCTGTTGCTTACGCCATGTTAAATACGTATTTTTGGCGATGCGACTCAACCAGGTCGCCACACTGGATTCCTCACGGAAGCCCGATAGCGACACAAAAGCCTTGAAAATGGTTTCCTGCAGGATCTCTTCTGCAACGGCCCGATCTCCTGTGAGCCGCGTTAACCAGCGCAACAATCGGCTCTGCCGGGGCAGAACCAATGCTTCAAAAGCACACCGGTCACCTGCCTTGGCGGCAGCAACCAGTTCCGCTTCGGCACGGGGTTCCTTACCTTTGACGATATCCATGCTCATGGGGTCGGCAATGTTTAGGGACGGTTTGATTTCTGCTTCCTGTTTTACCTTGTAGAATGAGCGCTAGTTTATGTTGTGATCACCCTTTTCGCCAGTTTGGCCGTGCCTTACTCCAGAAATAACGTTGAAACAGAATCCCCCACCTCATACGCACCGTTTTGACGTCCTAATTATCGGTAGCGGCCTAGCCGGCCAGAGTGCAGCGCTGTGCCTGGCTGATACCGGCTTGGCTGTTGGTCTCGTCAGTAAAAGACGTCTTGTCGATTCTGCTTCCAGTTGGGCCCAGGGGGGTATCGCTGCGGTACTCGACAGCACCGACTCCGTAGAAAACCATATTGCGGATACGCTAACGGCTGGCGCCTACTTGAACGACCCGTCTGCCACGCGGTTTGCTATCGAACACGCCGCTGAAGCCATTCAATGGCTGATTGACCGGGGCGTGCCTTTTACGAGAGAAGCGGGTCGCTATCATCTCACTCGTGAAGGTGGCCACAGCCACCGGCGGGTAATCCACGTTGATGACGCCACAGGCGCCGCCGTTCAGGACACGTTGACCCCTCAAGTCCGCAACCACCCGAATATCTGCGTGATGGAACACCATATTGTGGTGGATCTCATCACTGCCGGTAAAACAGGCCGTCAGACCCTAGGGCAAAAAGACCGCTGTCTGGGTGCCTATGTACTTGATAGCCAGACGGGTGACGTTAAAACCATGGCCGCAGGGCAAACCCTACTGGCCACTGGGGGTGCGGGCAAAGTCTATCTATACACCACCAACCCGGACACCTCTACCGGGGACGGCATCGCCATGGCCTGGCGGGCGGGTTGCCGCATTGCCAACATGGAATTCATCCAATTCCATCCAACATGCCTGTATCACCCCCAGGAAAAATCCTTCCTGATTAGCGAGGCCGTGCGCGGTGAAGGCGGTTTGCTGAAACGACCTGATGGCACCCGTTTCATGGACGACTACGACCCGCGTGCCGAACTGGCCCCGCGAGATATTGTGGCGAGAGCCATTGATGCAGAAATGAAGCGACATGGCTTGGATTGCGTCTATCTCGACATTTCCCATCAGTCCGCCGAGTTTATCCGCACACACTTTCCGACCATTTACGAACGTTGTCGCCAGCTCGGCATCGACATTACCAAAGAGCCTATTCCCGTCGTACCGGCTGCCCACTATACCTGTGGTGGCGTTATGGTCGACCAACATGGCCGCACCGATTTGCCAGGCCTCTATGCAGCCGGAGAAGTGACCTGCAGCGGCCTGCACGGTGCCAATCGTCTGGCATCCAATTCTTTGCTCGAGTGTCTAGTTTATGCACGGGCCGCCACGGATGACATGATTAAAAATCCGCAGCAAGCCCCGGAAGCATTGCCCTCATGGGATGAAAGCCGCGTCACAGATGCCGACGAGGAAATTGTGATTTCCCATAACTGGGATGAGCTGCGCCGTTTTATGTGGGACTACGTCGGGATTGTACGCACGACCAAACGTTTGCTCAGAGCACAACACCGGATTCGTTTGCTAACCCGTGAAATTGACGAGTTCTACGCCAACTTCCGCATTAGCCACGATTTGCTTGAGCTTCGGAACCTCGTTCAGACGGCTGATCTGATTGTGCAATCCGCGTTACGTCGCAAGGAAAGTCGTGGTCTGCACTATTCTCGTGACTACCCGGACACCCTGAAGCGTCCTCGGAACACGATCCTGCGGCGCCGCGCCGGTTTACGCTGAAGGCTTCTGACCGGCACCGATCTGCCGGCGCATCTGTTTGGCCCAAACCAAAATCGGACGCCAACTTTTCTCGCCTGCTGGAAACAAGCTATCCGGCAGTAACAGAACAACGCGCGACCTGGACAGGCTTGCATCCTGCGCAGGTCGTAGCCTGAGCACAATCAACCACGGGTAAACACTTAAGCTGACGCAAGAGCCCGACATCCATTCGCCGTCTGGCTGGAGGAGACTTACTCCTAACGGCCTAAAGGAGAACAATAAAGGCACGACCGTTTGAACCGTGCGGTACCAGGTAATCCCCAGTAACATCAGCAACGCCGCCAATGCCAGTCCGTAAACCCAACCCGTCAGGCTAGTTTGCTCAAGGGCAAGGATGGACAATAAGCCCAGTAAAAACAACGCCGCCCGAAGGCGGCGCGAAGCAACAGGCCGGATTTCAAACCGGCGCGTCATGGTCGTCAGAAGCGTTTGAAGACCAACGAACCATTGGTGCCGCCAAAACCGAAGTTGTTTTTCAGTGCGACATCAATCTTCATTTCACGTGCCGTGTTAGCACAGTAATCCAGATCACACTCCGGATCCTGATTGAAGATGTTAATGGTCGGCGGTGAAATCTGATGATGCACAGCCAGTACAGTGAATACCGACTCCAAGCCGCCCGCGCCACCTAGTAGGTGACCCGTCATCGACTTGGTGGAATTAACGACCAGCTTTTTGGCATCGGCACCAAACAGTAGCTTAATGGCTTCTGTTTCATTCTTATCGCCTAGCGGTGTCGAGGTACCGTGTGCATTCAGGTACTGCACGTTATCTGTGTTGATACCGGCGTTCTTCAAGGCCGCAGCCATGCTGCGTTTCGGACCATCAGTATCTGGTGCCGTCATGTGATACGCGTCACCACTCATGCCAAAACCGCTTAATTCAGCGTAAATCTTGGCGCCACGTGCTTTGGCGTGCTCGTACTCCTCAAGCACCATCACACCAGCGCCCTCGCCAAGCACAAAGCCATCACGATCCTTGTCCCACGGACGGCTCGCAGTTGCTGGGTCATCATTACGTTCAGACAGCGCACGCGCGGCACAGAAACCACCGAGCCCCAGCGGGGAAATCGTCGATTCCGCACCGCCAGCGACCATCACATCCGCATCGCCGTATTCAATCATACGGCTGGCCAAACCAATGGCGTGTAAGCCTGTTGTACAAGCAGTAACGGGAGCAATGTTCGGGCCCTTGAAGCCGTACATGATCGACAGGTTACCGGAGATCATGTTGATGATCGAACCCGGTACAAAGAAGGGAGAAATCTTGCGAACACCTGCGGCATCATAGGTGGCCTTGGTATCTTCGATCAGCGGCAAGCCGCCGATACCGGAACCAATACACACACCAATGCGTTCGGCATCTGCCGGGTTTTCACCCAGACCGGCATCGCGGACAGCTTGAATGCCAGCCGCCATACCGTAATGAATAAATGTGTCCATGCGACGTGCGTCTTTGGCAGGCAGATAATCTGCCACGTTAAAGCCTTTGACCTCACCCGCAATACGTGTAGGGAAAGTGCTGACGTCAAAACGGGTCACTGCCGTAATACCACTACGACCAGCAAGCAGGCTATCCCATGCTTCTGTAACGGTGTTACCTACCGGGCTGATAACGCCCAATCCTGTGACGACGACGCGACGACGCATGCCAACTCCTTCACTTGCCCGGATTTATAAACCGCGGGCTAATATAAATACGGCCGACACAAAGCGCGTCGGCCGCAATGACGCAACAAGCGAAATTACTTCTGATGCGACTTGACGTAGTCGATCGCTTGCTGAACCGTGGTGATCTTCTCGGCATCTTCATCCGGAATTTCGCATTCGAATTCCTCTTCGAGTGCCATC
>JACCDN010821695.1_pt1 | contig 16610 bp, 10 predicted proteins | sample 7441691 | NCBI WGS metagenome assembly JACCDN01 (sample SAMN15323439, study PRJNA562643) | freshwater metagenome | isolation source: river surface water | place: USA:Blue River Watershed | collected 2017-08-16
CTTAGTTGCGGGGGCAGGATTTGAACCTACGACCTCCGGGTTATGAGCCCGGCGAGCTACCGAACTGCTCCACCCCGCGGCGAAGTTCCAACATTAGCAGGAAATCTGCTAGTCCGCCAATAGCGCCAGTGCTTCCTCTACTGCCTTAGCCAAGCGCTGGTCAGCCTCACCGAAAGCCTTCCAGTCTCCGGCTGCCAATGCAGCCTGCTTGTCCTTGATGGCTTGAGCTGCGTCTGCAAGCGCAGCGGAGAGCGCTGGGTTAGCAGCGTCTACCGTGCCGGAGCTAGTCGAACCAGGTGTCTCAGGCTTGGTTTCGGAGCCTGAACTTGCTCCAGAATCTCCCCCAAACAAAGCATCGAGCGCTTCGTCCAAGGTGTCCTCAAAAGCAATTTGGTCACCAAAGGCCACCAGAATCTTTTGCAGTAGTGGATAGCTGGTCTCTCCAGTGGATTCGATATAGACCGGCTGAACATAAAGCAATCCACCACCAACCGGCAGGGTTAGCAGGTTTCCATTGAGGACTCGAGTCGATCCCTGGCGCAACAAGTTCAATAGCGACGAGACATTGCTGTCGGCGTTGAAATTGTTCTGAACCTGTCCAGGACCGGGCACGATGGTCTCGCGTGGCAGGTTCAACAAAGTCAACTTTCCATAGTCGCCATTGACCTTGCCGGCCTGGTTGCCCGCGTCTGCGTTAGCAATTAGGTAACCGGTGAGCACGTTTCTAGTGGTCTCTCCGGTGGACTGCGGGATGAAGGTGGAGTAGAGCGAGAACTTGCTCTGAGTGTCACCCGGCGCCTGCAGTGTCAAGTAGTAAGGCGGCTGAAGCTCTCCGATGCCAGTTCCTTCTACTGGATCATTCGGTGTCATCCAAGCGTCCTGCTGCGAGTAGAAAGCTCCCGCTTCAGTCACGTGGTAGCGACCAAGGATCGAACGCTGAGCCTTGAATAGATCTGCAGGGTAACGAACGTGAGCCATTAGCTCTGCGCTCATTTCTGAACGAGGCTGCACGGTGTTTGGGTAGATCCCCATCCACGCCTTCAGGATTGGGTCCTGCTCATCCCAGGCATAAAGATCGACCGAACCGTCGTAGGCATCAACTGTGGCCTTCACCGAGTTACGAATGTAGTTGATGGTTGATGGGCCAGTTCCGAACGCGTCAGAAGCCGAGTCCAGCTTTGCAATGTTGAAGTTCTCCGCATTCGAGAACGGGTAGTTTGCGCTGGTCGTGTAACCGTCGATGATCCACTTGATTCGGCCATCCACAACCGCTGGGTAGACCTCGGAGTCCAACGTTAGGTAAGGAGCTACCTGAGCCACACGTGTTGCCGGATCGCGGTTGTAAAGGATCTGAGAGTTCTCGTTGATAGCGTCCGAGAGCAGGATTTGCTCGCTCTGGAACTTGAGAGCGTAAGCCAAGCGAGATAAGAAGTCGCCAATCTTTGGACCACCATCGCCCTGGAAAGTGGTGTAGGTCTCATTCTCGCCATCAGCACCGGCTGGGTAGTCGAATTCCAAAGGCTGAGCACCCTCAGGGGCGCCAACAATTGAGTAGAGCGGTGAATTAGCGCCGAAGTAAACCCTTGGCTCGAATTCGCCCAACGCTCCCACAGGCGGAATGCCGGACTGCAAGAACAGTGGCTTTCCATCGGTGTCGCGCTTGTTGCCATAGGCAGCAACCAGACCAAAACCGTGGGTATAAACAATGGTTGAGTTGTACCAAGATTGGGAATCACCTAAACCAGATTGGTTCAACTCACGCACCGCAACTACGGTGTCCTGAACCTGACCATCAATCTCGTAGCGGTCGATGTGAAGGCGGTTTGGAAAGCTGTAGTACTGGCGATACTGCTCCAGCTGCCTAAAGGCATCTGAAACCAAAGCCGGGTCCAAAATACGGATTGATGCCGTGGTCTTTGCGTCATTACGCAGCGCACCTGGCTCGGCAACTACCTTGGCGTCGTAGTCCACAACCTCAACGCCATCCAGGCCATAGGCCACTCGAGTTGCATCGATATTGTTTTGAAGATACGGACTCTCCAGAGTTCTCTCGTTAGGTACCACCTGGAAAGTTTGAACAATCCAAGGGTAAAGACCGCCGAGCACCAGGCTAGAGAGCACCATCATGGCGGTTCCAATTACCGATACCCGCCACTTGCCAATGATTGCGGTAATCAAAAAGAGCACCGCAACCGCAACGGAAATCATGGCCAGAATCTGCAAGCCAGGAATGATGGCGTTTGCCGCGGTGTAGTTCACACCGGTAAACAGCGCACCGTTAGTTGTGGTGGTTGCGTACTGATCCAGCCACAAACTTGCGCCCTGAATCACCAGGTAAAGCGCAACCAAGGAAGTCAACTGGATTCGAGCCGGCTTTGAGACCCGAACATCTCGACCGGTGATGCGAATGCCACCGTAAATAAGGTGAACGGCACCGTTAATCAAACCTGCTAGCAGCACGGCACCCGAGAGATAGCCAACCGCAAAAGTCAGAAATGGCAGCTGGAAAACATAGAAACCAACGTCTAAGCCAAAGTGGGCATCGGTCTGTCCGAACTCCGAACCGTTGAACCAAAGTGCGATTACCTGCCATTGGCGGGCAACAATCAGGCCACCAAAAACACCCAATCCCACCGGCAGACCCCAACGAATCAGCTTGCCAACACCCTCCAGCATTTGCTGGTAGGCCTGGAAAGGCGACGCTTCAGGAAGCTTGAGGTAGACCGGACGAGTCCGCCATGCCATGGCTAAGCCGATGCCAACCAATACCGCCATGACCGCCCACCCGATCAGGAAGGTAATCACCTGCGCGAGAATCTCGGTTACAAAAACCCCTTCAAAGCCCAGCTGTCGGAACCACAGCAGATCGGTGTAGACACCTGCTGCGGAAAGTAGTGCTACAGCGATTGCAGCGACGATACCGACGGCAATAGAAAATGGCGAAACCTTGCGCTCGGGCCTGAGATTAGATTGGGTCACTTTTTACTCCTGATTGGTGCAGCTAATTGGTGGTACTGGTTTTCCTGAATTGAAATCTGCTATCGCGCTTAGTGCCGACTTGAGATCGTCGACAATTACAACCGATAAACCTTGCGGAATCTGCCCGATTACCTCCGAGCAATTTCCTGCCGGTGCCAAAAACAGCTCAGCACCAGAATTCTTGGCGGCAATTAACTTCAATTCGATGCCGCCAATTGGGCCGACTTTGCCATCTGCCGAAATGGTTCCCGTTCCAGCGATATGAGAACTGCCGGCAAGCGAACCTTCCGTCAACACGTCGTAAATGCCTAGAGCGAAAATCAATCCACCGGACGGGCCGCCAACATCTCCCAGCTGCAACTCGATGTCGACCGGAAAGTCGTAGACGTAGCCCACCATCGCGCCAATTACCCAGCCGTCATCTTTCTGCTGCGGAGTTAGTTCAAAACTCTGCGACTTTCCGTCGCGCAATACTCTTATAACCACCGGCTTGCCACCTGCGAGTTGAATCTGCTCTCTAAGTTCTTCATAGGTTGCAACTGGCTGAGAGGCGACGGCAATCAAGTAGTCGCCAGCTACCAATTTCTTTGAGGCAGGGGTGTCAGCGATTACCGATGCCACATATAACTGTCGATCTAATTTATATCCGAGCTCACTCAACGCTGCCGCAATGGCATCCTGTTGTGAAACCTCCATCTGAGCGGTGGACTCAGCCCTCACCTGTTGGGTAGACAGCTGCGGTGGATAAACCTCGTCAAGCGGGAGAACCACCTGCTCTGGATCTATCCATGCTGCCAATACCTGCAGCCAACCTGGAGTCGAGTCTCGGTTGCCAAGCAAGGAAACCGTGGTGATGTCCAGTCGGGTTTTGCTGTCAAAAGTTTTGATGTCTTTGGCAGAGATAACAGGCTTTTCGTCGATCTCACCCATCACATTGAAGACCTGTCCTGGGCGCTCAATGACATAACCGCTGGGAAGCGTCATCAGACCAGCCAGGCTGAGCACCAAAAGCGCGGTGATAGCCCAACTGCCACGCTTTTGGCGCGGGCTAGAGTTCGTGAAAAAAGTCATTGCGACAATGCTACGAAGCTTTCCCCATTGAAACGTCAGCGTCCTCACGCCGTGGGCGAACAGCCCCGCAATCATCAGGCAATTCCCAGCTTGTTCGGGGATTTGGCGGTAGCTTCTTTCTTGAGGTTAGGAACTTACTTGGAAGACAATCGCGATAAAGAAGAGCTGGAAAAGCTACTTCGGCGCATGTTTGAATCTGGCTCGCTAAACCAGGAAGAACTAAGTAAGGTCATCGGCGCTGGGTTTGACCCCAAGATGCTCAGTCAGCTATTCAGCCAGGTGCAGGCAATGATGACTAATTCCGAAGGCCCAGTGAACTGGGAGCTCGCCACCAAGACTGCAATCGAGCTCGCCAAACAGTCACAGTCCCAGCCCGGCGAGAATTTGATTAGCGAGATTCAAAACAGCTTCGACATCGCAAAGCTTTGGCTAAGCGAACAAACCGAGTTCACTAATTCGCAACCGATCAAGCAGCTTTCGAGAACCCTTTGGGTTCAGGATGCCATCCCACTTTTCAAAGATCTGGCAGAGCCGGTTGCAGCGAGCATGTCAAAGGCTCTGAGCGAAAACCTAAATCAGGTGATGCCAGAAGAACTAGTTGGCATGGTTGGTCCCGCTACCAAGTTTTTGGAAAACGCCGGTGCCGCCATGTTTGCTGCGCAGCTTGGACAGTCTGTTGGCAAGCTCTCCGAGAATGTCTTGAGCTCAACCGAGATCGGTATCCCGCTCAGCTCTCGCCCAGGACTGGTAAGTCAAAACGTCGAGCTTTTCCTGAAAGATTTGGAAACTCCAAAGAGCGAGGTCTTGATTTACCTTGCAATTCGCGAATTGGCGGTTTCAGCTCTTTATGCCTCGAATCGTTGGCTTCGTGATCAGATTGCTACCCAAGTATCCAGTTTTGCAGCAGGTCTGAAAATTGATCCGGAATCCATTCAAAACTTGGCGCAGCAAATCGACCCGAGCGACCCCAGCACGGTCAACCTGGTGATTGAATCCGGTGGCCTAATAACGCCGAGAACTCCCGAGCAAGAAGAGGTTTTGGTTCGCATCGAAACCATGCTGGCTCTAATCGAAGGCTGGGCCGATGCCGTGTCTTTGGATGCAGCCAGCAGACTGCCTGGCGTAAACCAAGCCTTTGAGTTGATTCGCAGACGTCAAGTGGTTGGCGCTGCTCAGAAGACCTTCGCCACACTCTTGGGCCTGGAACTGCGACCAAGACTGCAGCGTGAAGCCATGGCGATGTGGCAGCAGGTCTCTGTAGCCCTTGGTGCTAGCGCTAGAGATGAGATCTGGAGGCATCCAGATATGTTGCCAACCGCAGCAGATATCAACGATCCGACGGCTTTCCTGAAGCGCCTTTCTGGCGGTGATGACGACTTCGACAGCGAGCTCAACAAACTACTCGGCAACTGAGCTGTGGAGAACCGTAAGCGCAAATAACGACGCTGCGGAATTGTTGATTCATGGTCAAACAAATCAATCCAAGCCTGGCTCGAATTTGGCGCTCAGAAAACATCAGGCAATACGGCTACTCAAAACCTGCTCTAGTCACGATTGAATCCGAAGCCCAACACCGGCTGGTTGACATCTTGGAACAGGGGGTAACCAATGTTCAATTTGAAAACCTGTCCACGCTGGCGAAGATTCCACCCGCGGAGCTAAGTGGCATTTTGAGTCGGTTATCACCGCTTCTTAGACAGACCAGCAGCTTTTTGCCCGAGCTGGATCAGCGTGATGTCGAGATTCGCTTTGCCGAAATCATGCGGATTTTTCTTGCTGACTTTAGTGATCCTGCGGCTGTGATTAAGAACCGAAGGCAAGCAAAAGTCTTTCTGTCAACACTGGGACGCCCGGGCTTGCTGACCCTGAGAGCGCTTTACACTGCAGGGATTGGCACTGCCATAACCTTCGATGGCACTAGAGTCAAAAACCCTGACACCAATGAATTGGGCTATTCGCCAATGGCGCTGGGGCTGACCCGCCATGAGGCTGCCAAGCAAATACTGGGAAAGCAGCGCCACGAACTGCAACTGCACACCAGATTGACCGAGGGTTTGGATCGAGTCAGCGCTGCCATCCTGATGTCAAGCGATGTAATCAACCCCGCTGATTACCAGGTTTGGATGACCAGGGACATCCCCCACATCGCAATCTGTTTCACCGAGTCTGGAGCCAGCATTTCGCAACTGGTTATCCCGGGGCTCACACCCTGCCTGGCCTGCTTTGAGATTCAAAAGATGCAGGATGATCCAAGTTGGCTCTCCACCGTGACTCAACTCTCCCAACTGGATCGAGACCTTGCCGATGCGGTGAGCATGCTGGCTGCGGTGAGCGTTGCTGTAAATCGAGTTCTAGACCAGATCGATAACGTCCAGCCACAGTTGTCTTCCCCATGGGATTTTGACTCCAAAACAGGAGAAATTCGAGAACTGCCTTTGCCAACCGCGAACTGCGGCTGTCGCTAGGAGACCAAAGCCAAAAACTCGGAAGCTGGCTTGTCGTTAGGAGAAGAAAGTAATAGTCGATCCTTGGCACGAGTAATACCCACGTAAAACAGCCTGCGCTCTTCGGATAGCTCTGCTTCGGTTTTGGCATATGAGATTGGGAAGTAGCCCTGATTCAGCCCAACCAGGAACACCAACTGCCACTCCAACCCCTTTGTGGCGTGAATGGTGGCTAAAGACACCGCTGCCATAACTGGCTCATGGCCGGATCGCTCTCGCTCTTGCAGCTCACGAAGGTAATCATCCAACGAAACTTCAGTGGAGAATTCTTCTAGCACCTCGATGAACCAGTTCAGCCCCAACCACTTCTCACTACCGTCGCTTCTTGAGCTCCAACCAAGCGCAGTAATGATTTTGCTTACTTCCACAAACAGCGGCTGATCCAACTCAGTTGCCTGCAAAGCACGCAGTGCTGTCATGGCCTGCATGATTTCTGGGCGACGGAAGAACCTGCCCACTCCCCTGACCTGACACTTGATGCCCAGCTTGCTGAGTTCCTGCTCGATAGGTTCAAGTTGAGAATTTATTCTGGCGAGCACCGCAATCTCTGAGATTTGGGTGCCGCCCTGGATGGCTTCGGATACCGCCTGAGCAATCCACTTGGCTTCAACTGAGGTGCTGGAGAATTTTTGCAGCGTTGGTTTCGAGCTAAAGACCCGAACCGCTTCCAACTCGCCGTGTTCTGAAACTCGATTTGCCAGCTGGACGATTTCGGGGCTGCTGCGGTAATTGCGATTTAGCTCAAACAGCTGGGCATTTGGGAAACGACTTTGGAATCCGGTTAGAAAACTTGGATCTGCTCCGGCGAAGGTGTAGATAGTTTGCCTCGGATCTCCAACTACACAAAGCTCTTCGCGATCACCCAACCAGGTCTCTAGAAGGGCTTGCTGCAGCGGAGAAATGTCTTGGTACTCATCAACTGTGAAATGCCGGTATTGCTGCTGAACATGAGCGAGCATCCTGGGTTCATTTCGCATGAGTCCTGTGGTTAGCAATAGCACGTCTTCCCAGTCGGCTAGCCGGCGCTGCTGCTTGAGGGATTCAAATCTGGTTGCCACCTCTAGGAATCGCTCTTTAGAAAGCGATGCCACCAATGCTCGATCGAGGTTTGCATAAAGTTCATGGTCGACCAAACCATACTTCAGCCACTCAATCTCGGCAGCAATAGATCTGAGTTCATCGTCCCCCACTCGAATCTTCAGCTCATCCAGGGCATCCCGAACCACCGGGAGCTTGTTCGTGATGAGCTTTGGAGCAAGCGCTTCGGTTAGCTGGGGCCAGAAGAATTGCAGTTGGCTAAGGGCAGCCGAGTGAAAGGTCCTGACTTGAACCCCGGGGGCTCCTAAGTCGCGCATTCTGGAGCGCAATTCACTGGCGGCTCGGTTTGTGTAGGTAAGGGCCAGCACGCGATTGGCGGTGTAAACACCGGTGTCGATGCCGTAAGCGATGCGATGCGAGATGGTTCGAGTCTTTCCGCTACCAGCACCAGCGATTATGCAAACTGGTCCGAGCAAAGCCTCAGCCGCAACCCGCTGCTCGTCGTCCAACTCCGCCAGGAAGTCGACTGGAGATTGGTCCGGGTTCAATTGGAATCCTCTTGGTTCGCGTGGCATTGACCGCTTGCTGGGCATTGACCGTCTAACCTTTGAGATGTGGGACGACCTGCTTTGATTTTAGCTGCACTGGCAGCCGATGCTTCGCCTGGAAAAAACTTCCGGCACTACCTAAAAGTTGACTCCAATCCAGATGTGGAGACGCTTCGACTTTGGAGCGCGGACGGACAGTCCTACGAGTTCAAGATTCCAGCCAACTCAGCGGGAATTAGCGAGCTTGCGACCGAGCAAATGGTGGTTCAGTCGATGCGTCGATTGGCAGCTCGCCTACCATTTGAGATTCCAGAAGTTTTGGGACAGACCAGGGATAGCGATGGCAGCACTGGCGTGCTATTCACTTTGCTGGAGGGTTCGAGTCCAGACCTATCCCGCTTGGGACCTGGCGCTTTTTCTAAATCGTTTGGTGAAGCGCTTGCTGCACTCCACTCGCTGCCAGTTGAGGCTATTGCCGATGCTGGCCTGCCTCAGTATGACTCAGCCGCAATCTTGCACCAGAAGGTGTCTGAGCTAGATCGCATGGCTGCGACCGGCAAGGTACCAGCGGCGCTTTTGAGCCGTTGGGAGCAAGCACTTGAGGACATCGGATTATTCCGATTCCACGCAACCATAACCCACGGTGGACTGAGCTCGGAAGCGGTCTTGATCAATGGCCAACAGGTAGTTGGTCTAACTAACTGGAATGCGCTTTCAATCGGAGACCCAGCTGAGGACTTCCGCTGGCTATCCGGCGGGGCACTACCATCCACCTTCGAAGACGCCATGCTGCACTACCGAGCCGCACGTCCATCGGCCGACGAAAACTTCGCTCAGCGCGCCATGCTTTACTCAGAGCTCGAGCTTGGCACCTGGTTGTTGCACTGCCTAGCGGTTGGCGATGTTGAACAAATCAAGCAGGCCGAAGAGCTGTTGGCTGAGCTGAAGGACAACCTAGAGGCTGGCAACCTGAAGGATCTAACCGCGACAAGCTTTGTTGGCCTGACCGCCGCCGCGATTATTCCGGCCGCTACCCCGACTCAAGAGATTGCCGCTGTCGAGGTTGAAGAGGAAACTCAAGAGTCAAGTTACGACGAAGTTACCGCAGCTTCAATATTTGACGAAGTGGCAGGAATCGAAGCTGACGAGCTTTCCGACAGTGAAACTGAAACGAAGGAAACTAATCCCGACGAGCTGTTCTAGCTGCTTCGATAGCAGCCAAGAGCTCTTGTTCTGAGAGGAGTTTCTCGGGAGTCACTTCCTTACCGTCACCAGCAAAAAAGAATGACGCCCTGACCCGCTCTGCGCCAATCCCCTGCCACTTAGAAAACGCAATTCGATAGAGCGCAAGTTGAATTGAGCGAACGTCAAGATCTTCCTGATTCGTTGGCGATGAACCGGACTTCCAGTCCACCACCTGGTATTCACCGTTGTGATTGAACACCGCATCAATTTTGCAAACCACAATCAATCCACCCAATTCGAATTCAATGGATTGTTCGACAAACTGGGGCTTCATAGATGCAAATCTCGAACTCTCAAAATTCGCCTTTAGATCCAAGTCTTCTTCGGCCCAATCTTGCTCTGTCAGCTCAACGTCCTTGAGCCAACGCTCCTCGAGCAAGCGGTGAAATTCGGTGCCGCGCTGGGCCGTGGCGCTGAATTGGGATGGCACTGGGCGAGCCAAGTAATCGGCGAAGCTCACTGGATCTGAGATTAGTTGCATCAATTTTGATGCACTGAGTCGTCTTGGTAGTTGCGGGATGGCGAGCCAATTCCCGCGTTCGCGCTCTTCAAGTAGCAGTGCCAGTTCACTGAAGCCAGAAAGCGTCGCCGGTTCTGAAGCCGAAACAGCTTGGGCTGCTACCTCCAATTGGGAACGTTTTTGACCGAGTGGATCAAATGGCCAAACCGCTTGCTGCTTCAGATTCTCCAATGGGTTTGTTTCGAGCACATCCGGAATTGGGCTTACTAGATCAGCAAGCCCGGAATCCAACAACTCCACCAAGAACTCGGAGAGTTCCCTGGGCTTCTTGTTTCCTAACTTGTAGTGCGAAGCGGTGATGTGCAAGGCCCTGCGGGCTCTGGTCACCGCCACATATGCAAGTCGCCGCTCCTCAGAAAGTTGCTTGTTGCGGTTCTGTTCCTGGAACGTTTCGTATAGGGCTTTAACTTCCTTCTGTGTGCCGGCGCGGAGGTACTCAAATCTCGGTAGGACATTGGCATCACCGCGTAGCTCAAACGGCAGCTTGCCGGCAGCAAGCCAGCCTTTTGAACCCTTGCCTTCAACCGGGAATGCCCCCTTATTCAATTGCGATAGTGCGACTAAATCCCATTCCAGGCCCTTGGCAGCGTGAACCGACATGATCTGCACCACACCCTTTTTGGCACCGGATTTTGGAAGCTCAAAGTTTTCTCGGTCAGCGGCATAATCCAACCAGGAAAGCAAACCGCTTAGCGATGGGCGGATTGACGACTGCTCATACTCTGCAATTCGAGCAATAAACGCCTCGAGGTTTGCCAGCGGATTTGGTTGCGAGGAATGTGCAAAGAGTTCGATATCTAGCTCGAGTTCGCGTGCCACTACCCATGCAAATTGAGCTAGTCCGATATTCGAAGTCGCTCGCATCTTGCGCAGCAGCTGGGCCGCCTGAACCAGACGAGGCCCGCCCACATCGGAAAAGCTCCAACGATCCAAAGCCTGGGGCTTGGCCAGTTCATCAAGCGCCTCGACTAATGTCACGGGCATTGCCGATGTAACCTCCGAACGAATTCGGGTCAATCGCTTTGCCATCTCACTGAGCTCGACTATGTCCTTGGGCCCGATTCGCCACTTAGGTCCGGAGAGCAGTCGCATCAGGTGCGCTCCAGACTCAGGACGCTGAATTACTTGAAGTGCGGAGATTAGATCGAGCACCTCCGGCAATTGCAGCAATCCCGATAATCCAGTGACTTCGACGGCCAAACCACGGCTTGAAATAGCGTTGGCATAAAGCTGCATGCTGGCTTTGGTGCGCAAAAGCAGTGCCGCCGAGGTATCGGCATCTAAATGCTTTGCAAACCAATCCGCGACCGCCTCCGCCTCGGAGATCTCGTCTTGGAAAACTTGGGCGGTTACAAAATTCGCCTTACTGGCATCGCCGGGCTCTAACGTCACCGGTGCCAAATCTGGCTGAGCTGCGTTTAGCGACTTAGTTAGTTGGTTAGCGGCATCAACGACGGCTTGGCCAGATCGCCAAGATTTTGAAAGTTGATAACTGATCGGTTCGACCGATCCGAAGTCCTGGTGGAAGCCAGAGAGATTATTACTGCTAGCACCGCGCCAGCCGTAGATGGCCTGATTTGGATCGCCAACCGCTAACACGGCCTGACCCCTAAAGAGTGTGGATAGCAGCTGGGTTTGAATGCTCGAGGTGTCCTGATACTCATCGAGCAGGACAAAGCGATACCCGTGATCAAACTTTTCCGGAAGGGCAGATAGTGCTAGTGCAACCTGATCAGAGAAATCCACCAGGTTTCTGCGCTTTTTCAGGGCAAGATATTCCGCTACTAGGTTGGCAACCAAGATATTTAGATTGGCGGCATCGACCATATCGACGATGTATTGAAACTGCCCCGGTTCGCCCTTGTCGGATTTTGGAAGAGCTGAAATGTGAGCGATGAATTTCTCAAGTTCAACAATCATCGTTTCGCTGTTGCTCTGATTGTCGGTTACTTCGGAAGCTAGTGCGAGAACCAGTTCAATCAGGTAGTCCTTGGTGCGGTCCCAGTCCTCGAGATTCTGGTGCAGTTCACCCTTGAGATTCTTTACCAGCTCATCCGCGAGGGCGACCGAACTTGCCTCGGTGAGCAACGTTGCATCCGATTCGTAGCCAACTGCCAGCGATAGCTTTCTAAAGATGTCATTTCCGAAGGAGTTATAGGTCGTGATGTTTGGCGGCGTGAAATCTTGCGCCAGCTCGTTGGGCCACATCTCGCTTTCACGCAATTTGTAGAGCGCTTGGTTGACTCGGGCTGACAGTTCACTGGCAGCTTTGCGAGTAAAGGTGAGTCCGAGAATTTCACTTGGCAAGGCCAAAGAGTTCGCAATCAAATAAAGCACTCGGACGGTCATCAATTCGGTTTTGCCACTGCCAGCTCCGGCAATTACCAGAGTCGGGGCATCAATGGCTGCCCCTTCAACCACTGCACGCTGTTCGTTAGTCAAAGAGTGTGGCGAAAGCAGCCGGTAGACCTGGTCTGCGCTGAATTTAGTCACTGGTCACCACCTTGGAAATCAGCAACTGGCAGTTGGCGTCCGCGCTGCAGTGGTCGGCAACTTGAGCAATAAAGCTGTTGCCACCTGCTCCGGATTCCACCAGTTTCAAAAGACGCATCAGCTCCTCCTCGCTCTCTCCCGAGAGCGCTGGCTGATCCAAAACCTTTAGTTTTTGGTCACCAACCGAAACAATTCGACCGCCCGCGACAGGCTCGCCATACTGAGATCTAACGGCTAGTTGATAGACCGCCAACTGTCGATGTTCAGCCACTTCTTGAGCCGTAGGTGGCTTGCCGGTCTTTAAATCAACCACCCGCAGGCCACCTAGTGCATCGCGCTCGACTCGGTCAATCTTTCCCGCAATCACTAGGCGTCCAATTGAGACCTCGAACTTCTGCTCGGCGGATACCAGCTCCGAGGCCTCTTTGAGATACTGCCCAAGTGCCGCAACCATGTTCAGCGCTTTTCGTTTCTGGCCGCTTTCCTGCCAGCTAGCCTCAAACTCCAGGGTGTGCCAATTGCTCTCAACAAAGTTCTCCAGCTCTGCTTGATTGCCTGACACCTCTAAAGCTGCGTGCAGCAGGGTTCCTAGCGATGCCTCAAAGCCAGATCCGTCACCACCGAAGTTTTGGATAAACCAGTGCACCGGGCACTTCTCAAACGCCGATAGCCGAGAAGGAGAAAAACGAATTGGCTGATCCGCTGCAACCAAATTCTCCGAGGTTGATATGGGCAACAGCCCTTGCCAGTGCTGCGGATGTGCGCCTGGCACATTCATTAGTGCCAGTGCAGCCAACATCGGTGCCACTGTGTGATCTCCGCTGGCCAACCTTCGGCGATAACTACCAACCAACCTTCTTAGATCAAACGTGATTGGTTGGTCAATTCGCGCAGGTTCCAGACCTAGCATCTGGAAAAACTGTGAGGGTTGCTCTTCTTGGGAGACCATGGCCGTCATGATCACTTCCGATCGAGCGGAACCGATTGCCTTATAGAGCAAGCGGATCTCATCCTCCAGCTCTGACCGCACGGGCTCAATAGGATTCGAGATTCTTCCAGTCAGATAAGCAGACAGCGAGCTGGCGCCAAGCAAAGAGGTTCTTGGTCTTAGGTTCGGCCAAATACCGTCCTGCAACCTGGGCAAGAGCACAACCTGGAAACTGTTATCCACTAAACCAGCTGCCGTAGTGAGCTGAACTGCAGGTCGCAAACCCTCTGGAGCTAGCGAGTCTTCCGGAACACTCTGTTCAAGCTGGGAAAGCACAAATTCTTTAGCCGAGCCCAGTTTGTTGGCATCAAAACGTTGCGCGGCTGCAAAAAGCTGGAGCGCGGAATCGAGTGCGCTATTTGCAGCTAGCGCGACTTCCGATGATCCACGAGATAAAACTTGAAGTGATTTTTGGTCTACAACTTGCCAAATCTCAGACAGAAGCTCGTGAGCACTGGATTCCCCCAGAGATTTGACCGAACGAACCAATTTAGTGAGAGTTACGAATTTGCGAAGCTCGGAGCTGTTGGCCTGAACCTCAATTTCCAAAGCGGCTGGCAACAATTCGCTACTTGGAACTTCTTGAAATTCGGGCATTTGAGCAAGTTGCCGCTTCAGTCGTCGAATGGCGATGCTATCCAGCCCAAAAATTGCCGAATCCAACACTTGGATAACGGCCGCCTGGTCACTTGCGACCAGCGCCAGTCTTGCGGTTTCTAAAATCGCCCGTGCCATCGGCTGATCTCTCAGTGCAGTCGATGCTGCAAGCAGCTTGATTGGGACATTCCGAGCGGAAAGTGCCGCTGCCAGCTGGTCCAACTGGGTGCGGGTTCTGGCCACGACGGCAAAATCGTTCCAGGACAGCTCATCGCGCATTCTTCGCTGCCTTATTTCGCTTGCCAACCAATCGGCTTCGGCAATTTGATTGTCGAATAGGCCACAGCTGATTTGCTGACCCGATTCAGTTGGCCTAGGTCGCTGTAATCCTGCTAATTGCGGCGGTAGCTTGCTAGCCAATTTAGACAACGAGTTGCTAAAGCCTGATTTTGGATCTAGGTAGTGTTTATTTGCTGATTTGAATTCTCCGACAAAGCCCTCTTGAACGGATGACCTAAAGCCCAACACCGAGCTATCTGGGTCTCCGAAAAGCACCAGGTTTGCCATTTCGGCAAGTTTGGACACCAGCGATAAACCAGCTCGGGACAGATCCTGGGCATCATCCACCAATACCCACTTGGTAGTCGTATGGCTCAGTTTCGCTGCCTCGATAAGAAGTTGAGACGGGTCAATCAGACCTTGAAGATCCAAGGCCTTTTGATAGCTGGGAAGCAATTCGCTGGCTATCTCAAGACCACGGTGCTCGTACTGGCGAGCTAAGCGGATTAGGTCTTCGCCAGCTAGCTGGTGCTCGATGCAAACTGCCAGCAAATCTCTGATTTCTTGCACAAAACCCTGCAGCCCAATTGTTTGCAGGTCAAAACCCCAAGGGCTATTAGGGCTTTGAGCAATCAGCTCACTCAAAATCTTCTGCTGCATAGCGCCAGATAGAAGTCGAATACCGGGGTTGCTGGCTTGAATTTGGGCAAATGCAAAACCGGTAATTGACTGCGCCCGAGCCGCCGAAGCTGGTTTTTTGCTGGCCAGCGCAATTAGGTCTCGAAGATTAGCAGCGGCTCGCCTGGTCGGGGTGAGCACCAAAATGTCCTCGACTGCGACCTCGGACTCTAGGTGAAGTACCAGATTTCGCAGCGCAGCGGTCTTGCCAGACCCAGGCGAACCCAAAACCAAGTGTCGACCACTTGTGATTTCGCTCAATAACTCGATTCCAAATCGCTCAGCTGCACCGAGTGCATCTTGAGCAAAGAGCAATGAGTTTTCTACCACCGAGCAAATCTATTTGCAGCCGGTGACTTTTTCATGTCGTAACCTAGTAATCCATAAAGGAGTGCAATGGAAATCAGAATCGGTATTCGCGAGAATCAGCGCGACCTAGCTTTCGAGACCAATCTAAGTTCGGCTCAGGTTTCGGCATTGGTCACCAATGCCTTTGCCGCCAAGCAAGAGTTGATCTCGTTTGAGGACGACAAGGGAAAAACGCTCTTGGTTCCGGTTGCCAGCATTTCCTTCGTTGAAATTGGTGCGGAGCAAAACCGCAGAGTTGGATTTATTGCCTAATGGAAATCTTGGTTCTTTTGGCTTACGCCGCAATTTTGGCCCTGGTGGCACCATTCGTTTTGCCTCGCTCCGAGCATTACGGCAGCTTCGTACCGGCAGGCATTTCACTAGTCTCAGGTGCTGTGATTTGGCTGCTGCTGACCTGGCTCGGCTTTCACTATGACGAAGCTTGGATCTGGTTCATTGTGATGTTGGCAATGCCGGCAGCCGTTATCTTCGGCACCCGCTACCTGAACAAGACCCGCGTAGCTGCGGAAGAAAAGAAGTTGGCGGAGATTCGCCTAGGCGGTAAGGCCTAGTTGATCCATTCGCACCGTGTGTGCGGCAATCAACTCTGATGTGTAGGGCTCTAACGCCTTGAACTGAGATCTGGTTCGATCGGTTTCGTCTGTGAAATTGACTGCGGTCATAACCTTTTCAAAGCTCACTGAGTTTCGAACCTCCAAAAGCACATCCGCCACCACCATGCGACCATAGAGCGCCATGCGGTGACCGAGCTTGGAATCCTGAGCGATAGCGCCAAACAGTGTTGACTGCGAAAGCTTCTCAAGTTCGGAACCGGAAAGTAGCTCTTCGACTTTCAAGCGCTTGGCAGGCGCTAGCCCCTTTGCCAAGCGGTGATATGAGTCCTCCAGCATGCCGAAAACAATGTAGTTCCGCATCAGGTCTTCAAAGAAGTCGCTACCTCGAGTTCGCTCCAAAAGCTGGTTGATGGATGAGCCGTAGAGCTTTTCCAGCTGGCTAACCTCAACACCAAGTTTGCTCAGCACCGGAACCAATTCCGAATGCTTGGAGTAGTACTTATTCGAGAGCAGGTGAAGCTTTTTGGAAAGTGCTTGATCACCTGCGGTTTCGGATTGAATTTCTAGCTGCTCGGCGATGGTAACCAGCAAGTGAGCAAGCCGACCTAGGTAGATATCGGCCGAAGGAGTAAGCTTGGCAGGGTTGAGTTGAATTTGGCTTCTACCCGAGCTCGCATCACGCGAGGGGAGCGAAAGCTTCTGGGACACCTTGCGGAGTCTGCGCAACCAATCCAACACCCGAAAAGC
>JACCDN010492851.1_pt1 | contig 16608 bp, 10 predicted proteins | sample 7441691 | NCBI WGS metagenome assembly JACCDN01 (sample SAMN15323439, study PRJNA562643) | freshwater metagenome | isolation source: river surface water | place: USA:Blue River Watershed | collected 2017-08-16
CTTCTGCTTGTCATTGGTATCAAAAACACGGCTCTGGTAGCTACGTTTCTCCACCTGGCTTTGGTCGCCCGTATCTAGAACGCGATCTTTCAAAGAGGCGCACCCAGTCAGAGCGAGTAGGGTAGCCATAATCAATGCGAGCTTTTTCATATCTTTTGTGCCTCAATAAAGACGGATTTAGACAACTTGTCGAAAAACTCCTGGTACAGCTCCGGATCTTTAATCGTTTCAGCTTATGTGCTGTTATCAGTCCGACGTACAATTCGCTGGAACGTCACGCGCACGATGTAGGACTCGGGCGTTGCTGCAACGGAAACCGGCGCGGCTTTCTTACCCTTGGCTGGTTTGCTCGCTGCAGGGTCTGGCGCATTGCTTGCACCCGAATACAGCGTGCCTATCATCGACTCGCTGGGTGCTGGCTTAATCACCAAGGCAACACGGATCGTCTGGTCTTTGCTGGTGGGCATTTGCACCCGAAACAAGGCCGCCATGATGATGGCCCCAGCAATTTCTCCCGCATTCGTGGCTTCACGCTGTTTGTTCGCTGTTAGAACACCCAGTTTGACTTCGCTGTTCTCCAGATTGAACCCCATGTCCTGCAGCACATTTGAGCTTGCAATCAGGATCTCTTCTTCAGAGATACCGGAGAACTTTCTTGATTCGATCTGGCGTTGAGCCATCATGTCTGGCGAAACATCGAATGCACCATCCGGAATTTTGTGCACACAGCCGGTTAATCCAATCAGACCAGCAACTGCTAGGGCAGAACCACGTTTAAATAATCGATTCATGGCTGCTCCTTAAAAACTGGACCGATGGTAGGCAAAGTCACGGACTTTGCCACCCTTGTCGAACTTGATGATGATTGTCAGGGTGCGCTGATTAGTCGAACGGGCGCCTGCTTTGTTGCCGCCACCAATTAAAATCAGCGTCGCGCCACCTTCGCTTTGTGAGTAGGCCTGTTCTGTTGATACCTTGTCGTAGATCCAGACTTCCTGACGGTTCTCGTCGGTACTGACGATATTCGGTGAACCTAGGATTTCAGCTACCTGGCCGCCGGTCATTCCGACTTTGATCTCCCGCTGGACCTTACCGACGGAGAGGGTCTTTTCTGAATCTGGTGACCGCACATCCTCTAAATGCCAGCTTGCTGGCTGGCAAGCGGTGACACTTATACCCACCAATGGCACCCCTAACAACCAATATTTGCTCATTTTTATGACTCCTGACTGAATACGAAGTCAGTTTGCGCGCCCCGATGTATCATCAGATGACACACTCAACTGTGCATAATCAGAAAACCATAAAAAATTAAGGGATTTCCGGGGGCTCCATGGACCGCACAGAACGCTTCTATAAGATCCAGGCGCTGCTTAAGCGACCCCGGGGTGTGACTATGCGAGAACTGCAGGGTACTCTAGACGTCTCTCGCTCCACGCTGTGCCGTGATCTGGATTACCTTCGAGACCGCCTTGGTGTGCCCATTGTTTGGAATCCGAAGCTTCAGGTCTACCGGATTGATGGCGCAGGTAATGCCGAGCATCAGGAGCTCCCCGGAGTTTGGTTCTCTGAGCGGGAAATATATGCCTTGCTCGCAATGATGGGGTTAATCGATCAACTTGAGCCACCTGGTCTACTGGCACCACGCATTGCCCCCCTAAAAGATAGATTGAGCCAACTACTGGAAGACGGTACGGGTAGCGCAAAAGAAGCCACAAAACGTATTCGGTTGCTAACCGTGGCACAGCGTCGTGTGGATGCTGAGCTGTTTCAGGTGCTGGTGGATGCGCTTATCAACCGTAAACGCCTCAACATTCGCCACATGGGGAGGCGTACCACCACAATCACCGAACGGGACGTCTCGCCCCAGCGCCTAGTCTACTATCGCGACAATTGGTATCTCGATGCCTTTTGCCACCTGCGGGACGATCTGCGCAGCTTCGCGCTTGATGCCATCGAAACCGCAGCAACTAGCGACAAACCAGCGGTCTCTGTTGATGAACTAACCCTAAAAGCTTTCTTTGAGGACAGCTACGGCATCTTCAACGGGAAACCAGACAAAGTGGCTGTTCTGAAGTTCAGCCCGTTCCGAGCTCAGTGGGTTGCTCGTGAAGTCTGGCATCCTCAGCAGGTTGGCCAGTTTTTGCCAGATGGAAGCTACAAACTTGAAATCTCCTATCGAATGCATACCGAATTACTCAGGGAAATCCTCAAAGAGGGCGCTGAGGTCGAAGTTTTGAATCCACAATCACTAAGAGATCATGTCGCTAAATCAGTTGGTTTAACAAATTGTCTGTATCAGACAAGAGCCTAAAGAAATGGGAATGCAGGAAATTACATCGCCGATACCAGTGGCAATCTAAGCTAGCATCTTACTGATGCTTGAAACCTTATTTCATAGTGTTATTGAGGGATTTGGACGTTAAAATGCTAAAAATCCGAGCTTAATAATGGATGTTAATAAAAACAAGGGGGTATGGTGACATCCAGCGAAATACAAAAGCTCGAGCAACAGGTAACTAGTCTTAGCGATCTCAATGCTAAGTTACTTCTGCTTGTGGGTTCTCTTGACACTCAGGTAAGTTCGATTTTGCACCTGCTTGGTGCAAAACTGGAGGTCAGCGCTATTAATCTAAGTCTTGAGTTGTCTGGAAAACTTGCGGCAATTCCTCGTAATAACAGGGCTTTAATGGTGAGTGAAATCTTAAAAGAGATTGCTTTTAATGCTTCATCACAAGATCTCTTGTTGCTTGAGAACATTGAATTTCTCTTTGAGCCATCTTTGCAAATTGATCCATTAGATACTTTGCGTAAGCTCGCGCATTCCAGGCGCGTCGTAGCCGTCTGGCCTGGTGAGCTGCGCGGTGACCGCTTGGTGTACGCCGACATGAGCCATCCAGAACATCGTGACTACAGCCGAGAGGGTGTGGTTGTACTAGAAATTTAAGAGGGTAAAACATGAAATTTGGAGATCTAATCCAATTCGAGCAGATCGAGTCAGTCATTCAGCTGCTCGATGCCGGGCGTCCGGACGAGGCCAAGAAGCTCGTCGCGACCTACGTCATCTCCGACGACATGGCCGAGCGGATCTCCAAGCTCATGGTTCCTCAGCTCAGTTTCGACGACTCGGTCGATCACAAGGGCGTGCTGATCGTCGGCAACTATGGTACCGGTAAGTCGCACTTGATGTCGGTGCTGTCGTTGGTGGCTGAAGACGCCGCCTACGCGCCGATGATCCGCCACCCAAAGGTTGCCGAGGCGGTTACCCCCATCGCCGGCCGCTTCAAGGTGCTGCGTATCGAGGTGGGCGGCTTGCAGATGCCGCTGCGCCAGATCATCACCCTGCAGCTTGAGCGCTTCCTCGAAAAGCTCGGCGTCGACTACACCTTCCCGACGGCCGACAAGGAGCTCAACAACAAAGACTCCTTTGAGGAGATGATGGCCGCGTTCGCGGAAAAATTCCCGGACCAGGGTGTGCTGCTGGTTGTCGACGAGTTCCTGGAATACCTACAGTCCCGTCGCGACCACGAGCTGGTGCAGGACCTGGCCATCCTGCGCCAGATCGGCGAAGTCACCAAGCACCTGAAGTTCCGCTTCGTGGCCGGTGTGCAGGAAGCCATCTTCGACAGCGTGCGCTTCCAGCATGTGGCCGACAGCATGCGCCGCGTCAACGAGCGCTTCACCCAGATCCTGATCGACCGCCAAGACGTCAGCTTCGTCGTCTCCGCGCGCCTGCTCAAGAAGACTGCCGATCAGCAGAACAAGATCCGCGAGTACCTCACGCCGTTCGCCAAGTTCTATGGCTCCATGAACGAGCGCATGGACGAGTACGTGCGGCTGTTCCCGGTTCACCCGGACTATCTGAAGACCTTCGAGCAGATCCACTTCACCGAGAAGCGCGGCGCCCTCAAGACCATTGAGACCGCCATGCTGGCCATCCTCGACCAGGAAGTACCCGCAGACAAGCCGCTGTTCATCAGCTACGAGAGCTTCTGGAACACCATCAAGGCCAACTCGGTCCTGCGCGCTGACCCGAACATCAAGGAAGTCATGCGCGTGTCCGAGGTGCTGGAGTCCCGCGTGCAGCAGGCCTTTACGCGCCCGGCCTATAAAGCCATGGCGTTGCGGGTCATCAACGCGCTGGCCGTCCACCGGCTGACCACGGGTGGCGACATCCATGTGCCCATCGGCCCCACCGCCGCCGAGCTGCGCGACGCTCTGTGCCTGTTCCAGCCGGGTGTGGAAGACATGCCGGGCGAGCCCGCCGAGAACCTACTGTCGATGGTGCAGACCGTCATGCGGGAAGTGCTCAAGACCGTCAACGGCCAGTTCATCTCCAAGGCACAGGACACCGAGCAGTACTTCCTCGACCTCAAGAAGGACATCGACTACGACGCGCAGATCGAGAAGCGCGCCGAAGCCTTGTCCGACGACGCACTCGACCGCGCCTACTACAGCGCCGTCAAAGCGCTGATGGAGTGCAGCGACGATCTGCGTTACCCCGGCTTCCAGATTTGGCAGTACCAGATCGAGTGGCAGGAGCGCCGCGTCGAACGCATGGGCTACCTGTTCTTCGGGGCGCCGAATGATCGCCCCACGGCCCAGCCCGAGCGCGACTTTTACATCTACTTCATCCAGCCCTTCGACAAGCCGAAGTTCAGCGACAACAACCTGGCGGACGAGGTGTTCTTCCGCATGAAATCACCGGACGAGGACTACAAGCGCTACCTGTCCCAATACGCAGCGGCACTGGATCTGGCGTCCACCGCCAGCGGTGGCGCCAAGAACATCTATTTATCCAAGGCCCAGGATTCGCTGAGGTCCATGAGCAAGTGGCTGCAGGAAAAGCAGATGACCGCATTCGAGGTCACCTACCAGGGCAAGACCAAGACGCTGCAGGACTGGTCCAAGGGTGTTTCCCTGCGCGACCGCGCGCGACTGGGCCCGGATGAGCGCATCAACTTCCGCGACGTGGTGAACATCGTCTCCGGCCTGGCACTCGGCCAGCGCTTTGCTGACATCTCGCCCGAGTACCCCACCTTCTCTGTGCTGGTCACCGAAGCCAATCGCAAGCAACTGGTGGGCAATGCACTGCGTGCCTTAGCGGGCGGCACCCGTACAAAGGATGCCGCAGCTATCCTCGATGCACTGGAACTGCTCGATGGCGACCGCGTCGACCCGGCTAACTCCCGCTACGCGCAAGAGGTGATCAACCGCCTCAAGGCCAAGGGCCACGGCCAAGTGCTCAACCGCAGCGAACTTTTGTCGGGCACGTCTGATGTGGAGTATTTCGCGCCGATCAAGTACCGGCTGGAGCCAGACCTGCTGGTCACCCTGCTGGGCGGCCTCGTCTACTCCGGCGATATCGTGCTGTCGATCACCGGCGACAAGATCGACTCCGGAAAGCTTGCTCAGCTTGCCGAGCTTTCGCTGGAAGAACTCAAGCAGTTCAAGCACGTCGAGGCTCCGAAAGAGATCAACCTAGCGGTGCTACGTGCCTTGTTCGAATTGTTCGACCTGCCGTCCGGCCTGGCCCAGAAAGCCGGCCAGGGCGATACCGAACCGGTCATCAAACTCCAGGAGAAAGTTAGCGCACTGGTACCGCGCGTGCTCAAGGCTGGCTCCGAACTGCAGCAGGGCAAGCTCGGCTTCTGGGGGCAGAACCTCCTGCGCGAAGAAGAAGCCAAAGACTGGCACGCCCGGCTGGATTCGCTGAAGAAATTCACCGAATCGCTGACGCCGTATAACACCATTGGCAAACTCAAAAATCTGCGCGTTACGCAGGAAGACCTGGACGGTCAGAAGAGGAATCTGGAGATCCTGGCCGCCGTCGAGCGTCTGCTTGAACTCGTGGTGGAACTGGGCAGCACGGCGTCCTACCTGTCGCAGGCCGAAATGGTGTTGCCAGCCGAGCATCCGTGGGTGAAGCTAGCCGAAGCAGCCCGCAAAGACATCTTCGACAAGATCAGCCAGGACCGCACGGCCGAGCACGCCGCCCTCATTTTGGGCAATGGCCGGCAGACGCTCAATCAACTCAAGAAGAACTACATCACCGCCTACATTGCTAGCCACAGCAAGGCGCGGCTCGGCGTGGCTGAAGATAAGACCCGCAACGCCTTGCGGAAGGATGACCGCCTGCTGGCTCTGCGCGTGTTGGCCGGCGTGTCGCTGATGCCCACCAGTCAGCTCACCGCGTTCGAGGAATCCCTCAATGGCCTGAAGAGCTGCTCCTCGCTGGATGAGCCGTCCCTGGTCGCGGCCGCCGTCTGCCCGCACTGCCAGTTCCGCCCGTCTGGCGAGCAGTTGGAGCTGATCCCGGCCGCCAACCGCCTGCACAAGCTGGATGACGATCTGGATGAACTGCTGGCCAACTGGCAGCAGACACTGCTGGAGAACCTGGAAGACCCATTCACGCAGGACAGCCTAGGCCTGTTGCCCCCCGCATCCAAGAAGCTGATCGACGCCTTCCTGAATTCACGCAAGCTGCCGGACCCTATGACCACCGAGTTCGCCAACGCTCTGCAAGAGGCGCTATCAGGGCTGGAAAAGATAGCGGTCAAGGGCGACGAGATCAAACAAGCGCTACTGCAAGGAGGCTCGCCGGCCACGCCTGAAGATCTGCGCAAGCGCTTCGACACATTCATAAATGAGCGCTGCAAGGGCAAGGATGCCACCAAACTGCGCTTTGTGATTGAGTGATACATGAAATTACCAAAAGTCGGCGCTGGCAAGACGGCGATGACAACAAGAGCTTGAGGAACGACTGATGAGTGATCTTTTCCAAAACCATGCGGCCAAATCCGGCCCGGTTGAATGCCTCGGGCAAACGTTTCCGAGCGATGAGGCCCGCCGCAAGCACTTCCTGAATCTGCTGGCCGATAAGCTCAAAGACCCTGCGTTTCGGAAGATCGAAGGTTTTCCCGTGGGCTCGGACGAAGACATCCTGGCGCTTTCTGACCCGCCGTACTACACGGCTTGCCCGAATCCTTTTATCGGGGATTTCGTCCGACACTACGGCAAGTTCTACGATTCATCAGTTTCGTACAGCAAAGAACCCTTTGCTGCAGATGTCAGTGAGGGTAAAAACGATCCGATTTACAACGCGCACAGCTACCACACCAAGGTTCCGCACAAGGCAATCATGCGGTACATCCTGCATTACACAGAGCCGGGTGACCTTATCTACGACGGCTTTTGCGGCACGGGAATGACCGGTGTGGCCGCACAAATGTGCGGGGACCGTTCGGTCGTGGAGTCAATGGGTTTTCGTTTGCTTGCCGATGGAACGATTCTTGAAGAGGCGGCTGAAGGCAATAAGACCACTTGGGTTGCCCACTCCAAGCTAGGTAGCAGGCATGCAATTCTTAATGATTTAGCGCCGGCTGCAACATTCATCGCTTACAACTACACCTCATCCGTGGATGTTCTTTCGCTTAAAGATAGCGCAGAACGTATTCTGCGTGAATTGGAAAAAAAAATAGGCTGGATGTGGAGGACGGAAGCTGGATCACAAGTAGGAAAAATCAATTACACCGTTTGGTCGGAAGTCTTTTCATGTCCTCAGTGTTCAGGAGAAATCATCTACTACGATGCCGCATTCAAGAAATCTGGTGCTGCCACTGAATATCACGAGTTGTTTGACTGCCCACACTGCCAGGCGCTGTGCGCAAAAAGCCCGTCTAAAAAATCTGGGGCAAATAAGCTTGAGCGAGTTTGGGAGTCAATGATTGACTCCGTTACCGGTGATTTACGTAAAACACAGAAACGAATTCCTGTTTTGATCAACTATTCTGTTGGCACAAAACGATTTGAGAAGCGCGTAGATAGTAAAGATATCGATACCCTAGACCGAGCAAGAAAGCTAAATAGTGTCGCTAATATCCCCCTAGCACGGATGCCGAGTGGAGATGAGGCGCGGAGAAATGACGATGAGGGAATCACTCACGTCCATCATTTTTATACAGAGAGAGTTCTGGCGTCCATTGACGAATTTATCAATCTGGCAAAAAATCAGCCACAGCTAGGTTTCCTGCTAGGTAGCGTCTTACCTAAGCTGACCATCATGAATCGGTATATGCCACAGCATGGTGGAAGAGCTCTCGTTGGACCAATGGCTAACACTTTGTATGTTCCGCCAGTAAGCGTTGAGAACAACGTGTTGGATCAGCTTGCCTTCCAATTAAAGAAAATTGTTGGAGCTCTCAACTCAAAAGCTGGACCAATCATTTCAACGCAGGCCATGCAGACGGTTCAAATTCAAGATGAAAGCGTCGATTACGTATTTCTAGATCCTCCATTCGGCGCAAATATTATGTACTCAGAGCTGAGTTATCTTCGCGAGGCATGGTTAAAGGTTTTCACAAATAACCAGCCGGAGGCGATCGAAAACAAAACTCAGGGCAAGAGTATTGATGAATATCGTTCGCTGATGATTAGTTGTTTTAAGGAAGCATACAGAGTCTTGAAACCAGGTAGGTGGATGACCGTCGAATTCTCCAATACCAAAGCAAGTGTTTGGAACAGCATCCAGACTGCTTTGTCCGAATGTGGATTTGTAGTCGCCTCTGTCGCTGCTCTGGACAAAACTCGTGGTGGCCTTCATGCCATGTTGGGAGTAACTGCTGTCAAGCAAGATTTGGTTATTTCAGCCTACAAGCCGAATGGCGGACTGGAGTCGCGTTTTGTGAAGGCAGGCGGTGTTGAGGAATCCGTTTGGGATTTTGTCAGGACGCACTTAGGGTATTTACCAACACCAAAGATTAGGTCTGGACAACTTGATTTTGTTGCCGAGCGCGATCCCCGCATCATTTTTGACCGAATGATTGCCTGGTTCGTTCGGCATAATTTCCCCGTACCGATCTCGTCACAGGAGTTTCAGTCTGGACTATCGCAGTTATTTATTGAACGAGACGGGATGTTGTTTCTGCACGACCAAGTTGCCGATTACGACAAGAAGAGAGCATCAGTTGCCCAAGCCCCTCAGATGGAGTTATTCATAAGCGATGAACGAAGTGCGATTGATTGGCTGACTGACTTCCTGAGGCGTCGTCCTTCTACTTATCAGGAGTTAGTCCCGGAATTCATGGGACAACTTGGAGCAGGATGGAAGAAACATGAGGCGAAGCCTGAACTAATCAATCTGCTTGAGGATAATTTTCTCCGTTTCGATGGTGGCGATGATGTCCCGAGCCAGATCCACAGTTATCTCTCGACCAATCACAAGGATCTACGCGGTTTGGAGAAGAACAGCCCAGCTCTTGTGGCCAAGGCCAAGGATCGCTGGTACGTGCCTGACCCGAACAAGGCGCAGGACCTGGAGAAGAAGCGAGAGAAGGCGCTGCTCAAAGAGTTCGACCAATATCGTGCAGTTTCTGGCCGCCGCCTAAAAGAGTTTCGCTTTGAGGCACTACGTGCCGGGTTCCGTGCAGCATGGGCGAATAAGGAGTACCAGACCATCATTGATATCGCTAAAAAAGTCCCAGATGAAGTCCTGCAGGAAGACGAGAAGCTGCTCACCCTCTATGACCTTGCGCTGACCCGAACCGAAGACGGGATCTGAACGTGGCCGACGGCGGATTCTCCATCGGCGACTGGTGCTGGTTAACCCGCCAGGCATCTCCCTGCCGCGTGATCGAACGGCAGGACGTATGGGGCGAGTTGGCTTACCGCGTGTGGCTACCAGCCAAAGATGCGGTGGTGCGAGCGCGGTCGGTTGATCTGGCCTCGCTGGAAAGCGTTCGCCCGAGCGTGGAGCAGATCCAGCACACCACGGCTGCGGCCAAACTGCTGGATGCTCTGGAGGACAACCTGCTATTGGCGCCCATCCAGTCCAGCGTGGTGCCGTTGCCGCACCAGCTTTACGCACTTAACCGCGCCATCAGTCGCGACCGTATCCGCTACCTACTGGCCGATGAGGTTGGCCTCGGTAAAACGATCGAGGCCGGCTTGGTGCTGCGCGAATTGAAGTTGCGCGGCCGGGTGAAGCGCATTCTGGTGGTGGCGCCCAAGGGATTGGTACGCCAGTGGCAGGCTGAAATGCGCCTGCACTTCGGCGAGAAGTTCCAGTTCATCGAGCCTTCCGAGCTGGCGGCCTTCCGCCAGTGGCGCAGCGGCGGCGCGGGTGATGAAGAGAATCTGTGGCGCATTCACGACCAGGTGATTTGCTCGCTGGATTCAGTGAAGCCGCTGGAAGGCCGTCGCGGCTGGACCCTGGAGCAACTCAACAACTACAACCGCGAGCGCTTCGAGGACCTGATTTCGGCATCGTGGGATCTTGTCATCATCGACGAGGCCCACCGCATGGGCGGCAGCACCGAGCAGGTGGCCCGCTACAAACTGGGCTCGGCGCTGGCCGAAGCGTCGCCCTACCTGCTTTTGCTGTCCGCCACGCCGCACCAGGGCAAGACTGACCAGTTCATGCGGCTGATGCAGTTGCTGGACCGCGAAGCCTTTCCGGACGAGAGCAGCGTCAGCCGCAACCGGGTGCACCCCTTCGTGATCCGAACCGAAAAGCGTGTCTCCATCAATGCCGAGGGCCAGCCGCTGTTCAAGCCACGTGTCACCCGGCTGCAGGCGGTAGCGTGGCAGGCACGGCACGGCTCGCAACAGCGCCTGTACGAGGCCGTGACCGACTATGTGCGCCACGGCTACAACCAGGCAATGGCGGCCAAGCAGCGCCACATCGGCTTCCTGATGATCCTGATGCAGCGGCTGGTGACGTCCAGTACGGCAGCCATCCGCACCACGCTGGAGAAGCGCCAAGCCTTGCTTGATACACCGCAGCCTCAGGCCAGTCTGTTCGAGAACACCAGCACGGACGAGTGGGCGGACCTCGACGGTCAGTCGCAAGTAGATCTGGCCATGCAGTCCAGTCTCAGTTTGCATGGATTGGAGCTGGAAAAGTCCGAAGTCGAGATGCTGCTGGAATTGGCGCGGGAAACCGAGGACGCCGGTACGGACGCCAAGGCCGAGGCGCTGCTGGAGCTGATCTACAAGCTTCAGCAGGAAGAAGGTGACCCGGCGCTGAAGGTGCTGATCTTCACCGAGTTCGTGCCCACCCAAGCCATGCTGGCCGAATACCTGGAGAGCCGAGGCTTCTCGGTGGCGACGCTCAACGGCAGCATGGATCTTGAAGCGCGCACAGGTGCGCAGCAGGCGTTCTCCATGGACGTGCGCGTACTGATCTCGACGGATGCAGGTGGTGAAGGTTTGAACCTGCAGTTCTGCCATGTCATCGTCAACTTCGACATGCCGTGGAACCCAATGCGGATCGAACAGCGCATTGGCCGGGTAGACCGTATCGGGCAGAAGCACGTGGTGCGTGCCATCAATTTCGTCCTGGAAGACACGGTGGAGCACCGTGTGCGTCAGGTGCTGGAGGCAAAGCTCGAGATCATCGCGCAGGAGTTTGGCGTCGACAAGGCTGCCGACGTGATGGACTCGGTCGAGGCCGATCCGATCTTCGACGAGTTGTTCGTGCATGGACTGCAGAACCCGGATGCGATCGAGCAGGAGTGCGACGCCGTGGTGTCGCAACTGCGATCCACACTGGCGGAGTCAAAGCAGAACAGCGATCTGCTGACCACCGAACACGATCTGGACGCCGACGACGCCCGCAAGTGGCGTGACCACCCAGCGCAGTTCTGGCTGGAACGCGCCATCACCAGTGGGTTGGCCGCACGGGGTGGTTCAGCCACCAAAGCGGGTAGTGCCTGGCGAGTGAAGTGGGCGGACGGCAGCGAGTCCGCTCAGGCGTGTTTCGACGCCCGCACGGCGGACGAGAACCCCGAGTTGGAGTGGGTGACAATGGAAGACCCACGTGCCCGTGCCATCATCAGCGAACTGCCGCGGTTTGTTGCTGGCCAGCCGCTGCCCGTGATTCGGGTGACCGGGTTGCCCGACTCGGTGCGCGGCATCTGGTCGCTGTGGGAGATCAGCCTGGCGGCGGAAAGCTTAAGCCGAAAGCGCTTCCTCCCAGTGTTCATTAACGAGGAAGGTCGCCCCTTCGTGCCGACCGCCAAGCGCGTCTGGGACCTGCTGCTGACCGAGACCGTGGATGTTCATGCCGTGACCGGCGCCGAGGAGTCGGTGAAGTGGTTCGAGGCATCCCATGTGGCCGCCAGCGCCCAAGGCGAACGGATCTTCACCGGGCTGCTGAACGAGCACCGTGCTCGACTAAAGGAAGAACGCGAGCGTGCGGTGTATGCCTTTGAAGCCCGGGGTCAGGCGATTGGGCGCATCGGCCTGCCCGCCGTGCGCGAGCATCGGCGCAAGCGACTGCAACAGGAACACGATGCACGCATGGCCGCCCTGGACGACATGGAGGCCAGCGTGCCGGATTTGAATGCCGTGATGATGGTGCGCGTCTCCGGCGATGTTATGCCCGGAGGACAGGTGGGATGAGCCAATGGTCAGAACGCATTCTCAGCCACTTCACGGCCGATCTCACCCGGCTGTGGGTGGCGTGCGACCCCGACGATGTGCTGCTGGACGAAAAGCTCCTGTCCGAACTGCGCAGCCGGGGCTTCGAGGTCATGCTGTACGAAGATCCGTTTGCTTTCCGCGCGGAATATGAGGAGCGCTACCGCGCCGCATGGGATCGCAGTGAGCAAGGACCAGCGCCTTCGCTGGTTCTGCATCTGCGCAGCGCCGATGCGAATGAATTGCCGTGGGACATCGTGCACCACGGACGTGTGGTTCGATTGAGCCTTGCGGAGCTTTTCCCCAGGCTGGCATACAGCGCGGTACAGCAAGTCGATCCGGAGCACTTTGCCGTGCTGTTTCATGCCCATCAGACCGAGCTGCAGTCGGCCAGGGGCGAGAACGAGTCGAAGGACTTCATCCTCGAACACGTCTACCAATTGGCGCCGAGATCCATTCGCAACCCTGTGGACTTCTGGCGCGAGCTGCTTCGGATGCACTTCGCCAACCGCTCGTTGCCACCCCTATTCGCCCAGCACGCGGCAGGCATCATTCAGGGCAAGGGGCTGTTCACGGATCTGCCCGTCGCCACATGGATGGCATCCAAGAGCGCGCTGCTGCGCGTGGTGCAGTATGCGTGGTACCGCTATCTGAAGACGCAGGGGCTGGACGGAACCCGCATTGGCGAACCGCCACCACCAGACTACGTCGCTAAGATCGAGATTCCGTTCTATCACTCCGATGTGCAGGTGCTGGTTGATTCCATGTTTCTCGACGGCAGCTTGCATCCGCTGGCGGTGCACAGCGTTCCGGCGGGGATGCCAAGTTGGATCAAGGCGGGAATTGTCCAAGACCCGGCGGCATTGCAGGCATTGGTGCTCAAAGGCATCGATGGCCTGATCGAGGCGACGCCAACGGCAACCTCGTCGCACAAGGAATGGAGCGAATTCGCCAAGCGCTACGGTGAGATCCTGGCCCGAACGTATGGTCTGCCTGGCACGGAAGGCAGCGAACACCTGCCGGTGATTCGAGAGCGGATCAAGACCTTGCAGGCGCAATCAGACGAGGGTCTACGCGCCTGGGTCGCAGCCAAGCATTACGCTGACCTGATCCTGCAGCCGGTGACCAAAGGTCCGGTTATGGTGCACCACGTGCCGCGCTTCTTGCGGCATCGGCGGTCCGCAGGGGAAACCAAGGTGGCTCTGCTGGTATTCGACGGGTTGGCCTTTGACCAGTGGGTGCAGATCCGCGAGCGCCTGATCGCCACCACGAAACGTTTCGCATTCGACGAGGGAACCGCGTTCGCATGGCTGCCGACAGTGACATCGGTGTCGCGCCAGGCGCTGTTCTCCGGCCTGAAACCGCGCGAGTTCGACGACTCCATCGACAGGACGGACAAGGAGGAATCCTTGTGGAAGACGTTCTGGCAGAACGAAGGCGTCAACTCGAATGAGGTGATGTATCGACGTGCGCTGCGTCAGACCCATCAGCTCGGCGCGCTGGAAGCGGATTTGATCGACCGGCGCCCGAAGGTGGTGGGCCTGGTCATCGATGAGGTTGACGATCGGCTCCACAAGGAGCGGTCTAAGAAGGACGTGGCGATGTGGATCGCCAATTGGCTGACGACCGGTTTCGTCGACCGGTTGTTCTCGCTGCTGCTGGACAAGGGATACCACATCTATCTTACGGCTGACCACGGCAACGTGGAGTCCACCGGCGTCGGCAGGCCCAGCCAGGGTGTGATTGCTGAGACGCGCGGAGAGCGTGTTCGGGTCTACCGGAGTGAGCCATTGCTGGCCGATTCCGCTGCGGCCTATCCCACCACAGTCAGGTTGGACATTGCTGGACTACCCGCGAACTTCATGCCCCTATTCGCAGGCGGACGAACCGCTTTTGTGCCGGAGGGCGAGCAGGTGGTGGTCCACGGCGGGGTGTCGATCGAAGAGTTGATCGTGCCCTTTGTGAAAGTTAGTTATTCAGGAGATGTGGCATGACCACAAAGGTGCCAATCATTGGCTTTGATCGGTATGTAGACATTGACTGGTGTCGAAGTGCTCTTGATGCCGCAGCGACTGAAAGCCCCATTGAGGTTGTCAGGGATCAGGTTGCCACAATGCTGCCGGGTATCGAGTCACAGCGAAAGACAATAGATGTTCTCAAGCGCTTGAGTACCAAGCCGTTTGAGCACTTGGCTGATTTCATAGGCAGAGGCATCGCCATTTACAAGAGGCTGGGGCAAGACATTGTGCTGCCGCTGGTTTGGGGTGCGTCCATCGCCAGCTATCCCTTTTTTGGTAAAACCTCTGAAACTACGGGTCGGCTGCTTGCGTTGCAGGGAGATTGTTCGATCAAAGAGCTTCAGCGTCGGATTGCAGAGCAGTACGGAGATCGCAGTGGGATTGAGAGGGCTGTTACTAGAGTTCTTCAGACACAGGTAAGTTGGCAATCAATTGAAAGAGATGAGAGTGCCAAACGTATTACCAAGCTACCGACCATTTTGATTAACGATTCCGAGCTCATCGCTTGGTTAATCGAATCTGTAGGTCACTACACAGGTAAACCTATACCAATGGCGAGTATTCAGTCCCTTCCGGTGCTTTACCCATTTGATTTGATGCAATCAATCCCCTACGTGGTGTCGAAAAGTGAAAATTTGTTACTGCGGTCGGAAGGTCCAAGTACTCAATATGTGGCTTTGCGAAGCACCTTATGAGGTTGAGCTTGGTAACCACTTTTTTTGACAAATTAACGTTACTGTAGAGAAAAATGCATGGTGAGGATTGGGGTATGTTATCGATCTTTTGTAGACATTAAAGATTGAGTCGCTAATGACAGATATTAAGACGGCGTTGTCGGGCATTAAGATCAATGCAAAACCCAATGAATCTGAGGAGTTATCAGGTGAACCACAAAATGATCGTGGTTTATCAACTTATGAAGAATTTCTAAGAGCAACAAAGTTTCTGAAAACTGAACGAGAAACGCCTCTAAAGAAACGTGACCTAACCAAGATTCTCCGACTCGAGAAATTACTGGCGCATATCCAAGCAAAGCTCCAGGAAGAAGTGACTGCTTATAGAGCCTTGTATCCAAATATTACTCATGAAGAGCTATCTCAAAGGGCTTTAGACCTCCGGATTGAGAAACAGGAACGTGAGGCGAAAGAAATTTTTGATCGCCAAAGACGTTGGGACGAAGCGGAGCAACGGAAGAAGCAGCTGGCTTTAATCCTTAAGCAGAAATATGAGGAACTCGAAGCTCTAGCAAAAAAATGTATTGAAGTTGATAGGATATCGAAGTGCTTTTTTTGTAAAGATGGTCATGAAAAAGCCGTGTGTAATACATGTGAGGGATCAGGGCATGAGAAGCCTCGTGTTCAGATTGTTTCCAAGCTGGTAATTGGATGCTGCAATAGACCGACTTGTTCGATTTGTGCTGGCACCAATACCTACTATCGAGATGCATGGGAGACTACAACTAAGTGCTCTAACGAAAGTTGTGTCGGTGGCACTGTTCTCGTGCCTTGCTCTCATTGCCATGGAACACAAGTCTCACCAGATTGCGGCAAACCGCTTTCGGAATCTATTGTTTCTGAAGTAGGACTAATTGAAAAGATTAAAGCGCTACTCAATATGTCATAGGCTACGCTTAAATTGTTGATTCGTTCACTGTTACAAGCGCGTAAGCGATAGTTTCCCAGCAGTCGGATTCGAATTTTTGGAACAAAGAAGGAATTGCGTCTGCAGGGTATTGCTGAAGTGTCTTGATGCGACTTTGATACTGTTCTCGGAAAGGGCTTGTTGTGCCGTTAATTCGCTCCGATAGGGTTTCCGGGCTCCATGATTCAAGTATTTTGATTAGGCCTTCATCGTCATATTTGTAGAGTTTTTTGGCAAGCGCCCATGACTCGTTAACCCATGCCAATGTATTTGCAACGTTGTCTAGTAGCGATTCAATAACGTCCTCTTCCCTTATATAGCCAGATAACAGCCAAGCCATAAACAGAACGCAACCTCTATTCATTGAATTATGGTGATCAATGTTTTCGTATATCCACTTGCGAAGGTGATCATCGCTGTATTCATCTTGATGGATAAAATCAGTTGATATCAACCAAGGCAGAGCCACGAGCCAACCCCATTGACCAAGAGACTCTGCTTTTTCAATACATTTTCGAGCTTCAGTAAC
>JACCDN011036808.1_pt1 | contig 16606 bp, 12 predicted proteins | sample 7441691 | NCBI WGS metagenome assembly JACCDN01 (sample SAMN15323439, study PRJNA562643) | freshwater metagenome | isolation source: river surface water | place: USA:Blue River Watershed | collected 2017-08-16
AAAAATTTGTTTACAATTTTTTTTGAATTCGAATAAAGTATATTTAATATTGTGATGGGAATTCAATTCCCGTACTTACTAACCCATCTATATACGAGGTCCCACAACAGTGGGACTTTGTTTTTTTAGCTGCACATTCAAGTATATATTCATGGACTATTTTTTAATTTATAAACCCTTTCAAGTGCTCTCGCAATTTACTTCAACAGAGGGCAAGTTGTGCTTAAAAGACATTTTACATGTACCGAATGATGTGTATCCAGTGGGTAGATTAGATTATGATAGTGAAGGTTTATTGTTGATCACAAATGATAAAAGTATGAATCAACAATTATTACATCCAATGTATGCACATCAGCGAACTTATTGGGTACAAGTAGAGGGGATAATTACAGCTGAGGCATTAAAGAAATTAAGTAATGGCGTAACGATCAATGTGGATGGTAAAGCATATAAAACTAAGCCAGCGATATTAGAACAATTGACAGATACGATAAAAGTGCCAGATCGCAATCCCCCTATTCGATATAGAAAAAACATCCCAACAAGTTGGGTCTCCATTCAACTCGCAGAAGGCAAAAATCGTCAGGTGCGTAAAATGTTTGCTCAGGTGGGTTTTCCAGTGTTGCGTTTAATAAGAGCAAAATTGGGCAAGTATGTTATTCAAGACATGCAACCAGGCGATTGTCTTTCTTTGTCAGCAGCTGAAGTTCAGGAAGGCTTCTTTCGCTAATTGACTGCTAAGTTTTACTTTTGCAGTAATCCACTAAAATATTAATCGAGTATAATGAGTCATTTATCAGAGCAGGAAATTATTAGAAGAGAAAAGCTACAAGCTTTAGAAGCAGCGGGGATTGATCCTTATCCGGCCGCCTTGTACCCTGTAACACATTTGTCACAGGACATTAAGGGTAAATTTACAGAGGACACTAAAGAGCAATTTGCGGCAGTTTGTGTGGCTGGACGTATTATGAGTGTAAATGACAAGGGAAAAGTTTTATTTGTAAAGATTCAAGATGATCAAGGGATTTTTCAATTATATATAAAGAGGGATGAGATTTGCCCTGGTGAAGACAAGACTTTTTGGGAGGTGATTACTAAAAATGGGTTAGACCTTGGAGATATTATTGGTGCCACTGGCTATGTATTTACAACTAAAACAGGAGAAACCTCACTGCACGCGTCCACTTTAACTTTATTGGCGAAGTCATTAAAGCCATTGCCGGTTGTAAAAAGAGATGAGTCCGGGCAGGTATTTGATGCAGTGACAGATCCAGAATTTAGATACCGTCAACGTTATGCTGATTTAATTATCAATCCAGATGTAAAAGACACTTTTACTAAGCGTACTATATTAATGAATACCATTCGCCAGTTCTTAAACGATCGTGGTGCATTGGAAGTGGATACGCCGGTACTACAAGCCATTCCAGGTGGTGCAGCAGCAAGACCGTTTGTTACGCACCATAATGCTTTGGATGTGCCTTTTTATTTACGTATCGCAAATGAGCTATACTTAAAGCGTTTAATTGTAGGAGGATTTGATTGGGTCTATGAGTTTAGTAGAAATTTCCGTAATGAGGGTATGGATCGTACACATAACCCAGAGTTTACAGTATTAGAATGGTATACAGCTTATAAAGATTATTTCTGGATGATGGAGATCACAGAGCAACTATTTGAAAAAATTGCTTTGACATTACACGGCACCACAGAAGTAAAAGTAGGTGAAAAGACCATCAACTTTAAAGCACCTTTTAAGCGAATTAGTATTTTAGATGCGATTCAAGAAAATACAGGTATTGATATTAGTGGTATGGATGAAGCTGGTTTAAGAGCTGTTTGTAAGCAATTAAAGATAGATGTGCCTCCAACCATTGGAAAGGGTAAATTGATAGACGAATTATTTGGTGCGACAAGTGAGCACACTTATACTCAACCCACTTTTATCATCGACTATCCAGTTGAGATGAGTCCATTAACCAAGAAGCACAGAAGCAAAGAGGGGTTAGTAGAGCGTTTTGAGTTAATGGTCAACGGAAAAGAATTAGCAAATGCCTATTCAGAATTGAATGATCCGATTGAACAACGTAAGCGTTTTGAAGACCAGTTGGCTTTGATGGAAAGAGGAGATGACGAAGCGATGTTTATAGATCATGACTTCTTAAGGGCTTTGGAATATGGTATGCCACCAACATCTGGCATTGGTATCGGGATAGATCGTCTATGTATGATGATGTTGAATCAACCTTCTATACAAGACGTCTTGTTCTTCCCACAGATGCGCCCGGAGTCAAATCAAGATTAAATCCATTGATATAATTCAACAAAAAAGGCCACTTGATCAAGTGGCCTTTTTTTATTAAGCTTACTTTACTAACTAATCTCTATAATTCAAAGCTGGTTTAATATCACCTAATAATGCTTTGTACTTATAATCACCAATTGTTTTATTAAACTCCTCTGTAGCTTTTTTAATTAATTCTGGTTTACTCATTAAATCAATAGCAGTTAATGCCATAGTCTTGCTTGCAACCAACATACCCTTTGTGCCAATCTCTGTACCACCAGAGGACACGGCTTGCCAGCTATGTGCAGGTGTGCCAGGTACCCATGTAGCAGCTCTTAAACCAACAGTAGGCTTTGCATAGCTTACATCGCCTACATCAGTAGAACCACTACCACCTTCGTTGATATAAGAAAGCGGTTTAACCGTTGCTGCTGTTTCTAAAGCGGGCACATGACCAATAAAACTTGGTTGCATTTTTTGGGCATAAGCTTTTTCAGCTTCTGTATATTGAACCCCGCCTACTTTTTCTAAATTCACTTGCATCACTTCCGCTAAGGTCTTGTTAATTAATAAATCATGTGTGCCGCCAATGATATCATATTTCATTGTTGTGCCTGTTCCTAAAGCAGCACCTTCTGCAGCTTTGACTACTCTATCAAAAATTTCTACCACATCTTTTCTTTTTGGATGACGTACATAATAATATACTTCTGCAAAATCGGGCACCACGTTAGGCGCTTTACCACCACTAGTGATTACATAGTGTATTCTAGTTTCTTGAGGAACATGCTCACGCATCATGTTGACCATGTTATCCATTGCTTCAATAGCATCTAAAGCAGATCTTCCTTGTTCAGGTGCGCCTGCAGCGTGTGCAGAAATACCATAAAATTTAAACTTAGCAGACTTGTTGGCTAAAGCACTAGTTGTCGTAACTGCGTTTGCATCATCTGGATGCCAGTGAATCACTGCATCTAAATCATTCATTAATCCTGCGCGCACTAAAAATACTTTTCCACTACCACCTTCTTCTGCTGGTGTTCCATACACTTTAATCGTTCCTTTTAATTGACCAGCTGCAATTAAATCTTTAATTGCAATACCAGCAGAAACACTTGCTGTACCAAATAAATGATGGCCACATCCATGTCCTGCATTGCGACCTTGGATAGGTGTTTTTTCTGCTAATCCAGCAGTTTGTGATAAACCTGGCAATGCATCATATTCAGCTAAAATACCAATTGCAGGGCTACCTGAACCATAAGTCGCTACAAATGCCGTAGGAATGCCTGCCACGCCGGTTTCCACTGTAAAGCCAGCATCTCTTAAGTGTTGAATATGTAGGGCAGCACTCTTTACTTCTTTGTAACCTACTTCTGCAAAATCCCAAATTTGCAATGCTGTTTTTTTATCCGCATCATAAGCCTTATTTAAGGCAGTTAAAGCAGCTTCTTTGTTGGCATTGATTTGTGCTGTTGCTGGATCAACTTTTGGTTTCTTCTGAGCCCAAGCTCCAAATGATAAAAGCATCATCGCACCAAGGAATAGTCTTTTCATTTTTTGTCTTTTTTAAATAATTATAAAAATAAATCGGTGTATAAATGTCCACCAGGTACTACGGAATAATGTGCAAGGTCGGTCACGCCTTCTGCAGCTAAAACAGCTTCGTCAATAAAGGTTTGACCGGTATACACTAAAGGTTTTTTTGACACAATTGCATAGGCCGCGTCAGCTAGAATAGCAGGTGTTCGACTCATATTAGCAAGTGCCTCTCCCCCTAATAAATTTCTAACGGCAGCGGTATCAATTGTGGTACGAGGCCATAGTGCATTCACTGAAATTTGATCCTCTTTAAATTCTTCTGCCCATCCAAGCGTCATCATACTCATATTATATTTGGTAATGGTATAAGCTACATGAGGTCCTAACCATTTTGGTGCCAAGTTAATTGGAGGAGATAAGGTTAAAATATGAGCATGGGTAGATTTTCTTAAATAAGGCAAAGCGTGTTGTACGACTAAAAAAGTACCGCGCACATTGATACTATGCATCAGATCAAATCTTTTACTTGGAGTATGTTCTGTATCGGTTAATTGAATCGCCGAAGCGTTGTTAATTAAAATATCAATACCGCCAAATTGATCAACTGTTTGTTGAATTGCATTGGCAATTTGTGCCTCCTCTCTAATGTCTACCTGCACAGGAAGTGCTTTAACACCTAAAGCTTCAACTTCCGCAGCAGCAGAATAAATAGTTCCTCCTAGGCGAGGATCTTCCTCTACTGACTTTGCGGCAATCACAATATTGGCGCCAGCTTCAGCTAATTTAAGTGCGATGGCTTTTCCAATTCCCCTACTCCCACCAGTGATAAAAACTGTTTTACCTTGAAGTATTTTGTCGGACATATTGTTATAATTTAATGATGTTTAGTAACGTTGTTATTAGAAATAAAATTTTCAATTAATTGCGCTGTTTCTTTACAAGCTAGGTCTAATATTTCATTCTTCACCACAGCATCAAATTGATTGCTAAAACTAATTTCATAGGCTGCTTTGTCTAAGCGCATTTGAACTTTTTCTGGCGCTTCGGTATTTCTATTTTGTAATCTTTCTTTCAATACCTCTATAGATGGGGGTAAAATAAAAATAGATAAAGCCTGTTCGCCTAATTTTTTTTGAATAGTAATGGCGCCTTTCACATCAATATCCAATACAGGCGTTTTGCCCTGAGCCCAAATGCGATCTAATTCTGATTTTAAAGTACCATAATACAATCCTTCATACACCATTTCGTATTCTAAAAAATCATTTTGATAGATATGCCCTTCAAAGGCAGCAGGGCTGATAAAATGATAGTCAATGCCATCTTGCTCTGCACCTCTTGGCGCTCTTGTGGTGGCTGAAACAGAGAAAGCCAGTTGTGGGTAGTTCGCTAATAAAAATTTGGTGATCGAAGTTTTTCCGGCTCCGGAAGGAGCAGTAAGAATAATCACTTTTTTTGGGTGTTCAGACATGGGACTAAATTAAGCAAATACCATCTAAATAAATAATAATAAAGGATAAATAGAAAGTGGAAATAGGTTGTATATTTAAGCAATTAAAAGTTTCAATAAAAACGCTTATTTATGCAAAAACAATTTTTAACCTGTTTGTTTTTTGTGGCTTCAATGACTGCAATGGCGCAAAAGCCAGCAGAGGACAAAAATCTTGGATTTAAAAGAGAACTTACCTTAGAACAAAAAGCAGAAAAGACCGGCGAAGTAACTATTAAAGGTCAAAAAGTACCATATAAGGTAACTGCAAGTACACAACCTGTTTGGGATGAGGAGGGAAAAGTGATAGCAGGCTTGTTTTATATTTATTATGAGCGCACCGATGTAACCAATAAGGAGACAAGGCCATTAGTGATTTCATTTAATGGAGGTCCGGGTACAGCAAGTGTATGGATGCATTTGGGTTATACTGGACCAAAGAAATTAAAAATAGACGATGAGGGTTACCCATTACAACCTTATGGATTTGAAGACAACCCGCAATCTTTATTAGATGTAGCCGATATTGTTTATATAGATCCAGTGAATACGGGGTTCTCTCGTATTTTAGATAAAGCGACTCCTGTTTCTAAGTTTTTTGGTGTGAATGCAGACATTAAGTATTTAGCAGACTGGATCAATACTTTTGTGGGAAGGCAAAAGCGTTGGGCTTCACCTAAGTTTTTAATAGGTGAAAGCTACGGTACAGCACGTGTGTCAGGATTGTCGTTAGAATTACAAAACAAACATTGGATGTTTTTAAATGGCGTAATCTTAGTTTCACCTACTGATTTAGGATTAAAGCGTGATGCAGTATCAAGTGCGGCTTTACGTATTCCATATATGGCAGCCACTGCATGGCACCATAAAAAATTAGCATCAGAATACCAATCTAAGGAATTAGAAAAATATTTACCAGAAGTAGAAGCTTTTACAATTAACGAGTTGATGCCAGCATTAGCTCAAGGTGGTGCATTGCCTTTGGAAAAGCGCAAGGCCATGGTTAAAAAAATAGCAGGCTATATAGGTTTAAAAGAAACAGTCGTGGCGGAACAAAATATGGAAGTACCATTTGATTATTTCTGGAAAGAACTATTACGTGATCAAGGAAAAACCGTTGGAAGATTAGACTCAAGGTATATTGGTATGGATAAAAAAGATGCAGGACAAAAACCAGATTTCAATGCAGAGTTACTGTCCTGGGAGCACTCGTTTACACCTGCTATCAATATGTACTTAAGAGATGAGTTAGGTTATAAGACAGATCTGAATTATTATATTTTCGGACCAGTTTATCCTTGGGATAACAGTAATAATAATACAGGGGATGATTTACGTCAAGCAATGATGGAGAATCCATATTTAAATTTATTAGTACAATCAGGTTATTATGATGGTGCTTGTGATTATTTCAATGCTAAATACAATATGTGGCAGATGGATCCTGCAGGAAAAATTCAAGACAGAATGTTCTGGGAAGGTTACCGTAGTGGACATATGATGTATTTAAGAAAAGAAGATCTATCAACAAGTAATGACCATTTAAGGGTATTTATAAAAAATAGTACACCAAAACCAGGTGTTCCAGCAAAGTATTAAACTACAACAAAGCTTTAGCAGTTTAATACTTTCAATAATGTAAAGAGAAAGGCCACGTATTCGTGGCCTTTTTAAATGCTCTAATGGTTGTAACAGATCACTCAATGGGTCTTTTATTTTTAAATTCTTTTTATATCTGCACCCATCGCTTGTAAACGAGTGTCAATATATTGATAGCCACGGTCAATTTGTTCAATGTTTTGAATCGTGCTCTTGCCTTCTGCGCTCAATGCAGCAATGAGCAATGCCTGTCCTGCTCTAATGTCTGGACTACTCATAGTGATACCTCGTAAAGGATATTTACGACCAAGGCCAATCACTGTGGCGCGATGTGGGTCACATAAAATAATTTGTGCACCCATATCAATTAATTTATCTGTAAAAAACAATCTACTCTCAAACATTTTTTGATGAATAAGTACCGAGCCCCTTGCTTGTGTTGCGGTGACTAAAACAATACTTAATAAGTCGGGTGTGAAGCCTGGCCAAGGATTATCATAAATGGTTAAGATGCCTCCATCCATATAAGTTTGTATTTCATAATCTTCTTGCGCAGGAATATGAATATCATCTCCTTGAATTTTAAAATCTATACCAAGCAACCTAAATTTTTCTGGAATGATTCCTAAGTGTTGCACACCCGCATCTTTAATAGTGATTTCGCTTTTGGTCATTGCTGCAAGTCCTATGAAAGAGCCAATTTCAATCATGTCGGGTAAAATACGGTGTTCTGTACCTGTTAATTTTGTTACGCCCTCAATGGTTAATAAATTACTACCGATACCAGTAATTTTTGCACCCATGCGATTCAGCAAGTTGCAAAGCTGTTGTAAATAGGGTTCACAAGCTGCATTGTAAATTGTAGTGATACCTTCTGCAAGAACTGCTGCCATTACAATGTTTGCAGTACCTGTTACAGAAGGTTCATCTAATAACATATAGCTTCCTCTAAGTGTTGGTGCGGTCAATGTAAAGCAGGCTAAATCTGCATCATAAGCATAAGTAGCGCCTAATTTTTGAAAACCAATGATATGTGTATCTAATCTTCTGCGACCAATTTTATCTCCTCCTGGTTTTGCTAAATACGCTTTTTTAAAGCGCGCTAAGATTGGCCCAGCAAGCATTACGCTTCCACGTAGGCGACCGCTTTTTGTTCTAAATGCTTCTGATGCTAAATAAGCGGGATCAATTTGATCTGCTTGAAAACGATAAGTTCCTTCTGCTATTTTTTCGACACGCACACCCATTTCGTGTAATAACTCAATGAGTAAGTTCACATCAACAATATTGGGAATATTAGAAATTGTAATTGGATCAACACTTAAAACCACTGCTGACAATATTTGTAGGGCTTCGTTTTTTGCACCTTGAGGAACAATAGTTCCTTTTAACGCTTTGCCTCCTTTTACTTCAAATGAACTCATAAAAATATAATTGTAAACCGAAAATAAACTTTTTCTTTACTTCATTGCATAAAAAATCCCATCATGTAGAAGATGGGATTAACTATTTTAAAAGAAAGATTAAAATCTTTTTTTGAAGTTGCGGTTGTTATTGTTTCTACCACCGCCAGTACCAGGCCTGTTGCGATTATTCTGCCATCGGCCACCAGCAGGACGGTATTCATCACGTTCAAAATTTTGATTACGGTGTTTGATATATGGCGTGTTACTAAACTCCAATTCACCGCCAGTGATGGCATTTAACTCACTACGAATGGCATCATCTTGCACCAATTCTTTATGCCAGTTACTATAAGCCAATTTCATATAATGAGCAATGGTATGCGCAAAACCAGTTTTCTTTTCAGGATCCTGTTCTGCCATTGCTTTATCAATCACCAATTCTAAATTCTTACCTAAATGTGCGTATTTGATTTTGCGCTGTGGGTAAGGCAAAGGATCTGGTTTTTGCTTATAGGTTTCTTTAGTTGGGATAGGATAAGGACTGTCCACTTCTAATTTAAAACCACTCATAAAGAATAAGTGATCCCATAATTTATGTTTGTAGTCTTCGATGTTTTTTAGTTGTGGGTTTAGGAATCCCATCAACTCAATCACCACTTGGGCTTGTTCTTGTCTTTTTGCTCTATCCTCAATGGTTAATAGATGATCCACCATCCTTTGAACGTGACGGCCATACTCTCTCATCCCCATGATGCTTCTTGCTGTATTGTACTCCATGTATATATTGCTTCAACGAATGTACGATATTTTGCGTGATTTTTTAAAACATCGAAAGGTTTAGTTGGTCATATCATCAGGCGTTTTCACGCCTTCTTCTTATCTTCGTAGCATGGAGCAACTATTACAGCAAATAGAAGACATAAAAAAAGAAATTACTGCGTCAGAAGCAACCAATGCGGAAGCTTTGGAGCAGTTCAGAATTAAATACTTGGGAACCAAGGGTTTGGTAAAACAGATCATGGGTGAGATGAAAAATGTACCCAATGAACAAAAGAAGGAATTTGGACAAATATTGAATGCGTTTAAAATTGTCGCAGAAGAAAAATTTGAAGCCATGAAAGCAGCACTAGGCGATAGTGCAGAGGCAGAAACTGGTATGGACTTTAGTTTACCAGGGGATCCAACACCAGTTGGCACAAGACATCCCTTGAACTTGGTGCGTAATCAAATGGTTTCAATTTTTAAAAGATTAGGGTTTGCAGTTGCTGAAGGACCAGAAATTGAAGATGATTGGCACAATTTTGGTGCCATGAATTTACCAGAAGATCATCCTGCGCGTGATATGCAAGACACGTTTTACGTAGAAGAAAAAACTGCAGATCATTCTGCGTGGTTATTAAGAACACATACATCAAGTACGCAAGCACGTGTTATGGAAACTCAGAAACCACCAATTCGTGTGATCTGTCCAGGACGTGTGTATAGAAACGAAACGATTTCTGCACGTGCACATTGTTTCTTTCATCAAGTAGAAGGATTGTATATTGATGAAAATGTAAGCTTTGCAGATTTAAAACAAACCTTGTACTTTTTCGTACAAGAAATGTTTGGCAAAGAAGTGAAAGTACGTTTTCGCCCAAGTTATTTCCCCTTTACTGAACCAAGTGCAGAGATGGATATCAGTTGTCAAATTTGTGCAGGCAAAGGTTGTAATATTTGTAAGCATACTGGCTGGGTGGAAATTTTAGGCTCAGGCATGGTACATCCCAAAGTGTTAGAGAATTTTGGTATTGATCCTGAAAAGTATACAGGCTTTGCGTTTGGAATGGGGGTAGAAAGAATTGCACAGTTGAAATATCAAGTCAACGACTTACGTTTGTATTCACAAAATGATATTAGGTTTTTACAACAATTCAAGAGCGTTTAAGAGTATCGTTACTTTCGAATAATTTATGTTACACAACACCAGGGGTATTGTTTTACGCGTGACCAAATATGGAGATACAAGTGTCATCGCTTCTATCTACACAGAACTTTTTGGATTACAACAGTACATAGTAAAAGGTGTTCGAACCATCAGTAAAAAAGGTGCAAGCAAGGGGGTGTTTTATCAGCCCGGAGCTATCTTGCAAATGGAAGCGTATCATTATCCAATGAAAAGTATGCAGATGGTGAAAGAAGTGAGTTGGTCTTATGTCTATCAAAATGTTTATTCAGATGTGTTGCGTAATGCAGTGGCTACTTATATTGTAGAAGTCCTACAGCAAACACTAGAACCAGAACCTCATCCTGAATTATTTTATTTAATAGAAGATACATTTAAGCAATTGGATAAAGGCGGGCCAGGCTTAGTAAGTAATTTGCCTATTTATTTTTTAATACATTTAAGCCAAACATTAGGATTCGGATTACAAGGTGTTTATTCTTTAGACACACCCATCTTAGATGTGCATGAAGGAAATTTTGTTGCAAACAAACCACTGCATCCCTATTTTTTAGAAGCAGCCGAAGCACAGACCGCATCAAAGTTTTTAAGTTTGCAATTATACAATGAACTAGAAATCATTCATTTAAATGGTGCACAAAGAAAAAAAATACTAGAACTATTCCAACTCTCTTTGAGTTGGCACTATAAAAAATTTAGTGAGATTAAATCTTTGCCGATTTTGCAGGCAGTATTGCACATTTAGGATATTGATATAATTATATATATTTGAATACTCCCCCAAAGGCTAACTAATAAAATTAAATTTATGAGAAAGCTTTTCTGTTTCTGTTACTTTATGGTTGCTTCAATGGTGGTTTTTGGACAAGCCAAAAAATTTGATAAAAAGTTTGGCTTCTTTGAGTATGAGTTAATTCCTGTAAGCCAATTAGTTGATAGTCAAAATAACCATATCGTGGTTGGTCATTTTAGGGGCTATCATCAAGTAGGCAATACTACCATCCAAACAAAAGGGGATTTTGATATTTTCATGATCAAGTACGATGTTAAGGATTCGATTGTTTGGGTTAAAACATTTGGATCAAGTGCGGAAGATATTGTGGTATCATTAAGTTGTGATAAAGTTGGGAATATCTATTTTACAGGGTCCTATGCCGGCAACGCATTTTACACAAGCACGATTGATTCTTTGTCGAATATCACTAGCTACTCACAATCAAGGTATGTTGCTAAATTGGATGCAAGTGGAAATCATGTTTGGTCAAAAAGATTTTCAGCGTCAATTAGTTCTGGTGGGGATCCCTCCAAGTCAGAAGTAATAAATGACCATGATGGAAGGATTTATTTAATTCATACAACTCGAGCGAATGGAACATTAAATACCTGGCAATTTCAAGACTCTGTTATAGCTAATCCAGTTTATAATTTTAATGGACAGAGCATACTTAATATACCAAGGTGGTTATTAACAAGGTTAGATGAAAGTACAGGGAATATTAAATGGCTTGACTATATTGCCAACCCTTTAATTTCTGCAAACAATATTGAAATACTCAATATTTCTAGACCAGTAATAGACAAAAACAATCATCTTGTTTTTGCCATTTCTTACAAAGGGGTTCATATTAATCCTATTTATGTTTTTGGACAAACAGCGGCACTTAATTCAAATAGTAATAATATTTTAGTAAGAATAGACTCTGTGGGCACGGTAAGAAATTTTAGGGATTTAGGTTCTGTAGCTAATTCTTGGTCCGATGTATCAGAACTTGCAATAAACACAAATAATGAAGCGGTTTTAATCAATAAAAAAGCAAAAGCCACAGACAATGGTATTAGCTATGATTATACATCAGGAACAAATACTTTTCAGTATGCGCGTATTTATGACGAAAACTTTGCATTAATTAAGATTGTTAAATTAGGCCAACAAAATGTTAGGAGTTTTGTTTTTGATAAATCAAATCGACTAATCACTTTTGCTACATCAAGTATTGCGAATTTTAATGCATCTCCCTCTGCCGATGAAGTTTTGATTAAAGACAGCACACTCAATACTATTCGTTTTAATACGAATGGAGCAATATTACCTTATTTATTCAGGTATAATTCAACATTCAAATTAGACACTTTTTATTTAGAAAACAGGGTTAATCCACTTATGCAATTAAGTGTAACAACAAATTCTTTAAGATTAGCTAAAAATGGGGATATACTTCCCTCTGTTACTTTTCCGGTTATGAATATGAGCCTTTTTAGATATGATAGTACTTTTCGTTCGAAAAATTTAGTTATTGGGAAACATCGAGATAGGGAAGATATGATTTTGGGTATGGTTGAAGATAAAGAGGGTCAAATTTATACCACAGGTGTTTTTCATGGATTAGCAAAATTTAATTCTATAACAAATGCTGCAGATAGTTTAAAAATACCTTTTGAATCTGGACAAGATAATTATATAGCCAAATATAATAAGGAGGGCAATATAGTATGGATAAAAAAAATTGCCACCCCTGCAAATGATTTTATTAGTCAAATGACAATATCTAAAACAGGCATTTATTTTACAATTGGTAATCCAAGTTTTACTAGTTGGAATTACAATGATTCAGTGACAGTAGAAGGAATGAATGTGTTGATGAAGGTAGATTTTAATGGTAATTTACTTTGGTCTAAATCTATTTATACAACCGTAAATCCCTCCGATCCTGCTACTAGACCCTCTATAAATCTTATTAAAAATTTACAGAATGATAACGTCTTAATTGGGGTATACGCTTTTAATACTGTTAATATAGGTACTACACTAGTGCAAGCGCTTGGAAATAGAACTGGGCAAGTATATGCAATTTTAAATGGAATAAATGGCAACGTCATTCGCTTCAATAGATTTGCCCTAAGATCCGAAAGCTTTAGTACAATGGGTAATCCAATTCAAAATGCACATGAAGATCAAAAAGGTAACTTATACTTTGCACTCATATCAAATGTCACAAATGTAAATGCTGTGAATAGAGCCAATGAACTTTATTCCTTAAAAAGCAATGCCATAAGTTTTACACATAATTTTCAAACGCAGCCAGGCATACTTAAATTAGACTCCACGCTAGAGATGTCAAAATTTTATCAATTTACATCTTATATGTATTTAGGTGATATCAATGGTCAGGGAGATAATATTTATATTACTGGAAGGTCAAGAAATAATAGCATGACTTATAATAATACAGTTATTGCAACCCATAGTTATGCACAAAACCAAGACTTTGTTTCTTTCTTTGCAAGACTCGATACGACTTTAAACATTACAAAGGTGACAAAATTTGATACGACGACTGTTGAGTCTCAGTTCAATTTGTTTAACAGAAAAATTCTAATCGATTTTAAATCCAAAAATGTGTATGAAACATTACAGTTTATGGGGAAAACTGGATTAGAAAATGTAAGTTATAAAACAACAAGTTTTGGAGGAACTGATTTGATGTTTATTAAACATGATTCAACAGGTGCTATTATTGGCGCCCAGCATTTAGGCACAGCACAAAGCGATTATTATAGTGCTGGCTTGATTAATCAGTCAAGCAGCTTGATTTTTACAAGTAGATCGGTCGATCCAAATTATTCCACTGTGATTCTAAGTCCTAATTTAACAGCGAGTAGTGCAGTCGTAGAATCTTTGTCAAGTATTTCTTTACAAGCAAATAGAAAAGCATTTTCCACAGCAAGTCAATCGATCAAAAAATCAAATAGTGAAAATATAACTATTAATAAAGAAATCCTTTCTCCGGATACTTATCTAAGTAAATATATTAGTCTAAATGAATTAGGTAATACACCAGATACGAGTATTGTTGCAATTTCCAAAACTACATTTTGTGAGGGTGATTCTACGTTTATAGAAGTAAATGATGCAACAAATATTAAGTGGAAACAAGGCCAAGAAGTACTAAGTACAGAGGGTAGCCAATTAATTGTTAAGTCTAGTGGTGCTTATAGAGCAATTATAAAGACAATAGAAGGTTTTGTAGATTCAACTAGGGTTATCAATGTGGATGTAACGGCAATACCAAAAGCACCAAGTGTTGAAAATAAAAATTATTGTGTAGGCGCAACAACTACACCTTTGACTGCAACAATCGGTAAAGATAACATTGCTTTGTGGTATACAAGTAATACTAAAACAGCAACTGCTACTTCTACCGCCTATACGCCAAGTGCTTCTAATGTAGGAACTACCGACTATTATGTGAGTCAAAAAACGATATTGAATGGATGTGAGGGTCCTAGATCAAAATTGAGCGTGAACGTTTTCCCTATACCTGTAAAGCCAAGTATCACAAGAGTTGAAGGAAATAAATTGTCCTCAAGTTCCGTAGGTTCTATTTGGTATATTGATTCAACAAAATTAACTGATACAAATTCTATCATTAAACCAGAAGTTTCGGGCAGGTATTATGTGAAATCTAGTCAAAATAGCTGTGTTAGTAGTTTAAGTGAATCTTATTATTTTTTACTTACCGATATATATAATATTAACGCGGAAGAATTTTTTAGCTTCAATCCAAATCCAATTAAAACAAATCTAAAAGTAGACTTTGTTTTAAAAGGGGCGAATTCGGTTCAAATTGATTTTATTCAACTAAGTACAGGATTAAAATTACATAGTTTAATCAATGTCAGATCTGGAACTATGATCAATTTACCCAATTTACCAAGTGGTGTCTATATAATGCATGTTATTTCTAATGATAAGAAATTACAAAAACAGTTTAAAATAATTAAGTTGTAATCTATTGAAAGCCGAATTAGGTTAATTATTATTATTACTAATTCGGCTTTACTTGGTTGAAAAGCTTACATGATGCGCCTGCTACTTGCATTTTTTAAACTACTTGATCCAGCTATTCCTGAAATCAAAATCACTCCTGGTTTTTTGCCTTTGTCAAAACTACCTAAGTGTTTATCCATTTGTAATGCACGTGCGCCATTGATAGTGGCCCATTGCAGCATTTCGGATAGAGGTATACTAGTATGATGCTGCTGAATAGTTTTTAATTCATCTAAAATATTTAAACTCCAATTGCTTGCATAACTATCTGTGCCCACAACAATGGTTGCGTTGTTGTTTCGTAGTAGTTCAATCGGAGGCAAAGTTTGTTCAATGTATTGATTGGCGTTAGGACATAAGCACCAAAAAGCATTGTTCATAGCGGCATGTACTGCTTGAATATCTTCGGCTGAAGTAAAACTATTGTGTACTAAAATGCCATGATGTGCTTTTTTGAAAAACGGTAAAATAGATTGAACACTTGATTTACCAGTGGGTTCAAAAAAATCAAGAGCGACTTTGGTTCTTTCGTACATGCCTAAAAAAGGACCAGTTTTAGTTTCAAAGAATTCGTTTTCGCCCGGCGTTTCTTGATTGTGTAAACTAATCGTATGGGATTCAAAATGTTCACTGAGTAAAGTCCATAAACGAGCAGTCACAGAATAAGGCGCATGTGGGACTATAGATGCGCGAATACAATTGTCTTGAAATTGTTTTTGCATTTCAATCCCTGCAATAATTTTGTCATGAGCGAGTATAGGATCTAAATCATACAATTCTACAAAACTATAATACGCTAAATGGTGTTTTGCTTTTTGTTCTAATGTGTCTAATGTGTTAGATATGTCTCCTACTGCAACAATGCCATTGGCAATCATCTCAGCTTCTGCTGCAACAATAGCTTCCTGAATGGCTTCTGGTTCCACTTGACGTAATGCCACAATTTGTTTTACAAATTCTTGCAAACCTGTGTTAGGAGGAATCATCCCCTTCATGTGTGACAATTCTAAATGACAATGTGCATTTATAAAGCCAGGACTTAAAAGGCCATCCAAATGTTGAATCTCTTCCCCGGCATCGGCCAATTCAACAAGGCCTTCGATAGTCCCATCTACTTTTGTGATTAAGACCTGATTGGCGCCATTAAGGATTTGGCTTCCGGTGAAGATCTGGTTGGCTTGGAATTTCTGATACATATAATATAAGTAACGTAAAAATAGGGCAGAATTTGCATACCTGGTGTATTTATAACTTGTTGATAATCAGCATCTATTTTGCATAAAGTATAAAATGATACAAAAATTTAATTGATAATCAATAAGTTATAAAGGTGCCGTTAAAAATATCTTTCAAAAAGGGATGAAAAGCCAAAATCACCATGTACCTTTGCTCTCCCTTATAAAAGGGGATAATTTATGGCTAGCGGGATAGCGCAGCCTCATTTAAACAAAAGATTATGAGTAAACTACATTTCACCACGAAGCACGCCAACGCGGCTACCGTTAAA
>JACCDN010598791.1_pt1 | contig 16604 bp, 18 predicted proteins | sample 7441691 | NCBI WGS metagenome assembly JACCDN01 (sample SAMN15323439, study PRJNA562643) | freshwater metagenome | isolation source: river surface water | place: USA:Blue River Watershed | collected 2017-08-16
GTTAGCGCTCTCATCAGCAAGTTATGCAGTTGCGGATAAAGCTGAAAGTGAAGATCTTGAAGCCACCGCAAATGACTTACGTGCCTCAGCATCAGTGCTTCGCGATTCACTCATGAAGCAAACTAATCTAATTAATAGCGAAGTTGTCGTTAAGTTAGCGTCGATTATCTCTAACTTAGATGTGATTGCCGATTCATTGGACGAATCTTCACCAGCTATTACCGATGTTTTAACGCCAGACGAACCAGCTGACCAAAAAATTATTAAGAAGAACTGGTTTAGGAAACTTTGGCGCTCTTAATTTGTACAGGTTGAGCCGTAAAGCCGTCACCGGTATAAACAATTTTTCCAGTTGCATCTTGCGTAATCGCACCTTGCTTAGCAATAAATCTAACGATATCTAAGCCTTTAGTGATCTTTCCCCAAATTGTGTAATTAGGTCCAAGGGTGGTGTTTTCGTAAACAAAGAAAACTTGCGAACCATTTGTTCCTGGACCTGAATTTGCCATAGCTACAGTGCCGGCTGGATAGTTGTTATTAGCGTTCTTAGGTAAGTTCTCATCTTTATAGCCCTTCCAACCAGTTGGATTTCCTGCTCCAGTCAGAGTTGGATCGCCACATTGAAGAACGTAAAGACCTTGGGTAGTTAAACGATGACAGAGCGAATTGTCGTAATACTTGCCCTTAATTAACGCCGCTAAAGATGTAATCGTAATTGGCGCCTTTTGATTTAAAGAAACTTCAATTACGCCACAATTGGTGTTGAAGGTAAATTTCTTAGGAAGTGGCTTTGCGGCCTTGGTTGGTTGTGCAACTTTTCCAGGAGTGTGCGCCTTCGCGGTAGCTTGCTCGCATTTAATTGCTGCTTCTGACGCTGGAGTTGAAATAACTACTAACGCAGAGCTAACCAATAGCGCTGCAAAGACTGCGGATAACTTCTTTTTCATTTCCCTTTACTCCCACTCAATTGTTCCAGGTGGCTTACTAGTGATGTCTAAAACTACACGATTTACTTCCCGGACTTCGTTGGTAATTCGAGTAGAAATTTTCTCAAGCAATTCATATGGCAATCTCGACCAATCGGCAGTCATTGCATCTTCACTTGATACTGGCCTCAAAACGATTGGATGTCCGTATGTTCGTCCGTCGCCTTGAACGCCAACACTTCTAACGTCCGCCAGGAGTACGACAGGACATTGCCAAATTGCACGATCTTGGCCAGCCACTTTTAACTCTTCGCGAACGATTAAATCTGCGTGGCGTAATACTTCTAATCGATCTGAAGTTACCTCTCCGATTATTCGCACTGCAAGCCCCGGGCCTGGGAATGGCTGTCGCCAAATAATCTCTTCAGGAAGTCCTAACTGCAAACCAACCTGTCTTACTTCATCCTTGAATAGGGTGCGCAAAGGTTCAACTAATTTAAACTTTAAATCATCCGGTAATCCACCGACATTGTGATGAGATTTGATATTCGCAGTTCCGGTACCGCCACCTGATTCGACCACATCGGGATAGAGCGTTCCTTGTACTAAGAATTCTACTTCGCCATCAGCTGCGATATCTCTTGCAGCTTTCTCAAAGCTGCGGATAAATTCGCGACCAATAATCTTGCGCTTCTCTTCTGGATCTTCAACGCCGGAGAGCGCATCAAGGAATTGTTTCTTGGCATCTACAACAACTAAATCAACGCCAGTTGCTGCCACAAATTCGCGTTCTACTTGCTCCGCTTCACCACTTCGTAGAAGGCCGTGATCTACAAAGACGCAGGTAAGTTGAGAGCCAACCGCACGCTGAATAATCGCAGCGGCAACCGCCGAATCAACTCCACCTGAAAGTCCACAAATTACTCGCTTCTGGCCAATAACTTCTTTAGCTTTTGCAATTTCAGCTTCAGCGATATTTTGAGTGGTCCAAGCTGGATTACATTTAGCGATATTAATTAGCCAGTTATGCAGAATTGTTTGACCATATTCGGAATGTAAGACTTCTGGATGAAACTGCACTCCTGCTAATTGCGCACTTTCATTCTCAAATGCGGCTACCGGTGTATCAGAAGTATTTGCACAAACATTAAAGCCGGCTGGTGCTTGGGTCACCGCATCGCCATGAGACATCCACACTAATTGATTTAGTGGGATATCTTTGAAAATTTTTGAATCTTTCGCAGTTAGTTGAGTGCGACCAAATTCTGACTTTCCAGTTTTGGTTACCACTCCACCAAGTGCGGCAGCCATAGCTTGAAATCCATAACAAATTCCAAAGACCGGGATTCCAAGTTTTAGAATTTCATTATCGAAAGCTGGCGCATGCTCTTCATAAACTGAAGCAGGGCCGCCAGACAAAATAATTGCTTGTGGGTTTTTCGTCTTTACCTCTGCTGCAGAGATATGTGATGGCACAATTTCAGAGAAAACATTTGCTTCTCGAACTCGGCGCGCAATTAATTGCGCATATTGGGCACCAAAATCAACAACTAGTACGCCCGAGTTTGAATTAGCCACGAGTTATAAGAACCTCAACGCGTTGGAATTCCTTTAAAGTTGAATAACCACAGGTCGCCATCGCTCGACGCAGCGCGCCAAACATATTCATTGATCCATCAGATGAATGAGATGGTCCTACCAAAATTTCTTCAAGTGTTCCTACGGTTCCGACTGAGACTCGTTCGCCTCGCGGAAGTTCTTGGTGATGCGCTTCAGAGCCCCAGTGCCAACCAAGTCCTGGCGCCTGGGTTGCTTTAGCAAGAGGTGAACCCATCATCACCGCATCGGCACCACATGCGATTGCTTTTGCAATATCGCCAGATCGACCAACTGAACCATCTGCAATTACATGAACATAACGTCCACCAGATTCATCTAAGTATTCGCGACGAGCGGCGGCAACTTCAGAGACTGCTGATGCCATCGGTACTTCTACGCCTAAGACTTTGCGAGTGGTATGTGCTGCGCCGCCACCAAACCCAACCAACACACCTGCGGCCCCTGCGCGCATTAAGTGAAGCGCCGCGGTTCCGTTTGCTACTCCACCGACAATTACTGGTACATCTAGTTCGTAAATAAATTTCTTTAAGTTAAGCGCCTCTCCAGAACCAACATGTTCTGCCGAAACTGTAGTCCCGCGTATTACGAAAATATCTACGCCAGCATCAATAACTGCTTTATGCAGCTCTGCAGTGCGTTGTGGTGATAGCGATGCAGCAACTGTAATTCCAGCATCGCGAATCTGCTTAATGCGTTCCTTAATCAACTCTGGACGAATAGGCGCCGAATAAATCTCTTGCATACGAAGAGTTGCATGTTTTTCTGGCATAGATGCAATTTCGCCAAGTGGAATTCGTGGATCGTCATAACGAGTCCATAATCCCTCAAGATTTAAAACTCCTAAGCCGCCTAACCGGCCAATTTCAATGGCGGTCTCTGGAGACATAACCGAATCCATTGGTGCCGCCATCATTGGAATATCAAATTTGTATGCGTCTATCTGCCATTCGGTAGATACATCTTTTGGATCGCGAGTACGACGACTTGGCACTACTGCGATGTCATCAAATGAATAAGCAACTCGGGCACGTTTGCCAGGTGCGATTTCAATACTATTTTGCATAATTAGGAGCGTCCTTTATCTCTGCCACATCATGCGGATGGCTCTCTTTTAGCCCGGCAGAGGTAATTCGAATTAATTGGCCTTCTTTACGTAATGTTTCGATGTCAGGTGCACCTGCATAACCCATGCCACTTCGAAGACCACCAACTAATTGGTGAATAACAGAGGTAACCGGTCCGCGATAACGAATTTTTCCTTCAATACCTTCTGGTACCAATTTATCTTCAGAAAGTACATCGTCTTGCATGTAGCGATCCTTTGAATATGACTTCTTTTCGCCACGAGATTGCATAGCGCCTAGTGAACCCATACCTCGATAAACTTTAAATTTAACACCATCAATTTCAACTAATTCTGATGGAGATTCATCGCATCCGGCAAAGAGCGAACCGAGCATCACAGAATTTGCACCCGCCACAATCGCTTTTACGATGTCGCCCGAATATTGAAGTCCACCATCTGCAATTAATGGCACCCCTGCTTTGCTGCAAGCTTTATTGGCTTCCATAATGGCGGTAATTTGTGGAACACCAACACCTGCCACTACACGAGTAGTGCATATTGATCCAGGGCCAACGCCAACTTTTACTCCATCTGCACCAGCATTAATCAAAGCTTGCGCACCAGAACGAGTTGCGATGTTTCCACCAATTACTTGGGTGTCTGATGAAAATTTCTTTACTCTTTCAATGGAATCTAAAACTGCGCGATGGTGGCCATGTGCGGTATCAACAACCACCACATCTACCCCGGCCTCAATAACTGCTTGGGCTCTTTTAAATCCATCTTCACCAACGCCAACTGCAGCGCCAACTAAACCGACATTCTTTGCAAGTTTTACGTGGGTAACTTGCTCTTCAATTGAAAGATTTCGGTGAATAATGCCAATTCCACCAGCTTTAGCTAAAGCTATCGCCATCTGTGATTCAGTGACGGTATCCATTGCTGATGAAACCAATGGGATATCTAATTTAATCTTGCGAGTTAGCCAAGTTCCGGTTTCGACCTCAGATGGGACTACATCTGAAGGGCCGGGCAATAAGAGGACATCGTCATAGGTCAGCCCGAGCATCGCTACTTTTTCAAACTCGCTCAAAACCGCCCCCTCTCAATAAGCAGTCATCCTATCTTTTGTAGTTGAAATTAAAAAACCTCGGGAAAGTGAGCGTAGATGTCCGAGTTGCTCGATTACGTTAAGAGAGTTATTGGTTCCGTGGAACCATTCACTTTGCTCAGTAATCAAATTGCTTGGACATTCGAAGCTCAGCTTTGCCGAGGTTTTCGTAATTATTTGATGCTTAGTGAGAGTGGCCTCCTGGGCCATGCTTATGTCCATGTCCTGCATCTGCCTCTTCGTCATCTTTCTTTTCGAAAACGAGAGCTTCGGTTGTAATGAACATTGCCGCAATCGATGCTGCATTTGCAAGAGCTGAGCGAGTTACCTTTACTGGGTCAATAACGCCATCTTTTGCAAGATCGCCATATGTATCGGTTGCTGCGTTGTAACCTTCATTTGGCTTCAATGCACGCACTTTAGATACAACGACATATCCTTCAAGTCCAGCGTTCTCTGCAATCCAACGAAGCGGTTCGTCAGCTGCTTTACGAACAAGTCGCACACCAACTGCCTTATCGCCAGTGAATCCTAGATCGCCTTCAAGTGAATCAACTGCATGCACAAGTGCTGCGCCACCACCGATAACGATTCCTTCTTCAACAGCTGCGCGAGTTGCAGAGATTGCATCTTCTAAGCGGTGCTTCTTCTCTTTTAACTCTACTTCAGTGTGTGCGCCAACTTTGATAACACAAACGCCACCTGCAAGTTTTGCAAGACGTTCCTGTAACTTGGTGCGATCCCAATCTGAATCTGTAATTTCAATTTCCTTACGGAGTTCTGAAATACGATCCTGAACACGTTTCTTATCACCGGCACCATCAACGATTGTGGTGTTCTCTTTATCAAGAACCACGCGACGAGCACGGCCAAGAACTTCTAGACCAACTTGATCCAGCTTCATACCGATATCAGTTGTAACTACAGTTGCGCCGGTCAGAATTGCCATATCTTCAAGCATCGCCTTGCGACGATCGCCAAAGCCTGGCGCCTTAACCGCAGCTGAAGTAAATACGCCACGCATCTTATTTACGACCAGAGTTGAAAGCGCTTCGCCTTCTACATCTTCGGCAATAATTAATAGCGGCTTTGAAGCTTGCGCAACCTTTTCTAGGATTGGCAACAACTCTGAAAGCGCTGAAACTTTGCCTGCAGTAATCAAGATATATGGATCATCTAGAACAGCTTCCATGCGATCGGTATCAGTTACGAAGTAAGGCGAGATATAGCCCTTATCGAACTGCATACCTTCTGTGAAATCTAGCTCTAGTGCAGTTGTTGATGATTCCTCAACTGTAATAACGCCATCTTTGCCAACTTTTTCCATCGCTTCAGCGATGAGTTCGCCAATTGCGCGATCTTGAGCAGAGATGGTTGCAACGTTTGCAATCTGCTCTTTGCCGCTAATTGGAGTTGCATGTGAACGTAGAGTTTCAGAAACTTTTGCAACAGCTGCTTCGATGCCAAGCTTTAAATCCATTGGCTGTGCGCCAGCTGCAAGATTGCGAAGTCCCTCTTTAACCATTGCTTGTGCCAGTACGGTCGCAGTGGTGGTGCCATCGCCTGCTACATCGTTAGTCTTTGTAGCAACTTCCTTAACTAACTGCGCGCCCATATTTTCCGCTGGATCTGAAAGTTCGATCTCTTTTGCAATAGTTACACCATCATTTGTAATTAGTGGTGCACCAAAAGACTTTGCAATGACTACGTTGCGGCCCTTAGGTCCTAAAGTTACCTTTACGGTGTCAGCAAGAATATTGACACCGCGTTCCATTGAACGACGAGCAGACTCGTCGAACTGTAATTGTTTACCCGCCATGTGAAGTTATCGCCTTACTTTTCGATGATTGCGAGAATGTCGCGAGCTGATAGAACTAAATACTCTTCGTTGTTGTACTTAACTTCAGTTCCGCCGTACTTGCTGTAAAGAACAACATCGCCGACCTTTACATCCATTGGTACGCGAGCGCCATCATCAAATCGACCTGGGCCAACTGCAACAACAGTGCCTTCCTGTGGCTTCTCTTTAGCGGTATCTGGAATAACTAGACCAGATGCAGTTGTCTGCTCTGCGGTGCCTTGCTTAATGACAATACGGTCTTCTAGTGGCTTGATTGATACGGCCATCGAATGGACTCCTTCATGTGATCTGTATTTTTTCTGCCTTGCCCGCTCGTTAGCACTCGCGGGTCTACAGTGCTAAATTTAATAATTACGGGTAAATAATCAAAATCGAGGGCTATAGCGCCAAAGCAGAGTCAGCTAACGCTCCATTAGGCGCGATTCCGCCAGAGAGCATCAGAGATCCTAGGCTCGCCACCATAGCCCCATTATCTGTACAGAGCCCCGGGCTTGGAATATGAAGCCTAACTCCAGCCTTCTGGCATCGCTCACCTGCAACTTGGCGAAGCCTTGAATTAGCAGCTACACCACCTGCGATTACTAAGCGGTCGATCCCGGAATCCTGGCAAGCTCTTAATGATTTTTGTAGCAGCACATCAACTACTGCTTCTTGGAAGGAAGCAGCAACATCTGCACGATTGTGCGTTGGGGTCTGTTCTAAATATCTAGCCACCGCCGTCTTTAGACCAGAGAAAGAGAAATGAAATGGTCGAGTACGCCAATCTTCGGCGGAAGTTAGACCACGTGGAAAATCAATATTAATTTCACCAAAGGCTGCTTCGCGATCAATTGCTGGTCCACCAGGAAATCCTAAATTCATTATTCGAGCAATTTTGTCGAATGCTTCACCTGCTGCATCATCCATAGTCGCTCCAAGTTTTCTAACGTCTTTAGTAATGTCATTAACTTGCAGAATTGAAGAGTGTCCACCGCTTACTAATAGCGCAATAGTTGGTTCAATAACTTCTTGGTGGGTTAAATAATCAACTGCGATATGTGAGGAGAGATGATTTACTCCATAGAGAGGTTTTTCTAAAGCTGTAGCAAGTCCGGTCGCACCAGCTACGCCGACCAATAATGCACCGATTAACCCAGGACCTTCAGTAACCGCAATTGCATCAATATCTGATAGCTTCACGTTTGCATCTTGCAGTGCTTGTTGTAAAACACTTAAGAATGCTTCTAGGTGAGCTCGACTAGCGATTTCTGGAACTACTCCACCAAATCGCGCATGTTCATCCATACTTGAGGAAATTACATTTGCAAGCAAAGTGCGATCACGAACAATTCCAATGGCAGTTTCATCACAGGAGGTTTCGATTCCGAGTACCAGACTCATAATCCCCGCCTCATAATTTGTGCATCTCGCCCATAACCATAGTAATTCTTGCGAATATTTAGTGTTTCGTAACCTAGGTTTTTATATAAAGATATTGCGCTCTCGTTCGAGACATCCACTTCGAGCATCATCGCAATTGCACCGCGCGCCTTTGCCCAGCTCTCTAAGCGTGAAATTAACTCTTTAGCGATGCCAATTCTTCGATGTTCGGGTTTAACTGCAATAGTCATGATGTCGCCTTCGCCGCCAGCATTAGGCAGAAAGGCACCGGCATAAGCAATGACTTCTGTACCGCTTTCGGCAATTAAGAAATATCTGGTTGGACGACCAATCTCTCCCCGAAATTGCTCAGCTGGCCATGCAGTATGTGGGAAATATTCTCGATCAAGAGATACCAGCACTGGAATATCCAAAAGTGTTGCTTCGCGGTATGAAATCATTTTCGATCCACCGTTGCCACTGCATCAGGATGCCTTAGATACATTGGTTTATCTACCGCGCTCAAATTAGGAAATGAAATCAGATTTGGATAGAGATGTTCGATTGAAGAGGTTAAAGAGTACTTAAGCGCACCCTCCCCAAATATTGGGGTGTTCGATAAGTTTGGAATTTCTGTTGGCAGGCTGACTTGTGGATTTCCGATACGAGCGCCATTTACATACTTAGCCCAATAAAGTTCTTTTCTTCTGGCATCGGTAGCAACAATAAATTCTGGTAATTCAATCCCGAAAGCCAGAGCATCTAATGAGCAAACTCCGTGAATAGGTAAACCTTGCGCAAAAGCAAAACTCTGTGCAAAAACAATTCCGGTTCGAAGTCCGGTAAAAGGACCAGGTCCCATCCCAACTATGACTTGGTCGATTCTTTCTTTAGCAGCTTTCGCTCCGAATTTTGCCAAAACATCACCATGCGTGGTCGCGCCATCTTCGATTTCCAGCCAAATTAAAGTTTCGCCTTTAAGTAGCGCAAATTGAGTGCGCGAGGTAGCGGTATCGATAGCTAAAGTGATTTTCATACTGAAAATCCTTGCCAACGCGAACCATGTCCAACAAATGTAACTTCTCTGGCATCACTATCGCGATTGATAATTACCTCTAAATATTGGTTTGAAATCTGCGAAACAATTTCGCCGCCCCATTCAATAATGGTGACCGCTTTCTCGGCATCCAGATCTAGATCTTCCAACTCATAAAGTGGATTTGCCCCTGCAAGTAATCGATAAGCATCCATATGAATCAATGGTGGATTAGATCGATAACTGCGCGCGATTACAAAAGTAGGCGAAGTTACATCTTCTATGCCAAAAGCAGCTGCAATTCCTTTGGTTAACTCGGTTTTGCCTGCACCTAGCGGACCAACTAGGGCAACTACATCACCAACTTTTAAATGTGCCCCTATTTTTCGACCTAGCTCCTGCATGGCTTCGGCGGAATCAATCTTCATTTATTTTTGTAATTCCGTTTGATGCGCGGTGCCATCCTGGTGGTAATTTCATAATGAATAGTTTGACAAGCATCTGCCCATGAATAGGCATCATAGTTTTCACCGATGACCGTAACCCAATCACCAGTTTTTGCCTTTGAATCTGCGCCAAGATCTACTGCGAATTGATCCATCGAAACTCTGCCAATAATAGCTGCGCTCTGACCATTAAAAGTTACACCCGCACCGGAGTTGGCATTTCTTGGAATACCATCAGCGTAACCCATTCCAACAATTCCAATTTTAGTAGGACTTTTTGTATGTGCGGTTGCGCCATAACCAATTGGATGATTGGCTGGCATCTCTTTAACCAAAACTAATCTAGCGCGCACTTTCATTACCGGCTGAAGTGATTGATCTCGATTTAATGGCGATAAACCATACATAGCGATACCTACTCGAACCATGTCAAAGCGAGCCGATTGATTCGAAAGCGTCGCCGCGGTATTAGAAATATGGCGAATTGGAGAAATTCCCTTTTCCTTTAATTCATTTACGCGAATATTGAAGTTTTCAATTTGTAAATTATTTTGGGCTTCATTTGGTTCATCCGCACGGGCCAAATGAGTCATTACTCCTACTACTTTTACTAAATCGCGATTCATTAATTCGGACCATTCAGTAGAGAATCCGTTTCTGCCCATTCCGGTCTCAACCTTTAAATGAATACGTGCGCCATCAATTGCATTTATTTCATCAAATACTTCAAGCGAAGAAACGCCTAAATCAATATCCGCTGCAACTGCGCGTTCATAATCCAATCCCGGTGGGTTTAGCCAAGCCAGAATTGGCGCTTTAATTCCAGCCTCTCGAAGTGCAAAAGCCTCTTCGAGAAGTGCAACTCCTAAATAATCTGCACCTGCTTCTACTGCGGCAGTTGCGCAAGGTATCAATCCGTGTCCATATGCGTCAGCTTTAACAATTGCGAGCACTGGAACTCCGGCATGAGCTTTGATTAATTTCAAATTTGCCTTCAAGGCAGCTAAATCAATCTCTACTTCTCTCATCTTTCAATCACAACCATCGCAGATGCAATGCCGGCGTCATGTGAGAGTGAAAGATGTACGTCGGCACCATCAATTAATTCAGCAATTTGATTATGAAATAAAAATACCGGGCGACCATTCTCAAGATTTATGACTTCGCAATCCTGCCAATTTAATCCAGCCGGCACATGTAAAGCTTTAGCTAATGCTTCTTTGGCGGCAAATCGCGCGGCAAGAGATGCAATTCCTTTTGATTTCTCGCCTTCCGTGAATAAGCGATCTTTTAAACCAGGTGTACGTTCTAAAGATTCTTGGAAGCGTGCAATATCAACTACATCAATGCCAACGCCATCAATCATGCTGCACCGCTATCTAGTCTGCTTCTCAGAAGGAACGAATCTATCTACAGCGATAACCATAACTAATAGTGCGCCTCCGATAAATAAACCGCCAACCAGATCGCTAATCCAATGAGTATTTCTGAAGGCGGAAACTACGCAGACGCCTAATGTGAATATTCCGGCGAGAAAACCCATCGCATATGGATGCCAAGCGTTCGGATGTGAGTAGCGATAGAGAATGTATGCCAGTACTCCCCAAGTGAGAATTGCATTTGAGGCATGGCCAGATGGATAAGAAAGTCCGCCTGCATAAACCAAATCAACATTTAATCTTGGTTTAGTTCTGCCAATACCAAGCTTGGCCAGGCCAACTACCAAATTCAAAGCTAGAACTGCCAAGATTGAAAGGTTTAGCGGTCTCCAAGATTTAAATCTACGCGCAATAAAGAAGGCGGTAATTAATAAGATAGTCGCAGTAACGCCGCGAAGTCCAAGATTATCTATGCGAAGTAAAATCAATCTTTCCAGCGAAGTTAGCTTTGGTCGATCAGCATTGAAAACTATTGCATCAAGCTGAATTAAGGGGCCGTTGATAATTACTTGATGGGTTACTAAAACGAAACCAACAAACAGGGCGCCAGCCCATTTTAAAGCGCGATTAAATTGCTTGCGACGTGAGTCCACTTATTCCACCGTTACAGATTTTGCCAAATTGCGTGGCTGATCAACATCAGTTCCGCGCGCGCACGCCATTTCGTAGGCAAAAACTTGAAGCGGAACTGTTGCTAAAACTGGTTGCAACATTTGTGGAGAATTAGGAATTCTAATTATGTGCGCCGCACCCGGAATCTCAATTCCTTCTGATGCAATCGCAATTACCTTTGCGCCTCGCGCTCTGACTTCCTGAATATTTGAAAGCATTTTTTCATCTAAGCCGTGTTCGTGAGTATTAGGCACAATTGCAATTACTGGCGTGCCCTCTTCTATGAGCGCAATAGGGCCATGCTTTAGTTCGCCACCGGCAAAACCCTCTGCATGAATATAGGCAAGTTCTTTAAGTTTTAAAGCTCCTTCAAGTGCTACCGGGAAACCAACATGGCGGCCCAGAAATAACACCGTGTTCTTCTCTGCAAATTTACGAGTTAGTTCCCTTAAAGGCTCGACTGTTTCTAATATCTGTTCAAGTTTCGCTGGGAGTTCTAACATCTCATTATAAATTTCAGAAACTTGCGAAGAATTTAAAGATCCGCGAACTTCAGCTAAATGTAAGCCGATTAAGAAAGTGGCCACAATCTGGGTTAGCAGCGCCTTTGTAGATGCAACTGCAATCTCTGGGCCAGCGTGGGTATAAATAACCGCATCTGATTCACGTGGAATTGTTGAACTATTGGTGTTGCAGACCGCCAAAACTCGTGCTCCGAATTCTTTTGCGTGACGAAGCGCCATTAAAGTATCCATTGTTTCACCAGACTGGGAAATTGCGATGACTAAAGTATTTTTATCAACAATTGGATCGCGATATCTAAATTCAGAGGCAAGTTCTACTTCTACGGGAATGTGTGCCCACTTTTCAATTGCATACTTAGCGACTAGTCCTGCGTGATATGCAGTACCACAAGCTAACACCACAATTTTCTGAAGAGATTTCAATTCGGCGTCACTTAGATTTAATTCATCAAGCGAAATCCGACCATCAATCATTCTGCCAAGCAATGTGTCTGCAACTGCTTTTGGTTGTTCAAAAATCTCTTTTAACATGAAATGTGGGTATCCACCCTTTTGAGCGGCTTCGGCATCCCAAGTAATTTGATATTCGCGTGGTTTTAAAACATTTCCTTCCAAATCTGTAATTGAAATAGATGTTGGAGTAATGGTGACAACTTCATCTTGTCCCAATTCAACCGCTCGCTTTGTGTATTCAATAAAAGCAGCCACATCTGAAGCCATGAAGTTTTCACCATCTCCCAAGCCGACTACTAATGGTGAATTTCGACGAACCCCAACAATCAAATCAGGTTGATCTGCATGAACTGCCAATAGCGTAAACGAACCACGTAAACGCTTAACTGCTTCACGCATCGCAATTGTTAAATTGCCATTATGTTCTTTTCTTAAGTCACTAAGGAGATGCGCAACTGATTCGGTGTCAGTTTCAGATTGAAATTTATGGCCATGCTTTTCTAGCTCCGCCTTAAGCTCTGAATAATTCTCAATAATTCCATTGTGAATTACGGCCAACTTTCCTTCATTATCTAAATGTGGATGTGCGTTTCGATCTGTAGGACCGCCATGTGTTGCCCAACGCGTGTGGCCAATTCCGGAATGCACCGCCGGAACCGAACCTAGGGCCGACTCTAAATTTGAGAGTTTTCCAGCTTTCTTTTCCACAAATAATTTATCTGAGGTTCCAAGTGCAATACCTGCAGAATCGTAACCTCGATATTCCAAACGGCGCAGGCCTTCAATTAAAGGTGTAACTGCAGATTGTGGCCCGGTATATCCCACAATTCCGCACACTTTAAGACCCCAGTTCTCGTTTAACTAACTCTGCCAATTCTGTTGCAACGCTAGAGGCAAGAGTATCAGTGGAAGCTTCAACCATCACGCGAACTAGCGGCTCAGTGCCAGAAGCCCGCAATAAAACACGTCCCTCGCCTTTTAATTCAGTTTCAAATTTATCGACTGCTTCCTTGATTACTGTCGATGATTCAAGTCGCTCTTTAGCAACATTTCTTACATTTATTAAAACCTGAGGGAATTTCTGCATAATTGCAGCAGCTTCTTTTAGCGATTTGTTTGAGCGCTTTAGCTCCTGAAGCAATAACAGCGCGGTCAAAATTCCATCACCAGTGTTAGCAAATTTGCGGTAAATGACATGGCCAGATTGTTCGCCACCTAGTACCAAATCATCTGCAAGTAGTTTTTCTAATACATAACGGTCGCCGACTGAAGTAACTTCAACTTTAATACCTGAAGTTTGCATAGCTTTAAAGAAACCAAGATTGCTCATGACGGTTGCTACTACCGTGGAATTCGGTAGTTCTGCCCTTGCATTTAATCCAGCTGCAAGAATTGCAATGATCTGATCGCCATCAACTTCGTTGCCATCTGCATCCACTGCTAAGCAGCGATCGGCATCTCCATCGTGTGCGATTCCAAGGTCTGCGTTATTCTTCTTAACTTCTGCCTTGAGGAAATCTAAATGGGTTGAGCCGACTCCATCGTTGATATTCCAACCATTTGGAGTATTTGCTACTGCTATTACCTCTGCTCCTGCTCGACGTAGAGTTTCTGGTGCCACAAAACTTGCCGCACCATTTGCGCAATCCACTACAACTTTCAAACCAGCTAACTTTTGATTGATTGTTGAGAGCAGATGTTCGATGTATCGATTTGCGGCATCTTTATCGTCAATTACTCGTCCTACTCCGCGCCCCGTTGGTCGCTCCCAAGGTTCGGACATTCGAGCTTGAATTTGATCTTCGATTGCATCATCTAATTTGCCACCACCGCGAGCAAATAATTTAATTCCGTTATCTGGCATTGGATTATGTGAAGCAGAGAGCATTACGCCCAAATCCGCACCAGATTCGCCAACTAAATATGCGATTGCAGGAGTTGGTAAAACCCCGACTCGGTAAACATCAACGCCGGCGCTGGTTAAGCCAGCTACAACAGCCGCTTCAAGAAATTCTCCAGATGCCCGAGAATCACTGCCCACAATTGCTTTCGGACGATTTCCTGTCGGATCTCCAATTTGCTCAACGAGAATATGCGCAGCAGCTACTGAGACATTTAGAGCTAACTCTGCAGTTAAATCGCGATTAGCAAGTCCACGAATACCATCGGTACCGAAGAGACGCTTCGCATCCATATTCGCGGATCTGCGATTCGAAATTAACGCTTTGAGTACTGTGAGCGCTTACGAGCCTTCTTTAGGCCGTACTTCTTGCGCTCAATTACACGTGCATCACGTGTTAAGAATCCAGCTTTCTTAAGCGCTGGACGATTTGCATCTACATCGATTGCATTTAGCGCACGAGCGATACCAAGACGAAGCGCGCCAGCTTGTCCAGAAACTCCACCACCATCAATACGAGCAAATACGTCGTACTGATTTTCAGCACCAACTGTGCGGAATGGTTCGGAAACTAACTGCTGGTGAACTTTATTTGGGAAATAATCAGGAAGAGCTTTGCCATTAACAACCCAGCGACCAGTACCTGGTGTTAGACGAACGCGAGCAACTGCTTCCTTGCGACGGCCGGTACCTGCACCTGGCGCCTTAACTGCTGGACGATTAGTTGCTGCAGCTGGTGTTGAAGATGAGTAAGAAGTAGGAATTGAATCTTCTTCTAGCAAATTCTGATCTGACATTTATTTCTGTTCCTTACTTCTGATTTACTTCTTGACGATTTGTGAAACTTGATCGAATACGAATGGAATTGGAGCCTGTGCTGAATGTGGATGTTCTGCACCTGCGTAAACCTTTAGCTTGGTAGCTTGTGCGCGACCAATTGAATTCTTTGGCAACATTCCCTTGATTGCCTTCTCAACCGCACGTGTTGGATGCTTCTCAAGTAATTCACCGTAAACAGTTGAAGTTAAACCACCTGGGAAGTTTGAGTGGCGGTGTGCCATCTTCTGGGTGATCTTGTTTCCTGAAAGCGCGATCTTCTCGGCATTAATAACAATTACGAAGTCACCCATGTCCATGTGTGCTGCAAATGTTGGCTTGTGCTTGCCGCGTAGTAACGCAGCAGCATGAGTTGCCAGACGTCCAAGAACTACGTCCTCTGCATCGATGATGTACCACTTACGGACAGCATCGCCAGGCTTTGGGCTATATGTGCGCACGCTACTTACTCCTTCAATTACTGCTTTTATTGTGTGCGGCTTTTCGACCGCGCAGAGGGCAAACTTTACCTTTGAGCGTGAAATGGGTCAAAACGAGCCTGTTACGCTCACTTTTCTACTGCCTAATGGTCAAAAACAGGCTCATTGGACTCATAAACATGGCCATTTGCGCCGAAAATGAGGAACCTAGTGAAGCCGCGGCAGAACCAACGATCGTGAGTCACGGTTAGCACGGTTCCTTCATATTGATTAAGTGCATTTTCCAAACTCTCGGCGCTCGCTAAATCTAAGTTATCGGTTGGCTCATCAAGTAAAAGCAAGGTGTCGCCTGCAAGTTCCAGAAGTAAGACTTGGAATCTTGCCTGCTGACCACCAGATAATTGAGAAAATTTTTGATTTGCTGCCTGATCGATTTCGTATTTACCTAAAACTGATTTAGCGGCGCCTAATTGCAATGAATGTTCTTCCCATAAAATCTCTAGAAGCGTTTTATTTTCGAACTCTGGATGGGCATGCGTTTGTGCAAAATAACCAACTTCTACACGTGCACCATATTTGAAATCTCCGGTGTATTTAACCGTGCCATCTCCACCAATTAGACGTAAGAAGTGAGACTTACCGGTTCCGTTCTTTCCAAGCACTGCAACCCGATCTCCATAAAAAACTTCAAAATTAAATGGCTCAGTTAATCCATTAAGTGCAAAATTTTCGAAAGTTAAAGCACGAACTCCGGTGCGTCCGCCTTTAAGTGCCACTCGAACATTCTGTTCGATAGGTGGTGCAGGAGGCGCACCTAACTCTTCAAATTTACGTAAACGAGTCTGCATTGCTCGATATTTTGAGGCCATATCTGGTGAAGATTTCGCTTGATTACGAAGTGTCAAAACCAATTCTTTCAAGCGAGTATGTTCTTGTTCCCAACGCAATAAAACTTCTGCGAAACGTTCATTACGGGCACGTCGAGCCTCATGCCA
>JACCDN010019494.1_pt1 | contig 16602 bp, 14 predicted proteins | sample 7441691 | NCBI WGS metagenome assembly JACCDN01 (sample SAMN15323439, study PRJNA562643) | freshwater metagenome | isolation source: river surface water | place: USA:Blue River Watershed | collected 2017-08-16
ATCTGTCTAGTCTTGTTCTTATGCGTGGCTTCGTATCGCATCTGGAAGCAAAACGGGGTGAGTTGGACTACCTAATTGATCTATTCAAGATTCGAATTAGCGCTAAGGAGTTGGAGGCTGAGCTGATTGGTGCGAATTCAGGCCCCAAAACGGAAAGAAGGCCTGTAAAAGTTTAGTGACGTGTGAATGAAAACTCTGGCATACTTGAAAAAATACAAATTCAAGTGTGCAAGAATGTCAGACGCTAAAAAACACGGTGGAGCCAGAACTGGTGCGGGGCGGAAGCCCAAATTCGGGGAAAAAACCACCCTTGTGCGGGTGCCTGAGAGCGCCCAGCCTGTGGTCATTGATTTCCTGAATGAACTTGCCCAGAAGCGACAAGCTGACCCCAAGTGGCCTAGCCATCTAACGCCTGTAAAGCTTGCCGAGAATCCAAGCAGTTTCAAGATTCCTCTGTTCAATCACACCATCAGGGCAGGCTTTCCTAGCCCAGCTGATGACTATGTGGCGGATACGCTGGATCTTAATGAACACCTAATGCCCAGAAAAGAAGCCACTTATCTGCTTACAGTCAGTGGCGACAGCATGATCGGGGTGGGAATCCACGATGGCGACCTTCTGGTTGTGGATCGTTCGCTCAATGCTACTAGCGGTAAGGTCGTGATTGCCATCCTTGATGGCCAGTTCACCGTTAAAACGTTGGAAAAGAAACGGGGCAAGATCCGTCTTCTCCCAGCCAACCCAGATTTTGAACCCATTGAAATGAAGGATGAGCAGGAACTTCAGATCTGGGGTGTAGTGACAAAAGTCATTCATAGCCTCTGAAAATGACTGCCATTGCCCTCATAGATGGCAATAACTTCTATGTCTCCTGCGAGCGCGTATTCCAGCCTGAATTGGAAGGAAAGCCCGTTGTTGTTCTGTCTAATAACGATGGGTGTGTAGTCGCCCGTAGCCAAGAAGTCAGGGCATTGGGCGTTCCTATGGGTGCGCCTTGGTTCAAATTGAGAGACTTGGCTAAACAGCACGGCATCATTGCCAAAAGTAGTAACTACACGCTTTATGCCGACATGAGCCAACGGATGCACGCGGTTATTGGACAGTTTGCCCCAGAGCAGGAAATCTACTCCATCGATGAAACCTTTCTTGATCTGACTGGATTCAGGCGAGACCTAGTGGACTACGGCCTACAGATCCGACAACGGGTCAGGCAGTGGACGGGTATCCCTGTCTGTGTCGGTATAGGTAGCTCTAAAACGCTGGCAAAGCTGGCCAACCACAGTGCTAAAAAGGTGCTGGTGCCAGATATGGCGCAAGGGGTTGCGGACTTTAACCAGATGTCAGCCAAAGACCTGAACCAGTTATTTGGGTCGGTGGATGTAGGCGAAGTGTGGGGCGTAGGTAGGAAACTCAAAGAACGCCTCTATGGCATGAATATCCAGACCGTGAAAGATCTTCGGGATAGTTCAGTCAGCCGAATAAAGAATGAGTTCAATGTGGTTCTGGCCAGAACGGTAGCTGAACTCAATGGGGAGAGCTGTCTGGCAATTGAAGAGGTCGCACCACCCAAGCAGCAGATCGTATCTTCGCGCTCGTTTGGTCAGCCTGTGTATTTGCTGGAAGACCTGAATGAGGCAGTAGTGAGCTACACCAGCCGAGCATCCGAAAAGCTCCGAAAGCAGGCTCATGTGGCTGGTGCGATACAAGTATTCCTTCAAACCAACCCCTTTAAGCCAGATGAACCCCAATACAACAATGCCGTAACCGTGAAGTTGGTCAAACCAACTGATAATCCATTCAGGCTTTCAGAAGCCGCACTCTATGGTCTGAAGCGAATCTATAAAATGGGGTATGCCTACAAAAAGGCGGGTGTAATGCTCACCGCACTCTGCCCAGGCAGTCAGGTGCCAGTGGATCTGTTTAGTGGATTTGACGAGCCTGGGACAGAGCGAGCTAAAAACCTCATGGCAACGCTAGACGAGATCAATGCCAAGATGGGGCGTGGAACTGTCCGTTCTGCTGGGGAGGGTATTCAGAAGGCTTGGGCTATGCGTTCGGACAAAAAAAGTAGGGAATACACAACGGATTGGGAGCAGCTTGCGGTTGTAACTGCTTAAGATTTTCGCAAGTCTAACGCTGGTATAGTAAAACAGTTGATTAAAAGCTAGAGGATTTATGGGTAATTTTCTAACAGCACAGGTTTGTCCGAATGGTCACGTAGCAACCTCTGGTGCAGATCAAAATCCAGAGCTTCGTGAAAGGTTTTGCTCGAAATGTGGTGAACCGACCTTAACGAATTGTGAGGGATGTGCTGCGCCAATTCGTGGTGATTTTCATGTTGATGGTGTCTTTAGTTTTGGGGGGATTTATAACCCACCAGCGTTTTGCCATAACTGTGGAGATGCTTTTCCCTGGACCAAACGACGCGTAGACGGAGCAGTTGAGCTGTTACAGACTGCTGATTTGTCTGAAAATGAGTTGCAGCAATTCCGCGCTGATTTGGTTGAGCTCACCAAGGACAGCCCTAAAGTCCAAGTAGCATCCCTTCGTTTCAAGAAAACTATGACCAAGGCTGGTTCCGCAGTAGCCTCAGGCGTTAGAGATATCGTTATTGATGTCCTCAGCGAAGCGGCAAAGAAAGCCATATGGGGTCAATAGGGTTGAGTAATTCGGAAAATACCAGAGTCTCACTTGGTGAGACTCTGGTGGTTTAGGCTTGATAGATCAAATGTCATTCCGAGGTATCCAGCATGTATGAAATCGCGCTTGGTCTATCAATTATCAGTTCGGTGCTGGTGATTATCTATCTTCTCGGCCTTATCTTCGGAAAGCGCAAAGATGACAAAGATCTGACCATCACCATATCTGGACGGATTGTCACCACAACGGTCAATCATTCAGGGTCTGATCCACAATCAGGCTATCAATCATCAGCAAGCCAAAACAATGGTCACCGCGTGGTCGATGGTGAAGTGGTCGATGCCAAAAAGCTGCAATCCCAAATTGAAAACATCCTCAAAAATGTAAAAAAATGAGGGCTGGGCAGCTGGTATCCTATCGACTAAATTTTAAGCACTGAAAACACCCTATGAACGCAGTAGAGATTGAACAGGCTATATCCGACTTGGCGCTCAAGGAGTTTGACCGCCATGAATTTCCCTTTGCGTTCCTCCAGGCCTTTGGTAACAAGGAAACGACCCTTAAACGGCTACGTAGCGGTTCCTCCAATAAGTCGGATATTGGTGGCGTTCTTCAGGCGAACAACATCCATATTTTGGTGAGCGACCAAGGTGCTGTAACGCAAAACCTCGCCAAACTGAAAGATAGCCCAGCAACAACCAAATCGAAAGCACGATTCATCCTTGCCACAGATGGCGTGGACTTTGAGGCAGAGGATACTGATACTGGTGAGACTGTCGCCTGTGCCTATCAGGATTTCCCAGACCATTTTGGCTTCTTCTTGCCCTTGGCAGGTATCAGCACAGTTCAGCAGGTTCGGGAAAGCTCGTTTGATATCCGTGCTACCAGCCGACTCAATAGGCTCTATGTTGAACTGCTGAAAGACAACCCTGAATGGGGTAGTGCCGAACGCCGACCTGATATGAATCACTTCATGGCGCGGTTGATCTTCTGCTTCTTTGCGGAAGACACGGAGATTTTTTACAAAAATGGCCTGTTCTCTGACACTGTATCTCAGATGAGTGAACGAGACTCGTCTAACACCCATGAGGTGATTAGCGAAATCTTCCGCTCCATGAATACCAAACGCGATCTGAGATCAGCTGAAGGCATTCCGCGCTGGGCAGATGTATTCCCATATGTGAATGGTGGTTTGTTTTCTGGAACGACTGAAACACCGAAATTTAGCAAGATCGCCCGAACCTACCTGCTTCATACGGGTAGCCTAGATTGGACGAAGATAAACCCTGATATCTTTGGTTCGATGATCCAAGCGGTCACAGACGAAGAAGAACGGGGTTCTTTGGGAATGCACTATACGAGCGTTCCGAACATCCTCAAGGTTCTTAATCCTCTATTCCTCGATGATCTGAGGGCCAAGCTAGAGGAGGCGGGTAACAATCCCCGCACCTTGTTGAACCTAAGAAAACGCATATCCAGTATTCGTGTCTTCGATCCAGCATGTGGCTCAGGTAATTTCCTGGTCATCGCATATAAGCAAATGCGGGAGATTGAAAACACCATCAACGAGCGCCGTGGAGAGGAGGGTCGCAAGAGCGACATTCCACTGACCAACTTTAGAGGCATTGAGCTAAGAGATTTTCCTGCAGAAGTGGCACGGCTAGCGCTCATAATTGCTGAGTATCAATGTGATCTTTTATACCGAGGTCAAAAAGAAGCAATACAAGATTTCTTGCCACTAGCGAATGAAAACTGGATTACATGTGGCAATGCTCTTAGGATAGATTGGCTTAGCGTATGCCCACCAACTGGTAAGCCTTCGGTCTTGCTAGCAACAGACTTGTTTGAAGATCAAGTTAAGCAGGATCTGGTCAATTTTGAGAACGAAGGTGGTGAAACTTACATCTGTGGAAATCCACCATATTTGGGTAGCACATGGCAAAGCAAGGAGCAGAAGCAGGATCTTGCTGAAATCTTTGAAGGACGAACTAAGAATTGGAAGCTTCTAGACTATGTGTCTGGTTGGTTCATGAAAGCAGCAGAATATGGCCTTCATTCCAATTCTGCGAGCGCATTCGTGGCAACAAACTCAATTTGCCAAGGACAGCAAGTCCCAATTCTATGGCCAGCAATATTTAGCATAGGGGCAAAAATAAGCTTCGCACACACCTCGTTTAAGTGGGCTAATCTAGCCAGTCACAATGCTGGTGTTACTGTGGTGATTGTTGGACTTTCGGCTTCCAATTTTAAGCAGGCAAAACTATTTTCGATTAATGACACAGGCTCTCCAGTCGTAAAATATGTCGATTTTATAAACGCTTATTTGGTATCTGGTTTTGATGTGATTGTTGATGCAAAAAAAGAAAACGCTAATGGATTTTGTGAAATGATACGTGGTAATACAGGAAATGATGGTGGTTTTCTCTACGTGTCGCCAGACCAACTTGCATCCATGAAGCTGCACCCGAAAGATCAAGCTAGATTTATTAGAAGGGTTTATGGTTCTGATGAATTCATCAACGGTTCAATCAGACACTGCATTTGGATTGAGGACTCTAATTTAGAGGCCGCAATGGCAATTCCGATTATAAAAGACCGTATTGAATCCGTCCGCACTACAAGATTAAATAGCAAAGATCCTGGTGCAAGAAGGTTAGCAGCTAAACCTCACCAGTTCAGAGAAATGAACCAGCCTTTGGAAAGCATGATTGTTATTCCAAGAGTCAGTTCAGAGGCGCGACCATATTTGCCAGTCGGGTTAATGCCCTACCCAAATGTCATTAGCGATAGAAATTTTGCTATGTATGACGCCCCATTGTGGAATTTGGCAATTATTGCTTCGCGCTTACATTGGGTATGGATTGGAACGGTGTGCGTCCGTATGAGAACTGATTTCTCATATTCAAATACCCTTGGCTGGAACACATTTCCTGTTCCCTATCTAACTGAAAAGAACAAAACTGATCTGACCAAGTGTGCCGAAGAAATTCTTTTGGCAAGAGAAAGCCATTTCCCCGCTACCATCGCTGACCTCTATGACCCAGTGACCATGCCGACAAATCTTCGCGAAGCCCATGAGCGGAACGATGAAATTCTTGAACGTATATACATTGGACGTCGATTCCGAAATGATACTGAACGCCTTGAAAAGCTGTTTGATCTCTACACAGTGATGGTTGCTAAAAATGGGATAACTAAGTCGAAAGCCAAGCTATGACCCACACAAAATCTGTTCCTTCGGTATCTGTTACGTATGCTCGCAACGGTAGCTCTACCCAAGCCAATGAACTTGGTATGAGGGTGATGCAGGAGCGAGCATATGAGCACCGTGGTGAGCAGTATCTCCTCATTAAGTCACCGCCAGCCTCTGGTAAGAGCCGTGCGCTCATGTTTATTGCGTTGGACAAGATTCACAATCAAGGGGTCAAGCAGGCAATTATTGTCGTTCCCGAAAAGTCCATTGGTGCCAGTTTTAACGATGAACCGTTGAGCCAATACGGATTTTGGGCCGATTGGATCGTTGAACCAAAGTGGAACCTGTGTAATGCCCCAGGCGAGGACGGGGGCAAGGTTAATTCTGTTGGTGCTTTCCTAGCTAGTAACGATAAGGTGATGGTGATCACCCACGCTACATTCCGATTTGCTGTTGATAAGTTCGGGATTGAGGCTTTCGATGATCGTTTAATTGCGGTTGATGAGTTCCACCATGTGTCAGCGAACCCTGACAACAGACTAGGGACCCATCTGGCTGGTTTCATGGACCGCAACAAGGCACATATTGTTGCCATGACAGGTTCTTACTTCCGTGGGGACGCTGAAGCCGTTTTGAGCCCACAGGACGAAGCCAAGTTCGAAACTGTGACCTACACCTATTACGAACAGCTCAATGGCTACCAATACCTTAAGAAACTCGATATCGGCTATTACTTCTATGCGGGTGCCTATTCTGAGGACATCCTAAAAGTTCTCAATCCCGATGAAAAGACGATAGTTCATATCCCGAATGTAAATTCACGGGAAAGCCTCAAGGACAAATACCGTGAGGTAGAGCATATCCTTGAGGAGCTCGGGGAGTGGCAAGGCGTTGATGAAAAAACTGGCTTTCAGCTGGTTAAAACGCCAACAGGCAAAATCCTCAAAATTGCTGACTTGGTTGATGATGACCCCAGTAAGCGTGGTCTTGTTCTATCTTCATTGAAAGACCCAGCTCAGAAGAACAACCGTGACCATGTGGATATCATTATCGCCTTGGGTATGGCCAAGGAAGGATTTGACTGGATTTGGTGTGAGCACGCTTTGACTGTGGGTTACCGATCCAGCCTGACTGAAATCGTTCAAATTATTGGTCGGGCAACTCGGGACGCACCAGGTAAGACCCATGCACGGTTTACCAATCTGATCGCCGAACCTTCGGCTGAAGAGCAAATCGTTACAGAAGCCGTGAACGATACCCTCAAGGCTATTGCAGCCAGTTTGCTGATGGAGCAGGTTTTGGCGCCACGCTTTGAGTTCAAGCCAAAGAGAGCTACTGACGGTCCAACTGAAGGTTTTGACTATGGTGACGGTGGATATAACCCTGACCAATGTAATGTCGGGTTCAATAAAGAAACGGGTCAGTTCCAGATCGAAATCAAAGGTCTTGTCGAGCCCAAGAGTCCAGAAGCTGCCCGTATTTGTCGGGAAGACCTCAATGAGGTGATTGCCACCTTTGTTCAAGACCGAAAGGCTATTGAGCGTGGCTTATTCGATGAAGAGCTTGTCCCTGAAGAACTCACACAGGTTCATTTGGGCAAAATTATTAAAGCGCGTTACCCTGAACTGGATGAAGAAGATCAGGAAGCCGTTCGCCAACATGCGATATCTGCCTTGAATATGACCCAACAGGCCAAACAAGTGCTCGTCGGTGATGGTTCGGAAGGAGCAGGGGAGCTGGGTGGCAATACTGCCTTTGTTGATGGCGTCCGTAGATTTGCCCTTGATATGCGTGAACTGGATATTGATTTGATTGACCGAATCAATCCTTTTGGAGAAGCTTATGCCATTCTCGCCAAGACGATGAGTGAAGACAGTCTCAAGCAGGTTGCCAAAGCCATATCCGCAAAGAAATCAAATCTCACACCCGATGAGGCTAAAGAACTTGCTTTGCGTGCTGTCCGTTTCAAGAAGGAAAGAGGACGGGTGCCTGATTTGAATTCACAGGATAGTTGGGAAAAGCGGATGGCTGAAGGTGCTGTAGCTTTTATGCGTTACAAGAAAGAAGGTCGCTATGACTGATCTTGATGATCTGGCTAGTGAACTAGAGGAATTTGCGCCTGCTGATAAGAAAGTCGGTAATTCGCCGAGGGTTGAGCGCATTATTGCTGGCTTTGAAGAAATTCAGCGTTTCTACGATGAGCATAAGAGACTGCCCAAGTCAGGTCCTGAACAGGATATCTTTGAGCGGATTTACGCTGTTCGCCTTGACCGCATTCGGAAGCTTGAGGAATGCCGTTCTGTTGTGGAGTCTTTGGACTACCAAGGGTTGCTTGGTGAGCCAGTTCAGGTCGAAGACAAGGAAACAGAGCTATCCGACGACGAGCTTTTAGCCGAATTGGCTGATATTGCGGATCTGGGTGAAATTACTGAGCTTCGACACATTCGCCCCTCAGCAGAGATCAAGGTTGCGGAGGAAATAGCAGGACGTGATCGGTGTGAAGATTTTGAGAAATTTAAGCCCTTGTTTGAGAGCGTCCAAAACGATCTCCAATCGGGTGTCCGTAAGATTCGCCCATTCGCCAAGGAGGCCAGTGTTGAAAAGGGTAACTTTTTCGTAGTTGGGGGCCAAACAGCCTATGTGGCGGAAGTCGGCGAAACTATAAAGGCACCTAACGGTGAAAGTGATGCCCGATTGAGGGTTATCTACTCAAACGGCACCGAAAGCAATTTGCTGCGCCGATCTCTCCAAAGAGCCCTCTATAAGGACACTCAAGGTAAGCCTGGTAGTCGGATTACCGATCCAGATTTAGGCCCGTTGTTTAGTGACGAGCGTGAGGATGGGGATGTCACTAGCGGGACAATCTATGTCCTCAGAAGCAATTCAACCGAACCCTTCGTCAAAGAACATCGTGAGATTCTTCATAAAATCGGTGTTACGGGTGGCAAGGTTGAAACGCGGATTTCCAATGCGGAAAATGATCCTACTTACCTGCTGGCTGAGGTTGAGGTAGTTGCTACCTTTGAACTGATTGACATCAACCGAACCAAATTAGAAAATCTGCTGCATAAGATTTTTGATGGCGCTCGTCTTGATCTGACAATTCGTGACCGATTTGGAAAGCCAGTAAATCCCCGTGAATGGTATTTGGTGCCATTGCCAGTCATCAATGAAGTTGTTGGAAAAATTATCGATGGATCAATCACTCAGTATCAATACGACCCTAAATCAGCGCGGTTGGTAGCCCACTAAGTTCGGGCTCTATCTAGGCTTGGGCAGATTTTGCCGTCTGCCTACCAGTCTATTGATTGCCTCCTGAATCCGAGCTTGCCCTTCGTATGAGGCGGAAGCTTGGGAGATACACAGCTTCCTGATTTCCTCATCGATATCTAACGCCGTCATCGGGGTGGACGTGATGCCTGCGGGTAGGATTGTCTGTGTAGGGCATTTTCCGCTTTGGCTCGGATCTGACCGATATTGTTCTGGACTTGTTCCTGCGTTTTGAGCTGATAGTCCGCTGCCTGAACCTGAGCTTCTGGCGGTTCTGGGGGTACCTCCTGAGCTGCTTGGGCAGGTGCTTGTGGGTTTTGTGGGACCTGTGGCTCGGCTGTTTGACCCATTCCCACCGATCCACGCATGCCCATCATGTCCTCCAGAAGTTGTAGTCGCCGCTCGTGAGACTGGATTGCCTGTTTGTAGTCTTCCACCGAATCTTTCATGAAATTTAAAGCCCCGTAGATCTTGAGAATTCGTTCCATCTGAGTGTAATTTATCGAGTCGATCTCGCTCTTGAGGGATTCCAGCCGCTTTAATAACTCGGCGCGGATAAGTTGGTGCTGCTCTATTGACTGGTTGTTTTCCATCGTTTTTCTCCTTTGTAGTTGTTGTTGATGGTTTTGGGCGAATGCCCATCAGGTATGGCTTACGATCTTCCATTAGCTGGTTGAGCCGTTCCTTGGCCTGGTTGTACTCAGGGACGGTGAGCGAGCTCACGGTCCGAGAATTCGGCGAGTGTGTTGAAAACTCTCTCGCGTAGTCGGTTTTAGCCTCAAACATCTTGCCTTTGAGCCTTACTGATTTCTTGAAATGGGGGAGTCGGACACTGATATATGTATCTGACTGACGGGTAATGTCACAGCCCAGATCGTTCTGGATGAACTGGATAAGGTCATCCCGATGGCTGAATGTGCCGTCTTTTACCCGTTCGGTAAGGTAATTCTGAAGAATGCCGATGCGACGTTCATTGGTTTGGCCATCAATCTTTCGCCAAAAGCTGTCTATGCCGACCCGCAGGGGATTCTCGACCACCTGTTTCCAGCCATGTTCATGATTAGTGATGGCGGTAAACAGCGCCATTGTTTCCTGGGACTGTTTGCCAGGGGGGTGGGGATTGAAACGCTTTCCTGCAAGAGGTTTGCCAGTCGGCGTTTCACCACTCAAAAAGGTCATCGGGATCACGAAGTGGACATGGAAGGGAACCAAACCCGTTTTAGGTTCTGGCGGATCCCGATGTAAGACAAATAACGAATTAAATTGGTCAGGGCTGATACCTGGGGCGATGGTTGCCCTGAATCGATCCAAAATGCCGTAAATTTCGTCACGGCTGGGTTGTTCTTTTGCCCTGAACGCGATGACGCCAGAGCTGTATTTATGCTTTCTGGAGCAATCATTGATCAGACGAATGGTCTGGTCAGGATTCCCGAAAAGAATTTCAGGCTGGTTGGCACGTTTATCACCCGCATGATCAGAATCCCGTAATAGGTAATTGACTGGCGCCTCGCCCTTGGAAAGACCTGTTTTGAAGAAACGGACGATCATTGCTTGGTGTCCACTTTCTTAAGGGCTTCAACCAGTAACAAGGTGGCATCCTGCTCAATCGCTATGAGCTGGCTCAGGATTTCCTGATCGAGTTCCGACTTGGAATTAGCACGCCGAGCAATCTGGTTCAGGTTATTGCCCAGCTTTGTGAGCTGAAATTCACATTCCAGATAATGACGTTTCAGGGTGACGGGGTTATCCACGGCTCCCATGCTCAAGGCCATCTGACGAACATATTGAGCCATGCTGTTAAAGCCCTCAATCTTGGCCGTCAGTGCGATGGCCTGTTTTTCTTCAGGGGATAACTGGATATAAATTCGTTTCGTGCGTAGAAACGGATTGCCATCGTCACCTGATTGGCCGAGGGTTCTTTTGGGGATCGATTGATTCATGGGGTCTCCTTATTATTTTTCTGAGACCGTTGGCGTCGCGCCAACATGTAAAAGGGTCATAGGGTGGAACCCTATCAAGTGCGTCACTACCCAGATGGCCGAAGAGCTAGGAGGGTGGGGAAGCGTTAACCTTGCTTGACTGGTTTTACTGCTGTCTCTTAATACAAATAACAAATAAAAACCCAGCGTCAAGGCCAAATCATAAAAAAACCCCACAGTTGGGAACCGTGGGGTTTTAGTGCGATGCGAAGTTGCTCTGCATTGCAAGTCTCCAGGGGTGGTTGACTATACTTTCATGAGCTTTCTGCTAACGACCTGTGGCTTTTTGGCAAGACTGTTCTCAAGTTCGTCATGGATCTTCAACCTCGGTAGAAGCTCTCTTGGATCTCCATCTTTAACAAACGAGCGAATTCTGTACGAAAAGACATCAAGAGGAGGTCTCGGTGAAGCATTTGCTACCTCAATGGCAAAGTCGATGTCATCCTGAAAGGGGTGGAGAGAGTACATTCCCCAGTTTCTATAGTCTTCAACAAGCTTCAGGCAATATTCCCTGTCCTTCATGATTTGAGGGGGATGTCGTAATAATGCCGACATATATTCAATGACTACCTCCTCCTCCTTTTTAATCAGGTCACCATGGTTTTCAAAAAGGCTATCAAGCTTTGGTAGGTTCTGTGCGGTATCACTTCTTTCGATATCAGACACGACTGATTCATATGCTGCACCCGTAGCCCTATCTTTGAAGCAATGCCAATTGCTTCTACAGAGTGATAGATACCTATCTGAGCTTGTGATCGAGTCAGGCAGATAGTCGATAAGCCAGATTAGATTCCTTGCTAGTTCTCTAGGCAATGATCGATTCCACACGATATCGAATAGCTCAATAACGAAGTCCTCGTCCCAGCACCATTTGCTATACCAATCGTAATTTTCCTGCCGATTTTGAAAGCCATGAGGCTTAAACCCAAGCCCTACTGCTGTGGCAAACATGTCCTTGTTGTTCCAGAAAATCGAGAACGGCGTGTTGAAGAAATACTCACCTTTTTTGAGATGGCGAATAGCGGTGTCCTTGTTTTTATAAATTCGACTCATATTAGGCTCCCTTATTCATGTCAAATGCTGCCCGAATAGCTTCGATGTCTTTTCCATCCTTGTAGAGCCTTAGAGCCTTTCCAGTGATGGTCTGGGCAAAAACTTTTGTTTTGCATGTCTCCTTAAAGTATTGCAGCCGTTCTTTAGTCATTTTGCCGTGGTTTGGCATAGGCAGAACTGGGTCAGGAATGAAAGCATAAGTTCTAATTGCTATTGGCCCGTTGTGTTCCAATCTAATCTTCAAGATAAGGTTAACCCATCTTTCCAAACCAAATGCTGCAACATCCGTTGAACCGTATGCCAAATATATGGCACCTAATGTATCGAGGCCAAGGTCTCGGATAGCTAGGATGTCTATATCGGTTTCAAGTATGAATTCACCTGTAGTGAATTGGAATTCAAAGTCGGGTATTAAATTTTCACTGATATTTTTAGTCATAAGGTTTCTCCTAAAGTTGACTGATTAAGTACTGCCAGAAATTGCGGCGCTTCCGCAGATTTCTGAGTTCTTCACAACACAATGACCCCATGCCAAGGTGCTGTGCCATCAACAGGTTCTCTTGTTGATGGAGGCGATAAGAACCAAGTCGCCCTAGTTGCTATCGTTCGATACCTTTCTTAGAAGGCATCGTTGTAATCGTTACCTTTGTAGATGCGACGAATCTTCTTTGGGTTGTCTATAAGGACTACCCGTTTGACGAAATACCCGTCTTTGTCCTTATGGATATCTGGTCTAATTGATAGAACTCGGCCGATTGGACCTCCTGATTTCTTCTCGTAATCGCAAAGCGATTTGAGGACGACTTTTAATGTCTCTCGGGGAGTTTTTTCGAATATCGATCGTGCTCGCCCTTTATGCCCGTTCGAAATGAGTTGAAGAACCTGTTTTATGTAGCCTGCGATGCCGCAGTTATTTCGTCTTGTGTGCTTGATGATTCTTGATGTGGCCGTCCTTGCCTCATCTCGGGCATGGTCGGAAGATAGGAATCGCTCTACCGTGTAATTGCCTAATTCGTCTTTACAATAGACGGGCCGCTTGTACTCTGAGTTTTTTAGATATTCCCGCGCCCCTTTGTTTTTGAGGGTTTTGTTTTGCTGGTGGGTCTTGGTATGCTTTGTTTTCATGATTAGTTCCTTTCTTAGTTTGTGTGGAACAATTAAAAAACTCCCGCATCACCATTTGTGACCCAAAAGTAATGTTGATTTGAGTTCACATTTGACTCTTGACAACTTCTGAAACCCGCATGAAATAAGCCCTTTATGGCCAAAAGAAGCCAAAAGCCCGCATTTGATCCCCGTCGATACCCCAATCATTTGCCCTACATGTGCAAGCTAAAGTTGATTGAGGAACTGGGTTCAATTCAACAGGCGAGGGGATTTGCTCATATCCATAAGAACGAGCTGGCCAAAGAGCGCCCTATAAAAGAGAAACTTCAGAAGAGCGATGCTCGTGTGCGTCGAAAGTTGGCTGAACTGGAAAGGCAAGGCATAGATAATTTTGTGTCTAGTCAGCACCAAAATGCTTTGCCACCCCCAACTAGCTCTTTGGTGGCGGGCATGCTCCACAACACATTGCCAAAATGTGATGAAGCCCCTGTGGCTGAGAAGCAAAAAGCGTCCACCAGAATAATTTTTCCAAAGAGACTGTCTGGTAAAGCGCGTGTTTTTACATCTCGTGCTGGCGCAGGTGCTAAGCTGGCTTCAAAAGAGATCAAATCGCTTAGGACAAGAGCCTGGTTCGATTCATTATTAAAATCTATCAACCCTGGCCTTTCCATTGCCTACGCCGATAGCTATGCGTTCAAAAAGTCCCGCTCAAAATTTTTAAGGATGAGCTGGTTGTGTGGTCGGAATAGATTACAAAGTGACTTGATTGAGCACCACTACGATGCCTCAACAATCAGCCAAGGTAATAGGCTGGTTGCGCTTGATCTCTATAAACGTGATTATGAAAACGGAACCAGCCGTCCATCTGCCCAAACGCTCCTTGACTTTGAGCTGGTCTTTCCTAGAACAAAAGCAATCTATGAAATCGGCTTCTTCAATATGCCTGTCTGGGAGATCTTTGATGGCAATAAGTCTGTCTGTTGTGATTTTTTAGAAAAACATATTTCTGGAATTGTTCAAGGCACCCCAGATCAATGGGCGCAACATATCCTAGATCTCGCATTGTCTGATGCGTCTCATCAACCGATCCGATCGTTTGTTGAAGCGAATAATTTTTATAGCTTCAATGCTTGGCTGGGCGTTGCTCTATCCCGTTCGATTGATCCTTTGGATTTGAAATTTGCTTATCTCAGCATGGCGTTAATTGCCGTTTTCCAAATTTTTGACTCAACCAAGCTTTTGCCTACTAAGTCTCTGAAATGGGTCATTTCTGCATTCCATCGAATGGGGTTGTATCAATACTACTTTGGACCCGTTGTAGCTGACTTCATCAAGACCCAGTACTTGAAGGATTTACCTGTTTTCAAGATCTGACCTAGTTCAGTTTTGTTCTCGTCTGTTAGGTTTCTGATGATTTCGTTGGCTACGCTTTGATAACTTACAGCGAGATCGATCTTTAGAATTTATCTTTATATCAAGGGACTTGCCACACGGTTCCTGCATGGCCCCCCAACCCAAAATATCAATTTCGGGTTGGGCTCCTCAGACATAGATTGCCTCATCTATCCTGGCGATGGTAATGATAAGTTCCATCACAGGGTTGGCTTTATTGTGCTTATCCACAACAACAAGACGCGCGCCAACCAGTTAGCCCCCACGCATGCCACTTTGTCTTTTTCATTCTCGTGGCACCCCACTGTTTAAAATCTAGTGGGTTAGACCATGCTTCCAAATCCTATGTCTACGGCTCATCGTAATGAGGGAGTGAAGTTTTTTGTCCGTCTCTCTCCAAGACATACGACCTTGGTGGTCTATCAGCCCGAACCGTGGCCATGTATTTCACATGGACTATTGGGTTGGCTATGGCAAGTCCGTAGAAGTTTTCACCAACACAATGCGACGCTTAAAGCTGACTTATTTGATTTAAGAAATCGAAGACCCAATGTCAAGTGCTTGAACGAATGCTCAATCCAAGTCTGATTTTGGCTCCAATTTTTTTCGGACGTAACTTTGCGTAGCGTTTAAGGGTGTCAAGCTCTATGTGGCCGCTAATCGTTGATATTTCTATGTCGGTTAGTGATGTGTTCTCAAATAACCAGCTTATGCCTTCGTGCCGCAAGTCGTGAATCGACAAATCAGTTACATCCGCTTTATTGCAGATTGATCTAAATCGACCGCCAGCGTAGGAGGAGTTCTTCAAGCTTGGAAACACAAGGTTTGTTGTTGGCTGATCGCCCTTACGTGGCAAAACCCTTTTCGTAAGCATTTCGAATAGTTCTGGTCGCATCGCAATTTCTCTATCCGTTGCTTTCCTATGGTTCCGTGTTTTCTGATTTTTCTTTGGAACGAATATATATGAAGCGTCTGGATCCGACTCATCCAAGCGGATATCACCCCATGTCATCTTCAATGTTTCTCCGATCCGCATACAGCTATATATCTGAAAATTGATGACGTCTTTTATCTCTTCGCCGTGAGCCCGTTTCACTGCTTCTGCAAGCAGTCTCTCAAGTTCGCCCTCGGCTAAACGCCTCTCTCTTGGTGATTCCCATGATGGAGGCGGTATGCATTCGTCGAATGGCTTTGAGTTGAAAGGGTATTCGTATTCCTTAGCGTGCCAAGTTAGTGCGTTCCTGATTGCGTAATACACCTTTCTGACAGTTGCTGGAGCGTAGGTTCTGGTCTGTTCCTTCCCGTCTACAATTTTCTTCCCGCCCTTGTAAAGCGGGTGGTCTTTCTTCTTTTTTGGGTGCTGTCGGACCTCTTGCCCCAATTTAATTTTGATGTAGTTTTCCAGCGCTCGGGTGTTTAGCTGTTGAAGTTTTACCTTGGCCAGCTCAATCTTTGCCACTCGCAGGATCGCTGCCTTTTTGCTATCTACTCCACCGTTGAGGATATAGTCCTCGAAAATATTTGGAAGGAGGGTGTCTGAGTGCCTCTCTCCAGCTAAACTCTCACCTGTGATGATTTTTGCGCGCTTAAGTATCAGCCAGTCCTTGGCTTCACCCTCGGTTTTGAAAGTTTTGCTGAGGTTGACACCGTTCTCGCGGAGTTTCGCCTGCCAACTGCTAGACCCCCCTGGTTTTGAACTTGGGCGCTCGTAGATCTGCTGTGTGTTCTTTGTTTTTTGCTTCGCCATTTGTCCCAAATCTGTCCCAAATAGGTTTTATGAGTCTTGAATTGAACTATAACACACTGTAAACAAACAAATTCTATTTAACTATGGTTGTCCCCTCCTAAGGGAAGATTAGTGGTTCGATTCCACTCGGGGACACCACGTTACTTACCCGTGGATACTGCACCCCATGAAATATCTGATAACCCTGGCAATCATTGGCCTGTTGATCTGGCTGTGGCGTG
>JACCDN010450206.1_pt1 | contig 16596 bp, 15 predicted proteins | sample 7441691 | NCBI WGS metagenome assembly JACCDN01 (sample SAMN15323439, study PRJNA562643) | freshwater metagenome | isolation source: river surface water | place: USA:Blue River Watershed | collected 2017-08-16
ACGGCTTCGATTCGACTTGTGCGCACAGACAAGACCAAAAAGCCGAACACAGACTTCACTTGGTTGCAGGCGGCCGAGACATTCACGGCTTCACGCCAGTTAACCGTGCCGGCTGCTGGCATCAGCAAGCTCACGATTGCAAACTCCGGTTCGAAGTCAGCGAGCGTGACGGTGAACGGCGTTGCCTATTCAATTGCCGCGAGTTCGATGGTGGTTCTCAAAGTCGAAAACGGCAAGACCGTGACAATCGTTTCTAAAGATCAACCGGTGGCTGCCAACCTTGTTGTCGATATCGATTCGGCTATTGGCAACATTTCTGTCGAGAATTACAAGAATCTCGGAGCAGAAGTCTCAGTTCGAGTTCGCTAGCGAGCCGCTACTCGTCGCCGCGATAGCGATCAGGAATAAGCTCCCACGGGTCTTTGCCGATCAACTCGCCAACTGCCGTAAAGACATACTGCTCAATGTGCATGCGCTCGTCGAGGGCGTCTGGGCGTCGGCTATGACCCATGCGTTCAATCGGCAGGCGATAGATGGTGATCTCAAAGGCCGCCTTGTTCACCGACCAGCGAGCAACCGCCTCGGCTGAATCCTTGATTGAAGGGGCGTCGATAACTCGCCAGCGCAGGTTGGCAAGTTCGTCTGGCCAGGCATTCTTCAAGTAATCGCAGGTGCCCGCGACAATCTGGCCGAAACTCGCAAGGCGACTATCGCCAACCCGAAAAAGCCCCGCGAGAATAGGCCTTCGCAGCCCCCGCTCGTGGCGGTCTCGTCTGCTGCCACGGCTTGGTTTCATAGCGCCATTGTATTCTTGACCAGATGAACACGCGGCTCTGCTCAAAGGTGACTTGCAGTCACCCAGCCGTCGCCACACTTACCTACTCGCACGAAGATCGCACGGCAGTGCTCGGGCAATTGACTCCGGTCTATGAACCGCACGCCTATGACCTGTGCGAGAAGCACGCAAAGACTTTGACTGCACCGCAAGGATGGCAGCTAATTCGACACGTTTCGGTTCCGCGCCAAGAGAGCCAAAACGACACAACCGAAAGCAATGAAGAAATGCCTCTAAATCAAATTGTCAAAAGCTATGACGTTCGCGGCCTAGTTGGTTCGCAGCTAACTTCGGCTGTGGTCAGCGCTCTTGCCGCGGCTTTCGTAGATGAGGTTAGTGCTGCCGGTCGTGACGTTATCGTTGGCCACGACATGCGTGATTCTTCACCTGAGTTCGCAGACGCCTTTGCCCAGGGAGCCCAGGCTCGCGGTGCGAATGTTGTTTCAATCGGCCTTTGCTCGACAGACGAGTCATATTTCGCGAGCGGTTTTCTAGATGCTCCTGCTGCGATGTTTACCGCGTCGCACAACCCTGCTTCATACAACGGCATCAAGTTCTCGCGCGCAGGTGCACGGGGCATCAGCATTGACACTGGCCTCGGGGCTATCCGTGATCGCGCACAGATTTATCTAGACAACGGAATCACCGAGGCGTCACAACCTGGCAGTTACCGTGAGTTGCACATCTTGGTTCGCTATGCCTCTTATTTGCGCGAGCTTGTGAACCTGAGTTCAATTCGACCGCTCAAGGTGGTTGTCGACGCCGGCAACGGCATGGGTGGCATGACCGTGCCTGCGGTTCTCGGGCACGCGAGCGACCTCGAGCCACTGCCGCTCGAAATTGTTCCGATGTATTTCGAACTCGACGGAACTTTTCCGAACCACGAAGCCAACCCACTCGACCCTAAAAACCTCGTTGACCTGCAGCGCGCAGTTGTAGAACACGGCGCAGACATCGGTCTTGCATTCGACGGCGATGCAGATCGTTGCTTCGTAATCGATGAGAAGGGCCATCCGGTCACTCCTTCAGCAGTTGCCGCAATCGTCGCTCGTCGTGAGATCGCTCGCGAAAAGGTCAGCAACCCAGGCGCACCAATCACGGTCTTGCACAACCTGCTCACCTCGAACATCGTTCGTGAGGTCATCGAGAACGATGGCGCTCGAGCCGTTCGCACCAAGGTCGGTCACTCGCTAATCAAGGATGAGATGGCTCGCACCAACGCCATCTTCGGCGGCGAGCACTCAGCTCACTATTACTTCAGAGACTTCTGGGGAGCAGACAACGGCATGCTCGCGGCAATGCACGTGCTTGCTGAGTTCGGTGCGCAAGACCTGCCACTCAGCGAATTCGCCCGCAAATACAACCCTTATTTCTTGAGCGGCGAAATCAACTCGACCGTTGGCGATGTGGCTGCTGCCAAGGCCCGCGTGCTTGCGGCGTTCGAGGGTCGGGCGACTGTCGAAGAGTTCGACGGCATCACCCTTTCTTCGCCTGCCCAAGCCAACTGGTGGTGGGTCAACGTTCGCGCTTCGAACACCGAGCCTTTGCTTCGACTCAATGTTGAGGCGGCCACCGGCGAGACCATGGCAGCCATTCGCGACGAAGTTCTTGGTCTAATTCGGGCTTAAACTAGTCGGCATGAGCCGTCAAGAAACCGCATTCGACTTTCGCGTCAAAGACCTTTCGCTAGCCGAGGCTGGCCGTCATCAGATTCGCCTCGCCGAAAACGAAATGCCTGGCCTAATGGCTCTTCGTGCCGAGTTCGCTGCCAGTCAGCCGCTCAAGGGTGCTCGCATCGCCGGCTCGCTTCACATGACAGTGCAGACCGCTGTGCTCATCGAAACTTTGGTTGCTCTTGGCGCGCAGGTGCGCTGGGCTTCATGCAACATTTTCTCTACCCAAGACGAAGCAGCTGCTGCGGTGGTTGTTGGAAACGGAACCGTCGACTCACCAGCGGGAACTCCGGTCTTCGCTTGGAAGGGCGAGAACCTAACCGAATACTGGTGGTGCACCGATCGCATTTTCGATTGGTCAAACGAGGCCGCTGCCGAAGGCCAAAGCTACGTCGGCCCAAACATGATTCTCGATGACGGTGGCGACGCAACACTTTTGGTTCACAAGGGCCGCGAGTTTGAACTTGCCGGTTCGGTTCCTCCGACCGGTGTTGACGACAGCGAAGAGTATGGCGTGATTCTCGAATTGCTGCGCGACTCGTTGAAGAACTCACCAAATCGTTTCACCGAGATTGCAAAAGAAATCAAGGGCGTCACCGAAGAAACCACGACCGGCGTTCACCGACTATACGAATTTCACAAGCGCGGAGAACTTTTGTTCTCTGCAATTAACGTGAACGACTCTGTGACCAAGTCGAAGTTCGACAACAAATATGGAATTCGCCACTCGCTGCCAGATGGTTTGAACCGTGCAACCGATGTGCTCATCGGCGGCAAGACCGTTTTCGTCGCCGGCTATGGTGATGTGGGCAAGGGTTCTGCCGAGGCTCTTCGCGGTCAGGGTGCTCGAGTAATCGTTAGCGAGATCGACCCGATTTGTGCTCTTCAGGCAGCCATGGATGGTTTCCAGGTTGCCCGCCTCGAGTCAGTTATCGAAGACATCGACATCTTCATCACCGCTACCGGAAACACCAGAATCATTCGCCCAGAGCACCTGCTCAAGATGAAGCACCTAGCTGTAATCGCAAACGTCGGTCACTTCGACGACGAGGTCGACATGGCTGGCATCTCGCAGATCAAGGGCGTCGAGAAGGTCGAGATCAAGCCTCAGGTTCACGAGTGGCGCTTGCCAACCGGCCGTTCTGTGCTGATTCTTAGCGAAGGCCGCCTGATGAACCTAGGCAACGCAACCGGGCATCCGAGTTTCGTAATGAGCAACTCGTTCAGCAACCAGGTTCTCGCTCAAATCGAGCTATTCACCAAGAACGACCAGTTCGAACTCGGCGTTCACATCTTGCCTAAGCACCTAGACGAAAAGGTTGCCAGTTTGCACCTGGCGGCTTTGGGTGTTGAATTGACTGAACTAACTTCTGAGCAGGCGCGCTACATCGGCGTATCGGCAAACGGCCCGTTCAAGGTAGAGCACTACAGGTACTAGGAGCAGCAAATGCGCTGGAAGATTCTCGTCGTCGAAGACGACAGATCGATTCTCGAGACGGTTCAGTATGCCCTTGAGTTAAAGGGCCACGAAGTTGTTGCGTGCGAGTCTGGCGATTTAGCCATGGATGTCTTTCGCGAGAGCAAACCTGATCTCGTAATTCTCGACTGGATGCTGCCAGGCAAAGACGGAATCGAAATACTTAAAGAAATCGCTGCCATCTCTTCTGTTCCAGTTGTGATGGCGACCGCTCGCACCGACGACGAAGAACTCGGATTAGCTTTTGACCTTGGCGCGGCCGATTACATGAAGAAGCCATATGGTGCTGCTGAATTGGTTCAGCGTGCTACCCGTCTGATGAAACCACTCGAGCGTGCAGATAGTGACAACGTTCAAATTGGCCCGATCTCGATTGACGTTTCTGCTTATGAAGTTAGCCGCGGCGGTTCAAAGATTTCTTTGACGCCACTTGAGTTCAACCTCTTGCTCACAATTGCCGAAGATCCGAAGCACACCTTCACGCGTGAAGAGTTGCTCAAGAAAGTTTGGTTGCACAAAAATCTTGGCGACGAAACAGACTTCAAGGGCAAGGTCGACACCCGTCTGGTGAACGTGCACATTCAGCGATTGCGCTCGAAGATCGAAGAGAACCCAGACGAACCACAAATCGTCACCACCGTTCGCGGCCGCGGTTATAAGGCTGGCGCTTTCTAAATGGTTTTTCGTCGCGCCGTTGAGCGCGCGATTGGCTTGCTGCGGCGAAACCTTCAGGCCAGGGCAGTGGTCACCACGATTGCGCTTTCGATGGTGGCTCTCGTCATTCTCGGCGGGTTTTTGTCATTCGGCATCGGCAACGGTCTCTATCAAACCCGTGTTCAGCAGGTGCTCAGCGAATCAGAGCGTGCTGTTATCGAAGTTCAGAACACCTTCTCTGCTTCGAGTGCTAGCGACGAAGTGGCGCTGCAGTCTCTGATCAACTCGGTTGTGCCAAAGCTAGAGAACGATTCGGCAGACCAGCCAAGACTCGTGGCGATGCTCAGAACCCCTGGTCAGAACAGCGCTCAGCTCTTGCAGAGCCCGATTTCAACCGACCTTGACCTCAACATCATCTCGGCCAACATGAGGTCAAAGGTTCAGGCGAGCACCGGCAAGGTCGTGTATCAGTCGGTGTCGATTGCGGCGCAGACTGAAGTGCATCCCGGATTGGTCGTCGGTGCACCGATTGAGATTCCCCTCGCCGGAATTTATGAGTTGTATCTGGTCTATGACCTAAATCACGAGCAGCAAACACTTGACCTGGTTCAGGGAACCCTTGTTATTGGTGGTTTGGTGCTTCTCGTGATTATCGGTTTGGTCAGCTGGTGGGTGACCTCGCGAATCGTGCAGCCGGTTCGCCTGGCGGCAAGGGTGAGCGAGAAAATTGCTGAGGGTGCTCTCGATGAGCGAATTCCGGCAAAGGGTGAAGACGTCATCGCGCAGTTGGCGCACTCATTTAATGCCATGGCAGACAACCTTCAGAATCAATTGAAGCAGTATGAGCAAATTTCAAAAATGCAGCAACGTTTTGTTTCCGACGTATCGCATGAACTCAGAACGCCGTTGACAACTATTAAGTTGGCTGGCGAATTGATCTATGACAATCGCGAAGACTTTGTGCCTCCGCTAAAAAAGAGTGCAGAGGCAATGAATACGCAAATTCAGCGCTTCGAGACTCTGCTCGAAGATCTGCTCGAAATTTCTCGTTACGATGCCGGTGCGGTTGCCGGCCAATTTGAAATGGTCAATCTGATGGCCGTAGTCAAATCGGCAATTCAATCGATCGAACCATTGGCAACCAAAAAGGGCTGCGAGATTGTTCTCGAGACTCCGAGCGACAACATCGAAGCCGAAATCGACAGCAGGCGAATCGAGCGCTTGCTCAGAAATCTTCTTGCCAATGCGGTCGAACACGGCGAGGCAAAGCCAATCATCGTCGCGGTCGGCGCCGGCGCTCACGCCGTTGCTGTCAGCGTCACAGATCACGGCATAGGCATGACCAGAAGCCAACTCGATCGAGTCTTCGACCGCTTCTGGCGAGCAGACCCAGCCCGCAAGCGCACAAGCGGCGGAACCGGCCTCGGCCTCGCCATCTCGCTCGAAGACGCTAACCTGCACAGCGGCTGGCTTCAGGTCTCGGCAAAGCCAAACGAAGGCTCAACATTCAGGCTCACGCTGCCACGCAAGGTTGGCTCGGTCTTCTCGCAGTCGCCGCTGCCACTGCCGCCAAAGAAGAAGGTCGAAGATGAAACGCGTTAGCCTTCGCCTCGTGGCCCTTGTTACCGCGGCAACCCTGTTGTTGAGCGGATGCGCCAAGCTGCCGACCAGCAGCGAAGTCAAGGTTGGCTCTGACATTCAAGGCGGATTGACCACCGACTATCTCTATTACTCACCAAGCGGGCCTGCCGAGGGTGCTTCTCAGCAAGAGATCATCAACGGATTCTTGAACGCAGCCACTGGCCCGCAGAACGACTATCAGGTAGCCCGTGAATTCTTAGCCGGCGACCTCGTCACAAAGTGGAATCCGAGCAAAGAACTTTTGGTCGGAGACACCAGACCACAGGTTCAGATGATTGGGGCAACCGGAGCTCGCCTAACCGTCAAGGCCGTTGCTCGCATCGACGAGACCGGTCGCTATCACGACCTCGGCGACGGCATCGAACGGGTTCTAACTTTTGGATTGGTGCTCGAGGGTGACCAGTGGCGAATCAATCAAGCACCAGACGCAACGGTTTTGGTTCGCCCGGTTTTCGATGTTCTTTTCAAGAGTTACGCACTCTATTTCTATGACAAGCAAAACCGCTATCTGGTTCCTGACCTGCGCTGGTTTGCAACTCGAGTTTCGACGAGCACGCGATTGGTCTCTGCGCTTCTTGCAGGCCCGGATGGCTGGCTAAGTTCTGCTGTGCAAAACGCGTTTCCAGATCAAACAAAACTTTCAATCGACTCTGTGACGGTTGAAAACGGAGTTGCGATTGTTGATCTAGATTCAACAGCAAACAGCGCAACGGTTGCGCAACGGCAAAGAATGCTTGCCCAGCTCACGGCAACCCTGACTCAGTTGCCAAGCGTTTATTCGGTTGAAATTCGAATCGACCACATAGCGCAAAACATAACCAACCTTCCTTATGAGGTTTCGCTCGCAAATAACCCAGACCCGATTGCTCTAACCGTCGACGGATTTAGCTTGCTAACCACAACGCCAACGCCAATGAAGAAGGCGACATCGGCGGCCGCAAGATGGCGAGCCACAGACTTTGGCATAAATAACCAGCAGACCCTGCTTGCGATGAAGGGCCCAACCGGCGTGGGGCTGATGCGCCTAACTGGCACTGATCAGACCATCACTCCACTCGACTCTCGAACCGGCCTGCTTGCTCCGGTGATTGACCCACAAGGCTACATCTGGTCTTTCGGCGCTGCAAAAGACTCGGCCCTTCAGGCTTTCGACACTAAGGGTGGTCTGCAGTTTTCAACCCTCGGCTGGCTCGAGAGCGGAACCCACCGCGCCTTTGCGATTTCTCGCGAAGGCGGGCGAATTGCTGTTCTCTTGGTCTCACCGGCTGCAACGCGCCTTCTAGTTGCTGCCATCGAACGTGACGAAGATGGCGTGCCAATTGGCATCTCGCAGCCAATCGAAATTGGCAACACTCAAAACATCGTGCGTTCTCTTGCCTGGATTGACGACACGAGTGTCGCGACAGTCGCCATGACCGATGAGGGTTACACCTATCCGCTTTATCTCGAGGTTGGAGGCGAGGCAAAGAACTTCGCGCCAGTTGCTAACGCAATCTCTGTGGTTGCCAACAGCTCATACTCGAGCGCATACGTGCTCGACTCGGTCAGACAGTTGCGAGTTCTCAGATCAATGACCTGGGTCGAGTTCGCAACAGACGTGCTCGCAATTCACTTCGCAGGCTAGGGCAAACTTCTTCACAGATTGTCATCGAAAGCTGCCGCAAGAAAAATCTGCGGTTGGCTTTCAAGGTGTCTGCCTTTGCTGAACTCTTAGATATCTTTCTGCCTGCTCAGTGCGCTCTGTGCCAGCGTCCCTCATCGGTCATCTGCACAGATTGCCTGAAGAGTTTTGAAAGCAACAGTCGTGCAGTGCATAGAGGCGAACTTCGCGGCGCTTCACTTTTTGAATTCGACGAACGCAGTTCAAAACTCATCGCTGACTTCAAAGAGAAGGGGCAGTTTGCGATTGCAAACCTATTGATTGATCACTTAGTCAACGGCTCGTTTCGAGAGACACTTCTCGAAATGGAGGCCCAAGCCTTGGTAGCAGTGCCAAGTTCGTCGAAGAGTTTTGCCAAGCGCGGCTTCGTGCCCGCTCAGGTCATCGCAAATCGATTGGCGCGAACCCTCGGGCTCCAGACCACATCAAAGAGTCTCTGGCTAACGAGAACGGCTAACGACCAAGCTGGGCTAGACCAAGAGGCCCGCGCTGAGAACCTAGTTGGGGCCATGAAAGCCTCGATTGCGCTGAGTGGCAAGCGCGTTGTCTTGGTCGACGACATCGTGACGACTGGCTCATCATTGATCGAGGCGGCCAGGGCGGCATCGGTGGTTGGGGCAGAGGTAGTCGGGTTTGTAACCCTTGCTGAAACTATTCTGAAAATTGCACCAACCGAGACAAAAAGGGTCTAGTTTTTACATCACAGGCATCGCTTCAAAAGCGAGGCGACCTGGAGTGGAGGTAAAAATGGAAATCTCAATTTCAGCCCGCAACCTCACAGTGTCAGACCGCTTTCGAGAATACGTTTCAGAACGTTCTCACAAAGTTGAGCTTCTGGCCCACCGTGTTCATGACCTGACCATCAAGGTCACGAGACACGACCACTCGAAAACCAGCGGACCAGAAGATCAGGTCGAACTTACCGTTCACGGTGACGGTCAGATTGTGCGTGCCGAGGCGCAAGCCGGCGACAAGTTTGCGGCCTTTGACATCGCCTTCGGCAAACTCACCGAGCGGCTGCGTCGCGCTGCAGACAAGCGCAAGGTTCACCACGGGCGTCATGGCTCAATTGGCACCGCCGAATTGACCGCGTCTGACTTTGCATCGCTAGACATCACGCCGGTCGATCTCGACGTTCTAACCGGTCAAGTTCGCGACTCTGAGACTGATAGCGATGACACGGATGACTTCGGCCAGAGCCCGATTGTGATTCGTCGCAAAGAGTTCAAAGATGAGCCGATGACTGTTGACGACGCTCTCTATCGCATGGAGCTGGTCGGCCACGATTTCTATCTCTTTCACGATTCAGAGACCGATAAGCCAAGCGTGGTCTATCGCCGAAAAGGCTGGAACTACGGGTTAATCACGCTGAAGTAGGGGCTTTCGAGCACACAGGGGCAGCCCAGCCAACTCTCAGGCTGGGCTTGCCACCTCGGTTAGAATTGCCGAAGTATTCAATCTGACTCGTCTGGAGCTAAATTTTGGCAAATATCCTCGACAAGGTGCTGCGCGCCGGAGAAGGCCGCATTTTGGCCAAGCTTCGCAACTACGCAAAGGCAGTAAACACCCTTGAAGATGCCTTCGCGACGCTAACCGACGAAGAACTTCGCAACGAAACACAGAGCCTGCGCGAGCGTTATGCCGCAGGTGAATCACTCGACGACATGCTTCCTGAGGCTTTTGCCGCTGTTCGCGAAGCAGCAAAACGAACTCTTGGCATGCGTCCATATGACGTTCAGCTCATGGGTGGTGCAGCTCTACACCTCGGCAACATCGCCGAAATGAAAACTGGTGAAGGAAAGACCTTGGTAGCAACCACGGCTGCCTACCTAAACGCAATTCCTGGTCGCGGTGTTCACATCGTCACCGTTAACGACTTCTTGGCTGGCTATCAGAGTGAATTGATGGGCCGCGTATTCCGCGCGCTCGGCATGACCACCGGATGCATCCTTGGCGGACAAGACCCAGCACAGCGTCGCGCCGAATATCTTTGCGACATCACCTATGGAACCAACAACGAATTTGGTTTCGACTACTTGCGCGACAACATGGCCTGGGACAAAGCCGATCTGGTTCAGCGCGGTCACTTCTATGCAATCGTCGACGAGGTTGACTCGATTCTTATCGACGAGGCTCGCACGCCTTTGATCATCTCTGGCCCAGCGGCCGGCGAAGCAAATCGTTGGTTCTCAGAATTCGCATCGATTGCAACCAAGTTGCAGCCGGTCATCGACTACGAAATTGACGAGAAGAAGCGCACCGTCGGAATTCTCGAGCCAGGCATCGAGAAGGTTGAAGACTACCTAGGCATAAATAACCTGTATGAGTCTGCAAACACTCCGCTCATTTCATTCTTGAACAACGCGCTAAAGGCAATAGCTCTTTTCAAGCGCGACAAAGACTACGTCGTCATGAATGGCGAAGTTCTTATTGTTGACGAGCACACCGGCCGCATCTTGCCAGGTCGTCGCTACAACGAGGGTGTTCACCAGGCGATTGAAGCCAAAGAGGGCGTAGAGATCAAGGCCGAAAACCAGACTCTCGCAACCATTACTCTGCAGAACTACTTCCGTCTATACAAGAAGCTTTCGGGCATGACCGGAACCGCCGAAACCGAAGCCGGCGAGTTCATGAGCACATACAAGCTCGGTGTTGTTCCGATTCCGACCAACAAGCCAATGGTTCGCAAAGACCAGCCAGACCTGATCTTCAAGAACGAAGAGATCAAGTTCAACATGGTGGTCGAAGACATCGCCGAGCGTCACGCCAAGGGCCAGCCGGTATTGGTTGGAACCACCTCGGTTGAGAAGAGCGAATACCTTTCAAAGCTTCTTGCAAAGCGTGGCGTTCGTCACGAGGTTCTAAACGCTAAGAACCACGCTCGCGAAGCAATCATCGTGGCTCAAGCTGGTCGCCTCGGCGCGGTCACCGTTGCAACCAACATGGCCGGTCGTGGAACCGACGTCATGCTCGGCGGAAACGCTGAGTTCTTGACCGTTGAAGCGCTAAACAAGCGCGGCCTGCACGCAGACGAAACTCCTGAGGAATACGAAAAGGCTTGGGCAACCGAGTTTGAGAAGATCAAGGCAGAAGTTGCTGTCGAGGCCGAGAAGGTTCTTGCAGCAGGCGGTTTGTATGTTCTCGGAACCGAGCGCCACGAGTCTCGTCGAATCGACAACCAGTTGCGCGGCCGTTCGGGTCGTCAGGGTGACGTCGGTGAATCTCGTTTCTACCTCTCGCTAACCGATGACCTGATGCGTTTGTTCAACTCAGCTGCAGCTGCAAGCATGATGAACCGACCAGGTGTTCCAGATGACACAGCCATTGAGTCAAAGTTGGTTAGCCGTGCAATTCAGAGTGCACAGTCGCAGGTCGAAGGCCGCAACGCCGAAATTCGCAAGAATGTTTTGAAGTATGACGACGTAATGTCTCGCCAGCGCGATGCAATCTACAACGACCGTCGTCACATTCTTGAGGGTGACGACATTCAGGCTCGCATCGCCGGATTCCTAGATGACGTAATCACCGACGTCGTGAACCAGCACATCGTTGAAGGCACCGGAAAAGACTGGGATCTCGAAGCGCTATGGAGCGACTTGAAGACCATCTATCCGGTTGGTCTAGAAATCTCTGAAGTTCTTGCAGAAGCAGGCAACCGCAACAAGATGACCCGTGCGTGGTTGACCCGCGAACTCGTTTCTGATGCAAAGGTTGCTTACGAAAAGCGCACTGAGCAAATCGGTGATGCTGCCATGCGTGAACTTGAACGTCGTGTTGTGCTTTCGGTTGTTGACCGCAAGTGGCGCGATCACCTCTATGAGATGGATTACCTAAAGGAAGGCATTGGCCTTCGTGCGATGGCACAGCGCGACCCGTTGGTTGAATACCAGCGCGAGGGTTACGGCATGTTCCAGCAGATGATGGGTGCCATCATAGTAGAGTCTGTTGGCTTCATGTTCAACATCGAAGTTCAGGTGCAGGCAGCTGATCCTGTTGCTGCGGTAAAGACCGACGCCAAGAAGTTGACCTACACCTCACCTAGCGAAGACGGCAGTGCCGAGATTCACCAGGGAAGCAGCGACGCCCCAGCCAAGCCAGTCGACAAGAAAAATGACGGCAAGCCTGGCCAGGGCAGCGCTTTCTTCAAGAACTAGATGACTGAAACCGCGGTGGCTCGCCACCTGTGGTTGATGCCCTCTAGCCGAATGGTGACCGCTCTGGTTCGAGTCGGCGACTGAACCAAGACGACTGACTCAACTACGCCGTCTCGGGGTTCTTGGTTTTTCATTTTGCCCACCCGAAGGTTAGGTGTTTTGGCAACTTCGCCTCGCTTAGCTCGATCTTGAGCCACTTTTATAGACCGATCTCTTAGGCGGCCGTAAACCTCTTCACTGAGGTGAGCGGCAAGTTGGGTGATGTTTCTTGCCCCCGCAATCACTTCAACCACCGCCGGTGCCAGCATTCGCAACAGCTTGTCTGGACTCTCTAAATCTTCAGTTTTGCAATATTGCTCGCCGAAATAATCTGCCTCATCAAGTTGATTCTTTACGACGCGCGGCTTCTTTGGTTCAGCTGGTTCTTTGTTGCCTCTCATTTTCTCTCTCTTTCCCCCAACGAGCTTTTGCTAGGTTCATTGACGCTATTGCGAATAGTCGATGAGGTAAATAACTTTCGAGGGCTTGTGGATAACTTTTTCATCAAGCAAATTCTTGTGCGAATAATATGCCCATGACACTTGAAGCACTATTTGAAGATCTCGAGGCGAGTCTCGAAAGAAGTTGCCCGATTACCTCGGTGCAGATAGCCGCAAAGGCAAATCATCTTTCCGTAATCGCTCGCAACCAAATGCGATTCAGTCTCGTTGCGCCTATCCTGGCAAAAGACTTCGTCGTTGGGCTCGATGAGCAAACCGCCGACTGGCTCTGCGTTCTAAAGTCGCAGATTGCCGAAATGCGATTTACTTCAGACGCCGACGAAAGCTTGCCAACCACCAGAACGCGCTCGCTAACGCTCGACCAGTTTCTGGGTGAAATGCCGATGCCGATCTCAATTGCATTGAAAACAGCGCAGCCAGGAGTTCGGTTTGCCGCAATAGTCGCAGTAGGCGATGGACTGCTCTTTCTTCGCACTCAATCCGATCAATTTGTTGCTATCGCAATCGATTCGATCGAGTTCTTCAGAATCATCGAGACGGCAGATAAAAATGAATTGCAAGAATGGCGTGCGCGATGAGGGCGCGAACCGCATCGTCGGCAAATCGAAAGTGGTTGATTGCCCTTGCCTTCGCATTGATGGCAACAGCCCTGGCCTTGATTGTTTCGCTCAATCGGCCCAGTCAAACCGTCGAGTTTCTCGTGGCTAAACAAGACCTGCCGAGCGGCAGCCTGCTCTCGGCAGCCCAGTTCAAGCCAACCTCGGTTGCGCTTGGCACTGCTACCGGCCTGTATCTGCAACGGCTGCCGAATAACGTTCGGCTGAGGCTGCCAATTCGGGCTGGCGAGCTGCTGTCGGCATCGGCACTCGGCAGGGCAGACGAGCGGTTCTCGGTGGTGCTCAGCCCCTCAGAGCCGCTGTCAGCCGCCATCGGTGTTGGAAGCACGATTGATGTCTGGTTCGTGCCAAAGACCTCGACTGCTGCTCTGCCAAGCCAGCCGGTGCGCGTTGCCAGTGGGCTAGAGGTGCGAGCCAGAACCGACCTTGACTCGTCATTCGGCGGCAGCGGAGCGGCACTCAGCACGCTCGAAGTAGCGGCATTCGAAACCGATTTGCCCGCGCTCATGTTGGCAAGCGCCGATGGTGGGTTCATCAGTGTGATCAGCAGTGAATAGCGTCCAGGTCGTCGCGGTCTGGTCTGCCGCGGGGTCGGTGGGGCGCACATCAATTGCAGCTTCGCTCGCATGCGAACTTGCGAAGTTTGGAAAGTCGGTTCTGGCCATCGACGCAGACGTTTATGCGCCATCGCTGGCGCAGCATTTTGGTTTCGATCAGCACTACTCGGGCATTAGCGCAGCCATTCGGTTGCTTGAGCAAGAGCGGCTCACCGATGAGGTCTTTGATCAACTTCTACTCGATTATCAACTTGGCAAACACGAACTAAAGATTCTTGCCGGTCTAACCATGACCAATCGCTGGCCCGAAATTGGTTTCGAAAAGATTCGCCAGCTTATTGAATACGCAAGCACTCGATTCGATTTTGTCTTAGTCGACGTAGCCTCGAGCATCGAGACCGGTGTGGTGGACTCTCGGTTGCTATCCGAGAGAAATTCAACAACCATCGGCGCGCTTTCTTGCGCGAACAAAATCGTTGCAATCACTACCGCAGATGCCGTCAGCCTGAACCGTTTCGTCTGGGCTATGCACTCGTTGCGCGAGTTGAAGCTCGACCAAAATGTGCTCACGTTGGTCAACCGTTTTGCTCAATCGGGCCGAAGGCAGACATCCGAGGTTGCAGGCAGTCTGCGTCAATTTGCCGAGGTTGAAATCGCGGGCTTTGTCGACGAAGATGCCGCGTTATTTCGGCGAGCCATAACCGAGGGCGTTCCGGCGACCATGGTTGGCCGCAACTCATCTGCAAAGCAGGCCCTGAGTCAGTTTGCGCTCAGCCGGCTGCTCGAATTGCCTGCGACATCGCGACGGCGGCTGGCTAAACTCGGTTAGGTGTCAACCCTAAAAGAGCTGATGAAGAAGCATGGCAGCACTGTCAATGCCGACATCGAATGGTTGCACCTGCTCACTTCCGAGTGGCAGCTAATCGCAGACCTCTCAATGGCTGATCTAGTGCTGTGGCTGCGAGACCCGGCAGGCGAATTCGTTGCTCTCAGCAACGCCCGCCCGTCATCGGCACCGACTCTGTTCTATCGAGACATCGCCGGCACCCAGGCCCTGAAGCAGTGGCAAGGCGGCCTTAACCACTCATTCGTCACCGGTGAGACCTTCTTCAGCGCGGTTGAGGTTTTCGACGGCATGAAGGCCCGCTTCGAAGTGATTCCGGTTCGCCGCAGGGTTTCGACCACCGATGAGGCAGCCGTTGAAACCCCGATTGCTTTTCTGTCGAGTCACACCAAGATTGACTCGACCATTCAACCAAACAAGATCTCGATCAATTACTTGAGGGCCTCGAACGACCTGCTCGAAATGGTCGCTCACGGGCAGTATCCCGACTTCAATTCGCCAACCGGCTCAAAGCGTGGTGCTCCGCGTGCAAATGACGGCTTGATTCGCCTCGATGAAGATGGCGACGTAATCTTTGCCAGCCCAAACGGAATGTCTGCCTTCAACCGTCTCGGCGTTGTTGGCGAGCTCGAAGATCGCTCGCTTGCCGAAGCGGCAACCAAGGTAGCGAAAGAGTCAAACAACGTCGACGAGTCTCTCGCACTCGTGCTCACCGGTCGAGCAGCTTGGCGCTCAGACATCGAATCGCGCAACCTAACCCTCTCGCTGCGCGCGATTCCGCTCAAGGCAAACGGCAGGCGAGTGGGTGCGCTCGTGCTCTGCCGTGACGTCACCGAACTTCGTCGTCAAGAGCGCGAGTTGATTACCAAGGATGCCACCATCCGTGAAATTCACCATCGAGTGAAGAATAATTTGCAGACGGTTTCGAGTTTGCTTCGCATGCAGTCGCGCCGTTCGAAGAGCGACGAGATTCGTGAGTCTCTCGATCAGGCAATGCGTCGCGTTTCAGCGATCGCCCTCGTGCACGACACACTCTCTGAAGGTGTGAACCAAGACCTCGACTTCGACCAGGTGTTCGAGCGCGTGCTGCAACTCACTAGCGAAGTTGCCGCCAGCCACAACACCACCGTGCGCACGCTCGTCGACGGAAAATTCGGTCAGCTTCGCAGCGACATCGCAACTCCGCTTGCCGTAGCTCTCACCGAGATCGTCACCAATGCCGTGGAACACGGATTAGCGAATCGCAGCGGCGTGGTTCACGTCAATGCCGAGCGCAAAGCGAAGCGTCTAGACATCACGGTCTCTGACAACGGTGAGGGGCTCAAGGGTGGCGAGGTTGGTGCTGGTCTCGGAACCCAAATCATTCGGACTCTGATTGAGGGCGAACTTCGCGGAACCATCAAGTGGTTCTCACCGAGCGAGGGTGGCACCAAGGTTTCGATCTCGCTGCCGATTTAGCCTTCGAATCGCTAGCCCAGGCAAAAGAAAACCCGCCTCGAGGGCGGGTTTCTTCAATTCTGCTTTTAGCTTGCGCGACGGGCACGGGCATACTTGCGCTTGAGTGACTTGCGCTCGTCTTCACTAAGGCCGCCCCAAACACCGGTGTCTTGGTTCTCTTTGATGGCATATTCGAGGCACTGGGTCGAAACTGCGCACTCGCGGCAAACCGATTTAGCTTGCTCAATCTGGTCTACTGCAGGGCCGGTGTTGCCAATTGGAAAGAAGAGTTCTGGGTCTTCGGTTAGGCAACGAGAGTCGTTGAGCCACTGCATGTCCATATATGGTTGTCCTTTGAAACTGCCATTTTTACCTCTTTGACCTACGCTTATTGGGCGGGTTCGAGGTGATGTTTTCCTTCGAAAATAGTTTCACAATCGACCCCTTTTGGCAATACCCAAAAAGAGGATAAATGAGCCTAAAAGCCCGATTTCTAGCCCTTGCGTGGCAACTACGTGTTGCTGTAATGGTGATTTTTGCAGAGGCT
>JACCDN010659131.1_pt1 | contig 16594 bp, 5 predicted proteins | sample 7441691 | NCBI WGS metagenome assembly JACCDN01 (sample SAMN15323439, study PRJNA562643) | freshwater metagenome | isolation source: river surface water | place: USA:Blue River Watershed | collected 2017-08-16
CATCGGCAGCTAATGTTGCGATCACTTGGTAAGAACCTACACCTGTTGGAGGCGTTGCACTTGGACCATAAGTTGTAGACCCTGTTCCAACATAACTATATGTTACAGCACCCGTAGATCCTGTTTTTGTATTGGTAGCTGGGCCTTGTGCAGCTGCATTATAAGTATACGTAGTTACACCTGTTACAACAATAGTAGAAGGAAGATTATAGTTTATTTTAAAATTAGTAATTGATGTTGATGCTACTGGATTACCTAAATAATCTTGGTATGATAATGTTACAGTATAAATATCAGAAGGAAGTGTTGACTGAGAACTACTTGTTACAATCGAGGAAGCTAAAAGATTATTTAAATTTAAATTTCCAGAAATAGTTCCATTACCATTATTTAAAGTAACAATAACTGTATTTGATAGACCAGTGAAAGTTAATCTAATTGAATTCGCTAAATTGACTTCAGGGATATTTATAGAAATTGCCAAACTAGTCCCTACAAAATTGTCATTTGTAGCAGGCGTATTAAATGAAGGGGTTAATGTAATTTTATCAATGGTATACACCTGGCCTGTTATTCCATTTGTAATACCAGCCCCATAAGAATCAGTAATACCTGTTCCACTAGATTTTAAATCAAGACCCAAAGTACCATTGCCTGTTATACCACTAACAGTAACAGTATAAGTAGAAGAAGTTATTGTACTAACCACCATTGAGGTAGTACTTACTGTTCCTGTATTTACTAAAGTTAAATCACCCACATCAAATCCTGTTATATCTTTTGAGAATGTAACTAGGAAATGTAAAGTAGATAAATTAGTAGGGGTATTCTCTACTCTATTGATACTTATAACTGATGGTGCATCATTAATTGTAAAGGCATATGCCGCAGAAGTTGCACCATTATAATTTGCATCGGCAGCAAGCGTAGCAATTACCTCATAAGTACCAACAGCCGTTGGAGGTGTTGCACTTGGACCATAAGTTGTAGATCCGGTACCTGCATAACTATACGTTACAGCACCCGTAGATCCTGTTTTGGTATTGGTAGCTGGACCTTGTGCAGATGCATTATAAGTATACGTAGTTGCACCTGTTACAACAATAGTTGAACTTTGTTTAATTACAGTTTGCGTAAAAGCTACAGGAGCAGATACACATCCAGTTGTAGAATTTTTAACGGTAATATTAAAGTCATAAGTATTTGCTGAACTTGCAGGTATTGTTACACTTACAGTACTAGAAAGTGTTGCATTAACTACCGCAGTAAATCCTGCTAAAGCATTGGCTCCAGTTGAAATAGAATATTGATTTGGAGATCCTGTTATTGAAGCATAAGATAAATTAAAACTTGTTGCTAATGTAGAAACATTTGTAGTTGCATTTAAAGTAATAGTTGGTATTACATTAACAACAGCTGTTCCCGTTGCAAATGTTTGACTGTTAGCACCAGTAGATGTTACACTTATTGTTCCGCTAGCTCCATTAATAGCAGCAGACGTTAATCTTACATAAATATTTGTAGTGGAAATTGTTCCACTAGATTGTGTTAATGTAACTGTAGTTGAATAATTTGATGCATCTGTAGAAAGCTCGTATCCTGTTGGGGCTGTTAAAGAAATATTATTAGTTAAGTTAACACCAGAAACTGTAACAGTTTGAGTAGAGGAAGCAACACCAGAACAGGTTGAAAAGGCTGACAGAGTTCCTCCTATTGTAATTACAGGTGCAGGAGCATTTACAGTAATAACTACAGTAGCAGACACTGTACCTGAAGCATTTGAACCAGTTATTACATAACTCGTTTGAGAAGAAGTAGCAGAAGGTGTTCCAGTAATTATTCCAGTACTTGTATTTAGTGTTAAACCTGCAGGTAAACTTGGACCAATAGAGTAAGTAGCGATTGTTCCACCTGTACTTATTGGATTTAGTGGACTTATTTGCGATCCAACTGTATATACGTTCGGTGTTGTGTATGACAAACTTAATGGAGGCTGAATAGCAACAGAAATTGTAAATGGAATAGCACTTGAACTACAGCCTAAAGTATTGTTTCTTAAAACCAAATTAAAGTTGTACAAACCAGAAGCAGAAGCTGGAATATTAACAGAAATTGGACTACCTAATAAACCATAATTTGAAACAGCAACAAAATTTGGAAGTGCATTTGGTGCAACGCTCGTAATACTGTATTCATTTGGACTTCCAACTGAACTTGAATAAACTAAATCAAAACTAGTTGAACTATTAAATAAACCTGTCACATTTGTTAAACTAGCCGATGGTGTTGGGCTAACAGTTACAGTTACCACTCCACTAGATGCAGATGAACATGCACCACTAGTTACCACAGCTTTATAATAAGTTGTAACAGTTAAATTTGGCGTGGTATAGGTAGCAGAATTTGCTCCGTTAATATTAGAATATGTAATACCATCTGTAGAATTTTGCCATTGAATTGAACCGGTAGATCCAGTTAAATTTAAAGTTGTATTTGACCCTTCGCAAATTGTTGTGCTAGCTGCAGTTGCAGTACCTGCAACACTTAGTGGATCAACGACAATACCTCTAGAAAACGACGATACGCAAGCATTAGCATCTTGTATAGTCAAAATAGCATTAAATGTACCGGAGTTGGTATATGTATTACTAACAGACGCAGTTGATGCAGTAACTCCATTACCAAAATCCCATGCGTAGGAATTGATTACAGAATTAGTTGTTGCATTAGGAGTACTTGTACTACTAAAAGTTGCTGCTCCGCTAGACACACAAATATTAGTTGCAGAAACTGTAAAGCTAGCTGTTGGAGCTGGTGTATTATTTACCGTTATTGATAAGGTAGAACTACCCACCGATGTTCCACATGCATTATTAGCAGTTAACAATAAAGCACCAGATCCGGCGGCATTGTCGGCAGTTATATTAATTACATTTGAGGTAGAAGTTGTGGTTGCACTAATACTTCCAGTTACTACCCAGGTGTATGAAGTTGCACCAGTTACAGCAGGTATGCTGTAAACTTGATTGGAATTCATACAAATTGTAGACAAACCAGAAATAACCCCTGGGTTATTGGGTACATTATTAACAACAACATTTATTGCATTAGAAGTTGCCGGAGATCCAGAAATACATGAAGCAACATTTGATATCATTACAACTGTTATAGTAGCGTTACTTGACAAACTAGATGTAGTATATGTTGAGTTTGTAGCACCGTTAATATTTGTTCCATTTAATTTCCATTGATATGTGGGTGTTAAACCACCACTTGTTGCAGTAGCAGTAAACGTAATACTCGCTCCACTACAAATAGTGTTGTTTGTGGCATTTGAAGAAATAGAAACACTAGCTGTTTGATTTTGTGTAACAACAGCATTTCCAGTAGCCACATTTTTAGTTGTTGCCCCTGTAGATGTAATTACAATATTACCGGATTGACCATTTACCGCAGATGTTGTAGTTCTAACATAAATTAGTCTTGCTGAAACAACACCCAAAGTTGGTGCAATTGAAATAGTAGAACTATAAGTGCCGCCAGCACTTGTAGCAATTTCATACCCAGTTGGTGCGGTTAACACTAAGTTTGCAGTTAAGTATTGAGCACTAACAGTAAATGTTTGTGCATTCGAATTAGTTGTAGCACATGTTATGAATGAAGACAATGTACCAGTTGTTGTAATTGTTGGTTCAGTTACAGTAAATAATGTGCTCACTGTTTTTTCACATATGGTGTATGTGATTGTAGCGGAACCAGCAGCAACAGCAGTAACAACGCCAGTTGAGCTATTCACTGAAGCAATAGAAGCGTTTGAACTTGACCAAGTCCCACCTGTTAATGTATTTGATAAGGTAGAAGTGGTACCCACATTTGTGGTTACAGTACCAGTAATTACTGGAATTAAGCCAGCTACAAAATTAGATGTAACACCTGCAGTTCTGGCTATATTGGTTAATGTACCAGTTATATTATTACCACCACGATCAGTTAATGTTGTTATAGATGTATTTGTCCCATTAGCTATACCTTGATTGAAATTATAATATGCAGCCAGTCCTGTTTCATTTCCAGCTAATTCTGTTAAGTAACTATTTTGAATTTGAATTGCAGTTCTAGCAACATTCCAAACACGTACTTCATCAATATTTCCATTAAAGAAGGAAGAAGGAATACTGTTAACATACACAGCACCTATAGCAACCTTTAAAGTAGAGTTTACAGTTATGCCTTGACTCTGTGCTTTAGAACCACTTAAAACTCCATCAACATAAATTTGAATATTTATTCCATCATAAACACCTGCAATATGATGCCACTCTCCTAGTGGAAGAGGATTTGAAGCAAATATAGCCGGTTGATAGGGACTTACTTCACGATAAAAACCTGGTTTTCCATCCGCATTTATGTATAATACAAAGTTTCCGGCTACACCAGAATTCTGCTTTGTTACGATAAAGCTATTTTGACCATTAGAAGCAGTTCTATACACCCAAGCCTCAATAGTAAAATTTGAGGTGCCTCCAAACGAAAAATTAGAATTATTTCCCACATTGTCTAAAACAACATAATCATCCACCCCATCAAGATTCAATGCATTATCTGTATTTACAGTTGCTGTAACTGTTCTAGAAAGTGCACCAGTAGATGACACAGTGATGTTTCCACTAGAGGCAGATGTAGCACTATTGATTAATCTAACGTATAGTGCAGTAGAGGTTAATGTGCCAGATATTGGATTTAATGATAAAGTTGAACTATAGGTGCCGGAAATTGCAGAAGATATTTCAAAGCCAGATGGAGCTGTAACAATTACATTACTACTCAAACTAGTACCAGAAACTGTTAAAGTTTGAGGTGAAATTACACAACCAGAACAAGAAGTGAAGGTTTTTAAACTAGAAACAGTTAAAGTTGGTGTGATTATAGATAAACTATATGTTACTGTTTTATTACATAGTGTATATGAAATAGAAACTGTTCCTGCAGCCACCCCTGTTACCAATCCATTAGAACTTACGGTTGCAAAATTTGAATTGGAGCTTGACCAAACTCCACCAGTTGCAGTGTTTGAAAGCTGCAATGTATTACCTACTAATAAATTTGTAGCATTACCCACTGCTGTAATTTCTGGTATGGTACCAGAAACATAGTTTGATGATGTTCCTGATAAAGCAAAGTTTGTCAATGTACCATTTCTTGCTGCCGTAGTTCTATCGTTTAGCGAAGTTAATCCTGAATTTGCACCATTTGCAACACCTTGGTTCATATTATAATATGCCTGCAATCCAGTTTCATTTCCGACTAATTCATTTAGGTAATTATTGGCAATTTCAGATGCTGTTCTCGCAGTACTCCAAATTCTAACTTCATCCATCTTACCTTTAAATAGTTGTCCAGGATAAATACTACTATTGCCCATATCAGCACTTAAAATTGTACCGATATTTGAAGGGTTTTTTGTCATAGTGTTAGAAGAAGCAGCAACCTGTCCATTAATATAAATAGTTACTACATCGGTAGCATCATTTAACACAACGGCTATATGACTCCATGTATTTAAAGGAATAGTTGCTGTTGTTTGAATTGTTGGATAACCATTACTTGAAATAGCAAAAAAAGGTTTACCATTATCAACTGCAAATAACATATAATAACTACCATCTCTTCCACAATCCAATACTCTTTGCAATGAACTATGACTTGATGGATTTACCCAAGCTTCAAATGTAAAATTAGTCAATCCGTTTACTACACTTGTTGGTAAAGTCACTTTATCATTTGCCCCATCAAAATCCAATGCGTTATCAGCACTAGCAGTTAAAGAAATATTTTGCGTTGTTACACCAGTAGTGGTTACTGTTAACGTTGAAGTACCAGCGGTCGTATTAGACGTTAAAACCTTAATGAAAATTGACGTACTAGAAACAGTGCCACTAGATTGGGTTAAGGTAACAGTAGAGGTATATCCTAAGCTAGATGTTGTCGAAATTTCGTAGCCTGATGGTGCGGTAACAACAATATTATTACTCAAATTACTGCCTGATACAGTTATACTTTGAGGAGCGACTCCAAAACTAGAACATACCGAAAAATTCTTGAGTGCACTTGTAACATTAACAGTAGGTGCAATTATAGTTAAATTATAACTTACTGTCTTACTACAAATTGAATACGAAATAGACACAGTTCCAGCAGCCACTCCAGTAACTAAGCCTGCCGAACTTACCGTTGCCAAATTTGTATTTGAAGAAGTCCAAGCCCCCCCCGTCAAACTGTTTGAAAGCTGAACAGTATTACCCACTAACAAAGTTGTAGCATTACCTGCAGCAGTAATATTTGGTATACTACCTGCAACGTAATTTGAGCTTGTACCAGTTAATCCAAAATTAGTTAAATTACCATTTATAGATGCTGTAGCTGTTTTGTTAATTAATGAAGTTAATCCAGCATTTGAACTATTAGCAACACCTTGGTCAAAATCATAATAAGCAACCAATCCAGTTTCGTCACCAATTAGTTCAGAAAACATGCCAGCAGAAATTTCAGATTGAGTTTTTACTATATTCCAAATTTTAACCTTATCTAATAAACCTTTATAAAATTGATTAAAAAATGCGCCATAGTTACCGAACTTTAAAGAGGTTGAAACATTTTTTAAAGTACTATAACCCGTTGATAAAGTACTGCCTTGCAATACACCATCAATATATAAACTAAAACTTCCACTATTTGATCCATTAAATACCATGGCAACATGTTGCCATTTATTAACTACTAAATTATTAGAATTAATTGCTTGTGCTGTAACACCATTACCAACTTGCGCAGTAAGGACGCCATTGTTATATCTTAATGCATATGCCAAATCTGCAGAAAGACCTGTATTTACATCTTGAATTTTTCCAATAATGACCTGACTTCCTGTATTTACTGTAGGGTTTACCCAAGCTTCAATTGTAAATGATGCTAATAAATCAAGTGCATTATTATCTGGTATATCAACATAATCATTTGTTCCATCAAAACTTAATGCATTATCTGTATTGGTTGTAACTGTAATTGTTTTTGAAGTAGCACCAGTTGAAGTGACTGAAATTACACCCGAACTTACTACGATAGAGTTATCTGTAAGTTTGGTATAAACTGTTGTTGTTGATACAGTTCCAGTTGCTGGAGTTAGTGTTATTGATGTAGCAAATCCACTATTTGAGGTAGTAGAAACCTGAAATCCAGATGGAGCAGTAACCACTAAATTGTTTGTTAAGTATGTACCCGAAACAGTAAAAGATTGCGCAGATACTGCACAACCTGAACATGTGGTAAATGATTTTAAAGTTCCGCTTGTAGTAATTGTTGGAACCGCATCGTTATCAAGAATACTCCCTGTTGCCGATTTACTACCTATATTTAAAATCAATGTTTCAGTAGATTCAATAGAGGCATCATCTATTGTTGCAACAGTAATTGTAAAAGAACTAACCCCTCCTGGAACCGTAATTGTTCCATCACCATTATTTACTACCCCATTTGAAAAAGTATAAGTAGAATTATAATCTACAGAAGAAGATGCGGTACCAGCTGATGAAAAAGTATAGACTTGAGGATTATTTGCAGTGGTCGCAGAAGTTAATGTTACAGTATAAACCAGGTTTTGACCTTCCGTAACTGAAGCATTAGTCAATGCGATTGTTGAAGGCTGGGGTGTATTTGCTAACTCCAAGTTTAATGCATCTAATAAACCATTAGTCGAAGCATTACCTCCAAATGTGGATGTTATTGTATATGTTGAAGAATAGGATCTTAATCCTAAAGATGTACTTGTATTGGCAGTTGTTCCAGATACAATACTATAGGTTTGATTTGCACCATAAGTAAAAGAAGCATTTTGTCCTGGATCAAAAATAAAACCAAAAATATCCCTGGTATTTCCATTGTTTCTGAAGTTTAAGGCTCCGGTTAAAGTGATTACTTGTCCTGATGCTAAATAAAGCTTTACCGTCCCAGCCAAATCATTACCTTGAGTTCCACCATCCCCAAATTTACCATCCCCATTTGCATCTACTTGACTAAAACTTACTTTAGAAATACCAAGTTCAGTAAAAGTCTTATTTGCTGTAGTTGAATTACTGTTATTTCCTTGTGTCCCTAAAAATCCTGTTGAAAATGACAAACTAACCGTTTGAGCCTCAGTTTTTGTCTTAAATACAACTAAAACCAACAGAGATAAAACTAATAGCTTAAGGTACTTTGATTTGATTTTACCAATCATCATATGTAATTATTAATATTCTTAATTCATCAATAGAAATAACTCTACGAATTAATTCTATAATATCGCAAATGTGGTACATAAAACCAATAAATACGTCCTCATATTCAACAAATATGTCCTTTGTTAATAAATAAGGACCATTTATCCTTTATATTATATAAATATTAAATGCGTAAATCGATGTTTTAGGAAAACACAACAATTTCTTAAACAAATATCAAGGACACTTTTTAGCCAAATTCCCTACCTTTTCGGTACTAATTATCATATATGAAAAAGCTACTCCAGGTTTTAGCAATTACGCTTTTAGCTATAACGTCAACAACATTACAAGCACAAACCATTCAGTTAGCCAATGGCTGGAAATTAAACCCCGCCGGCAGCTCTTTTGCACTTGGAGATCTCCCATTAAATATAGAAGTGAGCAGCACCGGAAAATTCATGGCCGTTACCAACAACGGACAAGGTTACCAAAGCATCGAACTGATAGATACCAAATCAGAAAAAATTATTGACTCGGTGAGTATTGCAAAATCTTGGTATGGTTTAAAATTTACTTCAGATGAAAAATATTTATACGTGGGCGCCGGGCACGACAACCGCATTAATAAGTATGCAATCCAAAACAATAAATTAATGCTCGTTGACAGTTTACTCTTAGGAAATAAATGGCCTGAAAAAATTGGACCTGCAGGTATTGAAATCAACGAATCAACAAAAGAATTGTACACCGTTACTAGAGAAGATAAACAGCTCTATATTTTTGATGTAACTACTAAAAAAATTATTGGGAAATACGGTTTAGCTGCAGAAGCTTTTACTTGTAAGCTCAGCCCAAATAAATCTACCTTGTACATTAGCTGTTGGGGTGCTGATCAAGTTTTAGTATTTGATTTAAAAACAAAAACTTGGGCGCCGCCCATTACCGTTGGAGATAACCCCAACGAAATGCTCATCACCAATACTCATTTATTTGTGTGCAATGCAAACGATAACAGTGTTTCCATTATTGACTTAGCAAAAAATAAAGTAGTAGAAATTTTAGACGCTGCATTATACCCGAATGCACCAAGTGGTTCTACCACCAATAGTTTAGCAATAGACAAAAAAAATAATCGATTATTTATTGCAAACGCAGACAATAACTGTTTAGCTGTTTTTGATATTGCAAAAATTGGAAATAGTAAATCAATTGGATTTATTCCAACTGGCTGGTACCCTACTAGTGTGCGTTTTTTAAACAATAAAATTTGGGTAGCCAACGGTAAAGGATTTACCCCAAAAGCAAATCCGTTTGGCCCTTCTCCTGTTAGAAAAAAAGGAGAAGTGATACATCACATGGGCATCACCAAAACTGCTGGTAGCGAACAGTACATTGGTTCTTTGTTTACAGGCACCATGAGTATTATCACCAACCCCACTGCACTTGAATTAACAAAGTATACGAAAACAGTTTATAAAAACACGCCTTATACAGCAGCTAAATTGACACAGGCAGATAGCATCGAAGCAGGCAATCCCATACCTAGTAAAGTGGGTCAACCTTCTCCTATTAAACATGTGTTTTACATCATCAAAGAAAACCGAACTTACGATCAAGTACTTGCTGATATGCCTGGTGGCAATGGCGATACTTCCCTATTATTGTTTGGAAAAAACATTACACCCAACCAACACGCCATTGCAAGTAATTTTGTTTTACTAGATAATTTTTATGTGGATGCCGAGGTAAGTGCCGACGGACACAATTGGAGTATGGGTGCTTACGCCACAGACTATCTCGAAAAAACATGGCCATCAAGTTATTCGGGCCGGGGTGGCACTTATGGGGGCGAAGGAGAAAGAGAAATTGCCAACAATAAAAACGGATTTATATGGAACAACTGTTACCGTGCCGGCATCAGCTACCGCTCATATGGCGAATTTGTTTCGGGAGGGAAACCTACTGTTCCTATTTTAAATGATCATTTTTGTAAAGACTTTCAACCCTATAATTTAAATATTCCAGACACGCTCAGGTTTAAAAGATGGCAAAGAGATTTTGATTCATTACTTGCAAAAAATCAAGTGCCAAAATTTAATACCGTTCGTTTTGGCAACGACCACACCGAAGGAACAAGAATTGGCAGACCAACCCCATATGCACATGTGGCAGATAATGATTTAGCCGTTGGTTTATTTTTAGAGCATTTAGCAAAGAGCCCTATCTGGAACGAGTCTGTGGTTTTTGTTTTGGAAGATGACGCGCAAAATGGCGCAGACCACGTAGATGCACACAGAAGCCCTGCTTATGTTTTTGGTGGTTTTGTAAAAAGAAATTTTGTTGACCACACTCCTTATTCTACCAGTGGTATGTTGCGCACAATGGAGCTTATTTTAGGACTTCCTCCAATGTCACAATATGACGCTGGTGCAACACCTTTGTGGCGCTGCTTTGCAAATACACCTACCCCGTTTAATTATAAAGCCATTTTACCTTCTTATAATTTATTAGAAAAAAATACCGCTTACAATGAGTGGCAAAAAAGATCAGAGAAATTAAATTTTGCTAAAGAAGATTCCAATAACGATTTGGAGTTTAGTAAAATTTTGTGGCATGCTATCAAAGGAAATAATGTTCCATTCCCTACCCCAAGACGTGCCGCATTTATTATACCATCAACCGAAGAAGACGAGGATTAATTATATGATTATGCACAAAAGAACTTTTTTAAAAGGCCTAACATTAGCTGGCATGTCACTTCCGTTTACTAAATTTTCGGCGGAGGCACATATTGCAAAACACAATCACCTTCCGCTTGAAAAAATTGCATCCGATGAAGATTTTTGGGCAGCGCTAAGAGCCGATTATGTTTTACAAGAAAGCTATATCAATTTAGAAAGTGGTTACTATAATATACTTCCGCAAAAGTTACTCAATAAATACATTGAACATATTAAATACGTAAACAGCCTTGGAGCATATTATATGCGCACTGTACAGCATGAAAATAAAAAAAGAGTAGCCGCAAAGCTTGCTACCCTTGCAGGTTGTGACCCTTCCGAAATTGTAATTACACGCAACACCACCGAATCTTTAGATACCATTATTGCAGGCTTTAAATGGCAGGCTGGAGACGAAGCAGTTATGGCCGTTCAGGACTATGGCGCTATGCTGGATATGTTTAGGGAGGTTGCGGCCAGACATGGTGTAGTTAACAAAATTGTTTCGGTACCACTTAATCCATCTTCCGACGATGAAATTGTGGCACTTTATAAAAACGCCATTACACCCAAAACAAAACTGCTACTCGTATCACACGTTATTAATATTTCTGGTCAGGTATTGCCTATTCGCAAAATTTGTGACATGGCCCATGAGCATGGTGTTAAAGTACTGGTTGATGGTGCGCACGCTTTTGCGCAACTAGTATATACAATTCCAGATCTACATTGTGATTTTTATGGTGCTAGTTTACACAAATGGTTATCGAGTCCATTAGGCGCCGGAATTTTATATGTTAGCAAAGAAAATCAGGATGCTGCCTGGCCTTTAATTGGACCTTCAAAAGGTGAAGAAGTTGGCATTGCAAAATTTAACCACACGGGCACCCACCCTGTTGCCACCGATTTAACCATCGAAGATTCGATAGAACATTACAACCTTATAGGACCAGCGCGCAAACAAGCACGTCTAAAATATTTACAACAGTATTGGACCAAACAAATTATGGATATCCCAGGCGTTGTGTACAACACCCCAAAACAGGATACTCGAATTTGTGCTATTGCCAATGTAGGCATCAAAGGCATGAAACCCGGAGATTTAGCTAAAACACTTTTTGAGAAATATAAGATTTACACGGTAGGTATAGATACAGGAAACGTGGTGGGATGCCGCATAACGCCCAATGTGTTTACAACAACCAACGAGTTGGACCAGCTAGTTACCGCCATTAAAGAATTGGCTGCAGCAGCTGCTGTTTAAAACTAAACGTAGGTGAAATTATTTTTCGGTGGGGTTTCTTTTACCAGCCATTAGCTTTTCCACGGCAGTTTCTAAACGAATTTGTCTAGTTTCTGCTTTTTTAGCGCCCTGAATCCAGCTTAGGTATTCTTTTTGGTTGCTAATAGACAAAGAAGTAAAAAACTCTTTGGCTTCTTCGTGGTTGGTAAAAATTCTTTCTAGATCTACAGGTAATGCAATAAGACGCTTTTCAAAACCTGATCCGCTTTTAAGCTCGAGGCTTTTTACGTCAGAAAAACTGCGGTCTTTATTTGGGATTTGATCTGTTTTTTGGAAACGAATGGCACTCCATACGTGATCAAGTGTTACTTGACGTACCGATTCGTAATCATTTTTAGTAAGCACTTCCCAACTAGACTCTCTATTAAGGTCACTCACAATTTTACTTGTGGTTTTAGGGTAAGCGATCCATAATTTGGTTTCGGGCGTAATAGCCGGAAAAACCTCTTTTAAGATATTGTTAAGCTGCTGTTGGCTAAGCGCAAACACCAAGGCAAAGTCTAACTTTTTTGCCTTAATTAATGGAGTTACGTTTTTAGCGAAGTTTACTTTTACAAATTGCTTTTCTACAGAAGAAGGAAGTCCTTGGATTAGGATATTCTTTTCGTCTTTTAAATGAAGCTTTTCTAACAGCGGCTGATTGGACATACCTAAAAAATTAGGGATTAACTAAAAAGAGTGCAAAGGTACAAAAAATATAGGGTATTTTACGCAGTTAAGCGTTTTAAAAAGCAAATAGTTCAACAAAAACTTTCAAACACTAGGCCTTATCGCCTGATTTTCTTTGCTTTCTGCGGTCTCGGTGACGTAAAATTGGAACCTTACTTTCGGTTCCATTCATAAGCCTAGTAATATTTTTTTGGTGGGTTAATACCACCATCAGCGCCACTAGTACCGCAAAAATTCGGTACAGTGTTTCCTGTTCGTTAAATACAAAAAGTATAAAAACCATAAATGCGATCCCAGCTAAAATAGAACTCAGGGATACAAAACGGGTTAAAAAGAGTACAATTAAAAATACACCAATGCAACAAGCTGCTACAATTGGCTGAATGGCTACAGCCATACCCAAAAGTGTTGCAACCCCTTTTCCACCCTTAAAATTGGCCCAAATAGGAAATATGTGACCAATTATAGAAGCAAGCCCCAAGCCCAACATAAAGTTGGTGCGGTGTAATTCGTTGGTTAAATAATGAGGAAGTAACAAATAAAGCGAGGTTGCAACCACACCTTTTAATACATCTACCAGCATTACAAAGCTGCCCCACTTAGAGCCTAATACTCTAAAAGTATTGGTAGCACCAGCGTTTCCGCTACCATATTCTCTAATATCGATATCAAAAAAATGCTTACTAACCCAGACAGATGTTGGAATAGAACCTATCAGGTAAGCTACAATTATGAGTAAAAATTCATTCATCACTTTACATTTTAAGTTGAGTTCTAGAACGATTATTTTTAAAATTAATGATTAATTAATAAACCGTTGAATAACGTCTAACTTTTGAGGCACTATGCTTAAACAGTGTAATGCAGCGCAATCCAGTTATTTCTTGTCCTTGTTTCTTGGTGTTTCCAGCCAAATGCAGCACATGCAGCTTCAATTTCTGGTTCGTCTTCTACGAGTAGTCCACTAAGTAAAACAATGCCACCTGGCAGGGTTGCCTCCGCCAAAAAAGCCAGGTTGTCAAGTATGATATTTTTGTTGATATTGGCAATTATAATATTAAACTTTTTATTGAGTTTTGCATTATCAACTTTTTGTATTTCAATTGATTGTGTATTATTAACTACAATATTTTCGGAAGCATTTTCGATACACCAATCGTCATTATCTACCGCCAAAATATCCCCGGCCCCTAGCTTATACGCAAGTATCGCAAGCAGTCCAGTACCGGTTCCAAAGTCAAAAACACTCTTATTGGCAAAGTCAATACCCCGCATAAGCTGCATAACCGAATAAGTAGTTCCGTGGTGACCAGTACCAAAACTCATTTTTGGGGTAATAACAATATCATGCTCAACTACGTCTCCAAAGGCCGGATGAAATCCAGCACGAACCCCTACAAAATCATCCACCAGCACCGGTTCAAAATTAGATTCCCATAATGCATTCCAGTTTTGCTTGTCAATAGCATTACTGGTATAGGCAGCTCCATGCCGGCTTACCAAATCCTCTAGACCAACTTTTACCTCACCATCAAACTTAGCTGAATCTATGTAGCTAAAAAGACCTGTTTCGGTTTCTTCAAACCCATCAAAACCCAGATCCGCTAATTCGGCAATCATCATATCCTTAACTGCTTCATCAGCTACTTCTATCGAAACCTGAATGGTTGTACTCATATTATCCTATAATTTACGAGGCCAATAAAACAAAAAGGCCCGTTTTTAAAACGGGCCTTTGAATCTATTATTGTACACACCTAAAGCTTATTCAGCTCCTGGTCTTGGTAATAAAGCCTTATGGCTTAACTTAAATTTACCCGTTTTTGGATCTAATCCAACCAGCTTTACTTTAACCATGTCACCTTCGTTGAAGATGCCATCCATGGTTTCTAGGCGCGACCAGCTAATTTCAGAAATGTGTAACAAACCTTGTTTACCAGGCATGAATTCGATAAATGCACCAAATTCTTTAATGCCTTTTACAGGACCTTCATACACATCACCTACTTCAGGAACGGCAGTAATACCTTTTACCCATGCTAATGCTTTTTCTAGACCTGCTTTTTCAGAACAGAAAATGCTCACATGTCCGGTGTTACCAACTTCTTCAATATTGATAGTTGTACCTGTTTCACGTTGAATTTCTTGAATTACTTTACCACCTGGTCCGATTACAGCACCGATAAATTCTTTATCGATTACTAATTTAACCATACGAGGCGCATGAGGCTTCACTTCTGGTCTGTGCGCAGGCATACATTCGTACATCGCATCTAAAATATGTAAACGACCGGTACGCGCTTGAGCTAAAGCTTCACGCATTATGTCCATACTTAAACCGTCTACTTTAATATCCATTTGCACGCCACAAATACCATCACGTGTACCTGTAACTTTAAAGTCCATATCACCTAAATGATCTTCATCACCTAAGATATCTGTTAAGATAGCGTATTTACCATCTTCTCTAGAAATTAAACCCATTGCAACGCCACTCACGTGCTTAGGAACAGGAACACCTGCATCCATAAGCGCTAATGAACCAGCACATACAGTTGCCATAGAAGACGAACCGTTACTTTCTAAAATATCACTCACTACACGCACTGTGTATGCGTAATCTTCTTTAGGCATCATTTGCTTTAAAGAACGCATAGCAAGGTTACCATGTCCTACTTCTCTACGTCCAACACCACGCATCATTTTAACTTCACCAGTACTAAACGGAGGGAAATTATAATGTAAAATAAATGGTGTGTATTCAGATTTTGCAGCACTCTCTTGTAACAACTCATCTAGCTTTGTACCAAATGTTACAGTGGTTAAAGATTGTGTTTCACCTCTTGTAAATAATGCTGAACCGTGTGGCGTTGGCAATGGCTCTACTTCCATCGCAAGTGGACGTACTTGATCAAGTGCACGACCGTCTAAACGGATACGCTCATCTACCATCATGTTACGTACAACTTCCCACTTAAGGTCTTCGTAATATTTTTTAGCTAACTTTTTATCTAAGTCGGTAACGTCTTCGCCAAGGCTAGCAATTAACTCATCTTTTAATGCGTTGTATGCATCGCTACGTTCATTTTTAGAAGAACCTTTACGTGAAATTTCATATACACGCTTAGCAGCAAAAGCATTTACTTTAGCTTGAATTTCTTCTGATTGAGGTGGCTTCTTGTAATCTCTTACAGTGGTAACACCTTTTTTAGCTCTAAGCTCTGCTTGCGCTTTAATTTGAATGCGAATAGCATCATGCGCAATTTCTAGGGCTTTAATTAAATCTGCTTCAGAACATTCTTTTGCTTCACCTTCCACCATCATTAGGTTTTTTTCGGTAGCAGCAATGATGAATTCTAAATCTGATTGAGCAAGTTCCGAACGTGTAGGGTTTACTAAAAACTGTCCGTTAACACGTGCAATACGCACTTCAGAAATAATTTCTTTTACTGGAATATCTGATACTGCAAGTGCAGCAGATGCAGCTAAACAAGCAAGTGAATCTGGCAACACTTCAGCATCACTAGAAATTAAACTTACAAGTACTTGTACATCGCACAAATAATCTTCAGGGAATAAAGGTCTTAAAGCACGGTCAATTAACCTGCTCGTTAATATTTCATAATCATTTAAACGCGCTTCAC
>JACCDN010013959.1_pt1 | contig 16585 bp, 11 predicted proteins | sample 7441691 | NCBI WGS metagenome assembly JACCDN01 (sample SAMN15323439, study PRJNA562643) | freshwater metagenome | isolation source: river surface water | place: USA:Blue River Watershed | collected 2017-08-16
GATACAATCAGGCATTAACCAACACAGGTGTTAAAATTGTAATGGTAGAAACAGTAGAAGAACTTATTAAAGCCATCAATCCAAACACCGCTGCCATGCACTTTTTACATGTGCAATCGGATAAAGGGCAAATTCAGCACGAAGAGTGGGTAGCTATTGGTAAAAAATATGGTATCCCTACCACCATCGATATCGCTGCAGATGTTCCGCCTGTAAGTAATTTATGGCGCTTCAATGAAATGGGTTTTGATTTTGTTGCTATTTCTGGCGGTAAGGCCCTCCGTGGCCCACAAAGTGCTGGTTTACTCATGGGTAAAAAAGAACTTATTAAAGCAGCAAGATTATCCATGCCTCCACGTGGTGAAACCATTGGTAGAGGTATGAAAGTAAACAAAGAAGAAATTTTAGGCATGATGGTTGCCGTAGAGGAATTTGTAAAAATTGATCATGATGCAGAAGCGCTTATTTTTTTAGAAAGAATTAAAAAAATACAAGCAGCTGCCGATTCGGTTCCTGGTGTTACCACAAAAATTTCTACCCCAGTGCTTGGCAATGTTACTCCTACTTTAAATATCAGTTTCGATTACAGTAAAATTGGTAAAACTGGAGAGCAACTTCGTTTAGACCTTCGTAATGGATCTCCATCTATCGAATCGGTGGGTGGAAAAGATAATATTGGCATGACTGCATGGTCATTACAAGAAGGTGAAGATGTAATTGTTGCTAAACGTTTAAAAGAAGTTTTAGAAGCTGCTGTAAAATAAATTGTATGAAAAAAACGGGTCTCTTATTATTACTTATTGCTTGCTTTTATATATCAAATGCGCAACAGTTTCCAGCTTCGGAACTTATTTACCTAACATCACAGTGGAAGGGTGAAAGGTTTGAAGATGGTAGACCTAAAATACCTGATGCCATTATAGAAAGAGCCAAAAAAATTGGTATCGAAGAAGCATGGCAAGTACTTTATAACGAAGGTTATAAAAATCAATTCGAAGGTAATTGGAAAATGGTGCATGACAATGTTCCTGTTGTAGGCAGGGTTGTTACCGCGCGCTATAGCCCTACTAGACCCGATATAGAAGCGCTTATTAAAGAGCGTGGAAAAAATGAAGGTCGCACTGGCAATACCAACGCATGGCCTATTCAAGTACTTCAAAAAGGAGACGTATATGTAGCCGAAGCATTTGGAAAAATTGCGCAAGGCACACTCATTGGCGATAACTTAGGTGCGTCTATTTTTAATAAAACAGGCAATGGCGTTATTTTTGATGGCGCTGCAAGAGATTTATCGGGGCTTGCACAAATCAAAGGTTTTAACGCGTACGTTAGGGATTTTCACCCATCCTTTTTAGAAGAAGTAGTACTCATTGGACTCAACAGCCCCATCAGAATAGGTGCAGCCGTTGTGCTACCTGGCGACCTCGTACTCTCTGAAAGAGAAGGCGTTTTATTTATTCCTGCGCACATGGCAGAAAAAGTAGTAGCTACCGCCGAGTTTATTGCTGTGAGAGACAGGTTTTCAAAAGATGTATTAAAGGCTGGAACTTTTACTGCTGGACAAATAGATAGCCAGTGGAATGAAACGATTAAAACTGCTTTTTTAAACTGGATAATAGCGCACCCCAACGAACCTCAAATTACAAAAGCTTCACTCGAAAAATTTTTAGAAAAAAGAACTTGGTAATTATTCTTTAAAAGCTGCAACCATGAATCAGTACAAAATATTATTACCTACTTCTGTCCTATTATTTATTGCATCAGGCATATTGTATGCTTTGGCGCTAACAAATTATGTAGGATTTAGTGTTGCTGCTGCTTTTTTATTATTAAGTATTGCCGTAAAGTATACCAATAACTACAAAGGATTTAGTTTTACCCTCGTCATATTTTCGGCAGTATCACTATCATTGTTTCAACCACAATTATTTATTGTTTGGGGCGGGTATAAACTAACAGGACTGATTGTGCCACTGATACAACTGATCATGTTTGGTATGGGTACTTCTATGAGCATGAAAGATTTTGCACTGGTTGTTCAAACGCCAAAAGGTGTCATTATTGGCGTAGTGAGTCAGTTTGCTATTATGCCTACACTAGGTTTTTTACTTGCTTCTATATCAAAATTGCCACCCGAAATTGCCGCTGGTATTATTTTAATTGGATGTTCACCTAGCGGACTAGCTTCCAATGTCATGTCTTATTTAGCAAAAGCAAACCTTGCACTATCTATAACCATAACTTCTATCACAACATTAATTGCACCGTTTGTAACCCCATTGTTAATGAAACTATTTGCCGGAGAAATGGTTGAAATTGATGTTACAAAAATGATGTGGGATATTAATAAAATGATTCTTTTACCTATTGGTGCAGGACTTATTTTTAATCAATTTGTAAAAGGGAAATCTAAATGGATGGATAGTGCTATGCCCATTGTATCAATGGCCGGAATTACCATGATTATTACCATTATTACTGCGTCTGGCAGAGATAACCTGTTAACCATTGGCCCCATACTTATTGGCATTGTAGTCATTCATAATACACTAGGGTATTTGCTAGGCTATTGGAGTGGTCGATTATTTAAAATGCCAGAACAAGATTGTAGAACCATTGCAATCGAAGTAGGTATGCAAAATGGCGGATTAGCTTCCGGCCTTGCTCAACAATTAGGGAAGGCTGCCACTATGGGACTCGCGCCTGCTGTGTTTGGACCGTTTATGAATATCACGGGATCTATTTTAGCTTCCTATTGGCATAAGCGGGAACCAAAAAACTAAATCTTATTTAGTTGAACTGGATAACACCGTACTTTTCAAATTCATGAAAGCTTTTTACAATGGGTGACCAGGCCCATTTAATCATTTTTGTGTCGTCGTAATCAAGTCTATAAAAATTGGCATTCCAACAAGTGCCTTTTTTTACGTCCAAATTTTGTAAGGGTATAAATAATTTAAATGGAAAGTATAGTTCGGCAGTCCACTTGTACATTTCATTGTTTTGCTGGTGTATCTGCACTTTTTTAATTACTTTTTTGGCACCAGTATATTTCCAGGGAGCCCAGCCAAATGTTTTTTTGTTTAAATGTGGCACAAGAAGCACCAGCTCTGCATTGTAGGCATTTATTTCATACTCTAAATAAATAGGTGTGCTTGGCTCGGGATGAAAAAAAACTTCAAAAACATCGGCTCTAAATAAATCCTCAAAATCATTTTTATACGGCGAGGTTATTTTTTTATCAAGCCCCGAAAACAAAACATACACCCCACTATCGGCATACAATATTTTAAATTTTGAAGGATAATCCAAACTACTAGAATCGAGTTGAATGAGGTTTATCCAACTCGTATTATTCCAGCTTGGATGGCTACCAGCACCATCCATTTCAAAGGGTAATACTTTATTTACCTTAAGCGTATCCTGAAATGTTACTGAGCTCGCCAACACCTGAGTTGTATTTACGAGCAAAACGGTAAAAATGATCGCCGATAGCTTTGTAAGGTGCTTCATGTACAAGCTTTTGATGGTTTATTAAATGTAAGAAAATAACAAAACATAGGTAGTTTTTATTTCAATAATTATGCGAACTTGTTTTTACATTTAAGTCAAGTTATAATCACTTAACAATGAATATGATACGCAAAGCGATACTGTTTACCCTCTTTGTAACATCTACTTTTTTAGGGTTGGCTCAAAAAAAACCAACAACTGCAAAACCAGCAAAACCTGGCACGAAAGTAGGAAGCAACAAAACGACTACTACAACTAAAGGAGCTTCTAACCTAGCTTCTAGCGCAGGTCAAAACGCAGCTATTAACGCACCATTAAAATTATGGTACGAAAGTCCTGCCAAATATTTTGAAGAAGCCCTAGTACTTGGTAACGGCCAACACGGCGCCACCGTATTTGGGGGTATTTCTATCGATAAAATATATTTAAATGATGCAACACTATGGTCTGGCGAACCAGTAAATGCCAATATGAATCCAAATGCATACAAACATTTGCCAGACGTTAGAGAAGCTTTAGCGGACAACAATTATAAAAAAGCGCAAACGCTTATTAAAAAATTACAAGGTAAATTTTCGGAGTCGTACGCACCACTCGGTACACTTTTATTAACCTTTAACAATGATCCATTCATTAGTAATTATTACCGTGAGTTAAATATACATGATGCGGTAGCCGCTGTTAAAATTGAATCGAGCAACAACACCATCGAAAGAGAATACCTTGTTTCACATCCCGATAAAATTTTTGCCATTAAACTAACGTCTAAACAAAAGGGTGCACTTAACTATAGTATCGCATTTGAATCTTTACTTAAATACACAACTAAAACGGCAAACAATGTTTTAGAAGTGAGTGGTACCGCACCCATCAAAGCCGACCCTAACTATTTAGGGAAAAAGCAAAATTCGGTGGTATTTGATAGTAAAAAAGGAACCCGTTTTTCGACACAAATTCAAGTAGCCTCTAATGATGGTAAAATAACCTATACCGATTCAAGTATACAAATATCAAATGCAACAGCTACCACTATTTATGTATCGATGGCAACAAGCTTTAATGGATTTGATAAAAACCCGGCCACAAATGGTCGTGATCAGGTAGCAATTGCAAAATCCCAACTTACTAGTGCAGTAAAAACTGGATGGGACGCCATTAAAAAAAGACACACCAAAGATTATCAAAATTATTTTGACAGGGTTGCTTTACAATTAGAGGGCGCTGCGGCTCCACAACTTCCTACCAACGAAAGACTACAACGTTATGCCAAAGGAGAAGCCGACCCCTACCTTGAAACTTTATATTTTCAGTTTGGCCGTTACCTTTTAATTAGTAGTTCCAGAACACCTGGTGTTCCTGCCAACTTACAAGGTATTTGGAATTCATATTTACAACCACCATGGTCTAGCAATTATACCATGAACATCAATGCCGAAGAAAATTATTGGTTAGCAGAAAACACCAATTTATCTGAAATGCATATGCCGTTTTTACAATTTTTAAAAAACCTATCTGTTACAGGCAAAACCACTGCTAAAACATTTTACAATATGCCAGGTTGGGTATCGCACCACAATTCAGATATATGGGCCATGTCTAATCCGGTAGGCAATTTTGGAGACGGCGATCCTAGTTGGGCCAATTGGCCAATGGGTGGCACTTGGGCTTCGGCGCATATTTGGGAACATTTTTTATTTACACAAGACACCGGCTATCTACAAAAAGAATATCCGGTTATGAGAGGTGCTGCCGAATTTTGTTTGGCATGGCTGATACCGGACAAGAACGGAAAACTCATTACTTCTCCTTCTACTTCGCCAGAAAATTATTTTATTACACCAACAGGTTTTAAGGGTAGCACTTTATATGGTGGCACTGCAGACCTTGCCATGATTCGTGAATTATTTTTAGGAATAATTGCAGCGCAGGATGTACTTAAAAATGATCTTGACTTTTCAAAAAATATAAAAGCAGCGCTCGATAAATTACATCCATACCAAGTAGGCAAAGCCGGAAATTTACAAGAATGGTATTACGATTGGCAGGATGTGGAGCCTACACATAGACACCAAAGTCATTTATACGGCTTATATCCGGGCACACATGTGACGCTTACGCAAACACCTGAAATTGCAAATGCTGCTAAAAAAACTTTAGACATTAAAGGAGATGAAACCACTGGCTGGTCTAAAGGTTGGCGTATTAATTTATGGGCTAGGCTCAAAGACGGTGAACACGCTTACAAAATGTACCGTGAACTTTTAAAGTTTGTTCCACCCGATGAAACCAAGGAAAATTACAACAATATGGGTGGCACGTATCCAAATCTATTAGATGCACATCCTCCTTTTCAAATAGATGGAAACTTTGGAGGTGCCGCAGCAGTAGCTGAAATGCTGGTTCAATCTCATTCAGGTTATATAGAACTTTTACCCGCTATTTCAAAGGCCTGGAACTCAGGCGCTGTTAATGGCCTTAAAGCAAGGGGTAATTATGAAATTGACATGAAATGGAATAAAGGACGCGTAACGAGCTTGTACATTAAGTCTAGCACACAAAAGCAAGCAAGTATTTATTGCAACGGAAAACTTCAAACGGTAAACACCAATACACCACTAACATTTTAACGCGGGTCAAAAATTATTTAAATGAAATATTATCTACTCATACTTATTATACTTTGTAATACCAGTTTTGGTTATGCGCAAAACACACCGCTCGCTAAACCTTCTGTAGTGCAATACAAGTGGCAGGAACAAGAAAGAATTATGTTTATTCATTTTGGCGTAGCTACTTGGCTTGGAAGTGAGTACGACGAAACAGGTAAGTTTGATATGTCAAGAATCAATCCTACAAACTTAGACACTGACGAATGGTGCAGGGTAGCAAAGTCTTGGGGGGCTAAACAAATTATTTTTGTTGCCAAACACGTGGGTGGATTTTGTTGGTGGCAAACAAATACCACCGATTATAGTGTAAAAAATATTCCGTGGAAAAATGGCAAAGGCGATTTGCTCGCAGATGTTGCAGCCTCGTGCAAAAAATATGGGTTGAACTTGGGTATTTATATTTATCCGGGAGATGTAAAATATGGAGCCGGTATTGGGAGTGGCGGAAAAACAACCGACCCTTCTTTACAAGACGCTTACAATAAAGTTTTTAGACAACAACTCACAGAAGTGCTTACCAAATACGGCCCCATGTTAGAAGTTTGGTTTGATGGTAACTGCATCATTGACATTGATGATATTTTAACGAAACACGCTAGTAAGTCGGTTATATTTCAGAGTAAAAAAGCATCTATTAGATGGCCAGGTACCGAATCTGGCATGCTTGCCTATCCAGCATGGAACACTGTTACAAAAAAGGCCCTACAAAGCGGTGTAGCCACACAGTACGACGATGATCCTAACGGAGATGTATGGGCGCCGCTTGAGGCTGATGCGCCCCTTTACAACCATAATTGGTTTTGGAACCCAACCAACGAAAAAAAGAGAAAGTCGCAGCAAAATCTACTAGACATGTACTACAAATCGGCGGGGTATGGAGGCGTTATGCTGTTAAACGCATCACCAGATACCACGGGTAAAATAACAGTAGGAGATCAAGCAGCCTACAAAGCATTGGGTGATGAAATTGAACGCCGGTTTGCTAAACCCGTACAGCAAATAACAAACAAAAAAGGCGCTGTTTTTACAATTGACTTTACAACCTCTACACCCATTAACCATATAGTTATTGAAGAAGATTACCGCATGGGGCACCGCATACGACATTACAAATTAGAAGGTAAAACAAACAGTGGTTGGATAACACTCGCACAAGGTTCATCGGTGGGTCGAAAAAAAATAGATGCTTTTGCTACAACGAATGTAACTACCATAAAACTTACGATCCCCAGTTTTGCAGACACACCATTACTGCGTTCCCTTAAAGCATACAACGTAACAAACTACACATATACACCAGCTCCCACAGAAACCAACGACTGGGCTATTTGTGGCACATGGGATACCAAAACATTTAAAAACAACAAAGACACCATCACGCTCAACCTCAATAATTTTATTACTAAACCAGGGCAATACGAGGTTGTATTTTTAGCAGATGTTGCCGTAACAGGCACTTCTATTGATAGTGCAATTATTAATTTTGAAAATCAAAATACCATGCAATCGTATTTGTCTTCAAAAGATAACCGAACGTTTTATATCAATAGAACATCGCAAGTAAGCAACAACAGTTCTTCTACCCTTACTTTATATATGCGCTCCGATAACCAGGTTTTTCAAAATAGAGGTATATTTAAAATCAGACAAAGACCTTAAACAAAAACTATGTTTCAAAAATATTGGATTTTAATTGCCTTATTCATTAGCTCTGCTGCTAGCGCACAAGTTGCGCCGAGCGAAATGCCAAAACCCACTGCTCCTCAACTAGCTTGGCAAAGAGCAGAGGTTGGCGTCCTCATTTCTTATGATTTGCCGGTGTTTCAGGGTACGCCATACAACCAAGCGCAAAATAGAATCACGCCTTTTAATAATGCTAATATTTTTAACCCAACTCAGTTAAACACAGACCAGTGGATACAGGCTGCCAAAGCAGGTGGGGCCAAATTTGCGGTACTCACTGTTACGCATGAAACAGGATTTGCGCTTTACCAAAGTGATGCAAACCCTTACTGCATGAAAGCGATCAAATTTCAAAATGGCAAAGGAGATATTGTTCGTGATTTTGTAAACTCTTGTCGTAAATATGGCGTTGAGCCGGGCATTTATGTAGGCATCAGATGGAATTCGTATTTAGGTGTGCATGATTTTAAAATTGAAGGAACTAGTGAATTTGTAAAACGCAGACAAGCGGCTTATAAAAATATGTGTGAACAAATGGTAACTGAACTTTGCACACGTTATGGCAAATTATTTATGATTTGGTTTGATGGCGGTGCCGATGATCCTTCAAAAAATGGACCTAACATTTTACCTATCGTTACAAAGTATCAACCCAATTGCCTTTTTTACCATAACGCACAAAAGGCCGACTTTAGATGGGGTGGCTCCGAGTCTGGAACAGTACCCTACCCTTCATGGTCTACTTTCCCTTTTGTGTTTTCGCATGCGGTAAAACAAGAAACCATTTTTGCCAACAATTTTGCGTTGCTTAAAACCGGCGACCCTGCTGGTAAATTTTGGATGCCTGCCATGAGTGATGCGCCACTTCGAGGCCACAAAGGTGGCCATGATTGGTTCTGGAATCCTAACGAAGACCATCACGTAAACCCACTCGATAAAATGATGAACATGTATTATAGTTCGGTGGGGCATAATTCTACACTGATACTTGGCATTACACCAGACAATAGAGGCCTCATTCCAAACGCAGATGTTGCAATGCTTAAAGCTTGGGGTGATAGCATTAAAAAAGTATTTAAAACACCTGTAGCCTCGTTAAAGCTTCAACAAAAAGATTACACCATCAATACTCCTCTACAAAAATCTTTTAGTAAAATAGTCATCCAAGAAAACATTCAAGAAGGCGAACGCGTTAGGTCTTTTGCCATTGAAGCGAATATAAATGATCAGTGGAAAATGATAAAAGAGGGCTCTTGTATTGGACACAAATACATTGGTCTACTAGATACGCCCATAAAAGCAACAGCTGTAAGGCTTATTATTAAAGAAGCTACAAGCGCACCATTGATTAAAACATTTGCACTCTATTAAACTACTTCTTTCCTTCTAATTTATTAACGTAATCCAAACTACCCAATCTAAAACGAAAAGGTATTTTTGTGCGCTTTTCAAATTGTAGTTCTTGCTTGCAAAAAAACGCAAGGCCTTTAACATAATTATTGGGCGCTAAAATATTGACAGGACTGTATTTTAAACTATCTACTTTTTTAATGGCACCAATAGTTATAGGTTTTACCTGAAAACGCATTTGCCCGTTAGCAACAGCTACCGCCAATAAGCAAACCATCAAAGAAAATAACCTCGTAACCATAGTATAAAACTAGCATAAAAAAAGGAGATCGTAAAAACGACCTCCTTCTTAAAAACCAAGATAAATACGAGAACGATTTACTTAGACCACCACATTTTACCGTAGTTGTCATCTGTTCCGCCTAGGGCAGCAACAGCAGCTTTATAATTTGTTGGGTTTAAAGACGCCTCTGTTGGAGGGTAACCTAAACGGAAAGGAATACCTCTAGAATCTACTCTATCAACTGCAGCAGTTAATACAGGGAATCCAGTTCTTCTCCAATCGCACCAGGTTTCCCAAGAGCTTAGGTAGTTATGAACCCATTTTTCAGTTAAAATTTGCTTGTGCGCATTAGCACTTGAATACGCTACATCAGCATTAGCGATGTATGCATTGTATTTAGTTGCATCATAAACACCATACATTTCCCAAGATGCTTTGATAGCAGCTTTGTACTTATCTTCTGCTTCAGTATCACCACCAGTTGTATAACCAAGCTTAGCAGCTTCTGCTTGCAAGAATAAAACTTCGGCATAGTTATAAATAGAAAGTGGAGAACCTTGACCTCTAAATGCAGCACCAATACGGCTATAAGCAGCAGGGATATTTACAGCAGCGTTTCTACCATAAGGTAAACCTTTAACTAAACCACTCGCTAACACTTCACCAAATACTGGTAAACGTGGATCCGCTTTTGGCTCCATGTAATCAGTCATTGTTTTGCTGATTGCATAGTCGTTACGATTACTAACACTGTAGTTATCATACCAAGGATTGTAGTTATTAGGATCGCCAGCGATAAACTTATACATGATGTTTTGCGCATTGCTACCAATTACACCAGCAGCGATAGCAGCAGCATATTCTGTTTTACCTTTTGCAGCGTTTACTTTTGACAAACGTACAGACATTGCTAAACGAATGGTATTAGCAAAACGCTTCCAAGCAGCCATATCACCATTAAATAGTACATCACCTGCTACACCCGCTTCATTTTCTTTGATTTGAGCAACTGCTTCAGTTAACTCTTTAAATAAATCGGTGTAGATAGATTCTTGTGTATCATATTTTGGAGAATAAGCAGTACTACCTTTTAATGCATCAGAATAAGGGATATCACCCCAGATGTCTGTCATACGCAAAAAATAAAATGCTTTAAGGATTCTTGCTGCACCAATTTGGTTGGCTTTAGAACCATTACCAATGGTAGAAGGTGATCCTGTGTTGTTGTAATTGATGATGGTTTGTAAATCATACAATGGTCCAACATACCATCCTGCAAAACTTGCATTACGATCACTATATAAAGAAGAACCCGGATAAGGACCTTCCGATAAGTGCTGTACATATAGGTTTGCCAATCTGTTATTAAACATAACAGATTTCATCGCTTGTTGCGAGTTGGTTAATAAGGCACTTGTAGATGCTTTTGTAAGAAGTGTTGGAGACACGTTGGTATCGCCAAACTTATTACAACTCTGCAACGTTGCAAGTACAACTATAAGAATTAATATTTTTTTCATCGTTGTTGTTTTTAAGTTTTTTTACGAAGATGTATTAGAAGGTTACACGTAAGTTAACACCAAGTTGACGTGTAGAAGAAAGCTGTCCACCTTCTCTGTAAAACACTTCTAACTCAGATGGGTCGATACCCCATTGCTTCGTTGTAGCCCAAATTAACCATGCGTTTTGTAAAATAACTCCAAAGTTTGCTGACTTAGCAAATGGCATTTTCTTTAATACAGAAGCAGGAATGCTGTAACCCAATCTTACTTCACGTAATTTGATAAATGATGCATCTAATAATACATTGCTAGCGTCACGTTGACGAGCAGTGTACCAGTATGCACGAGCAGAAATATATCTGTTGTTTTCTTTACCAACTAAAGCACCGTTTGCAAAAACACCCGGGATACGAATACCACCATTACCAGCATTACCTGTAGCAGTAGTGTATGAACCTGGATAATCTCTCCAGTCATAACCTTTATCGTTTACACCCACAGTTTCTTGTGATAAACCAGTTCCTGAATTAAAGTTTCTTGTTTCAGAGTAAAACAATCCACCGCTTTGGAAATCGATAGAAAATGCTAAGTCAAAATTCTTATAACGGAATGTGTTAAATAAACCACCTGTAAACTTAGGTAATACGGTACCAATTTCTTTATTGATATCATACAAAGGTTGACCCGTTGCATCAATTAAAGTTTTGCCAGAAGTTGGATCTGTTCTCCATTTTCTACCATAGTAAGTACCCCACTGACCACCTACTCTATGCTCTAAACGCGTATCGTAACGGTTGGTTGCATATAAGTATGTATTGATGCCAGGTGCTAACTCTTTAATTTCATTGCGGTTTTTAGCCCAGTTGATGCTAGTTTCCCAAACGAAATTTTTGGTTTCGATAGGCTTACCATTTAATGAAAGCTCAATACCTTGGCTAACGATGTTACCAGCGTTAATTTGTGCAGTTGAGAATCCACTTGCAGGAGATACATCAACACCTAAAATTTGATCGGTATTGTTGTTTTGATACACTGTTGCATCAAATCCAATTTTCTTAAACAACTTTAATTCGATACCTAATTCGTAAGCTTTTGTTAAAGCAGGACGGATACCACCACCTTTAAATTGGTTACCAATTGATACAGAAGCATTGCTACCGTAGAAAGATCCGTTGTTAATTGCTAAGTCAAGTGAGTGTGCACCTAGGTCAGAACCTACGCTCGCATAAGACGCACGTAACTTACCATAAGTTAACCAGCTAGTTTTCAAGAATTCTGTAAAGATAAAACTTGAACTTACAGAAGGATATAGATAAGAGTTGTTTGCTGCTGGAAGTGCAGATGACCAGTCGTTACGAAGGGTTGCATCCACAAACACGAAGTCTTTGTATCCAACAGAAGCTTTACCATAAAATGAGTTAACAATTTTTTTCTCATAACCTCTAGAATAAGAAGGACGAGAAACTGAAGCAGCAATATCAAAATAGTTTGGAGAGCTTAAGCCACCCTCTGTTGCCAATGACATTTGGCTGTAACTATTTCTTCTGATGTTACCACCCGCTAAACCATCTACAGAAAATGCACCAAATTTATTTTTGTAAATTAAATTGGCTTCATAGTTCATTTCCTTGTATTGGTTTTGAGCTTGTCTGTAGTAAGGTAAGGTTAAAGAACCTGTAGCCATTCTACCATCATTCTCATTATAATAAGAGTTCATTCTAGCATTTGACTGAAGACTCAAATGATTGTTGAATTTGTAATTGAAACCAATATTTCCAATAAGTCTATTTTGCTTTTGCGTTGTATAGTTTTCTGCAACAACAAAATAAGGGTTATCCCAATATTGAGGCACACCATAAGAAGAAAAATCAGATGTAGCATTTGGATCACCAATGTTCCATGAATTTAAACTACCATCAGCTTCACGGTACTGCTTCATACGATTCATATCCAATTGTCTTTGGAACCACTGGTTGAAGTTTTGTGTAATATTCAAACCAGATAAATCATAACCTTCGGCAGGAGCACCTTTTGTATAAAAAGTGGTATATGTAACATCTGTAGAGATGGTCATTTTTTTACCTACATCAAATGAACCGTTCAAAGCAATCTGATGTTGATCTCTATTTGCATTAGGAACAACGAGCGTTCTTTGTTGGTTACCATAGGTTAATCTAAAATTATGTCCTTCACCACCTGATGTAAATGCAACAGAGTTGTTTAGGTTTAATCCTGTTTGGAAAAAGTCTTTAACGTTATTTGGTTGAGCAACCATTGGTGTTAACTGACCAAATTCTTTACCAGGATACCAGCTCCAATAAGCACGGTACATAGAACCATTGATTTTTGGTCCCCAACTTTCATCCGCACCATACTCCAACATTTTTTGACCTTGGAAAGATGCCCAAGATGCTGGGTGAATAGTAGGATCGTAGTTGAAAATATAATAACCTTGATCATCTAAATAACCTGCGCCTAAAGAGTTTTTGTTTGTGTATGAAGATGAATAACCACCTGCATATTCATTTTGGTATGGAGGTAACAATGCAATTTTCTCGAAAGTTGCACCTAAGTTTACTTCAACACCACTGAATTTTTTACGTGAACCTCTTTTGGTTGTAATTACTACCGCACCATTTGCTGCTCTTTGACCATATAATGCAGTTGCTGCAGGTCCTTTTAACACAGACAAATTTTCTACGTTATCCATTAAAACAGCAGATTGGTTGGTAATGGTTCCGTCCACAACAAAAATGGGCTCTTGTGGTCCTAAACCTGTAACACCACGAATTAAGATACTACCATTATCGAATGCAGAACTTGGAGAACCTACTACTTGAATACCTGCAACTTTACCAGCTAAAGAAGTACTTACATCTGTTGATTTTGCAATCGTTAAGTTTTCTCCTTTAACTTCTTGTACAGAATAACCAAGGGCTTTCTTTTCTCTTTTCACACCTAAAGCCGTAACAACAACTTCAGATAAGTTATCTACTGATTCTTGAAGTGTAATTTTACTTGCTTTAGCAGCAGCAACTTCAAAACTTGCAAAACCTGTTGCAGAAATCTGCAAAACAGCATTTTGCTTTACTGTAATCTTGAAAAGGCCATTTGCATCTGCAGTTGTTGCATTGCTTGTTCCTTTTTCCTTCACTGTTGCAGATTCAACAGGCGCACCTTTTGCGTCTGTGATTTTTCCAGTAACAGTTGTAGTTTGAGCTAGTGCCATGTTCAGCGAAAAGAACATCACCAGCATCAGGTACAAATTTTTCTTCATTTGGTTAATTTTGGGTTTAAACACATCATACTTGAGTTCATCAAATATGTTAAGCTATTGTGAAAATACTTAAAATTAGCTTAACTACTTAAGTTTAGCTTAAGTTTTGTTTAATATTTTTTATGTTTATAGATAATTAATAGCTTGTTTATTATTATTTTATTTAATATATAGAGAAATCTGGAAAGTTTTGTTTAACAAATGCAACAATTTCATAATTGGTATGTTATTTATACCATACAGTTGCAATTTATGCCTAACAAACCCAACACATACAGCCTAACAACCTGGGAATCATTCCTTTCCGATTTAGAGTTTGAATAACCCTACCTTATAACTAACTTTAGGTATGTGCTATTTTAACAGCCTTGTAGCCCCTAAAGGAGCCTCAGTTACCCTTGTTGGTACAAAAAAATCATTAGATCCTGTAAATAAACCACTCCAAAGTGGATTCCAATACAGCCATTGGCCCATCATTAAAGGCAGTGCTCAAGATTATACCATCGAAAATGCACATTGGGAACTGATTGCACCCTGGGTAAAAACATTAGAAGAAGCAAAAAAAGGTCGAGAAAAATTTAACACCCTCAACGCCACCGCCGAAAGATTATTAGAAAGTAAACTATTTAAACCTGCCACACTCAACTATAGATGCCTCGTACTTTCTAGCGGCTTTTTTGAGTGGCGACATTACAAACCAGCAGGTGCTAAAAAAGAAATTGCCTACCCCTACTTTATTACATTAAAAGAGCAGACCCTTTTTTATATGGCAGGCATTTATCAACCATGGACCGACAAAGAAACAGGTGAAACCATGGATACTTTTTCGATTGTTACCACAAAGGCAAACGCGTTTATGGAACAAATTCACAACAAGAAAAAAAGAATGCCAACTATTTTAACTGAAACACAAGCAGCTGAATGGATCACTCCTAATTTATCTGAACATAAAATAATGGAACTAGTCACTAGCCCTATTGACGCTAATCAATTGAGTGCCTATACTATTCACAAAAATTTTAGAACAGATACAAATCCATTACAATCATTTGAATACGAAGAACTACCTCAACTTAACTCCATTTGATTGTTCATACTGCAAAAATATATTTATATTTAGAACAACTGACAAAATATGAACAACATGCAAAATATTGTAAGAACCTGCGCCATCTTATTTTTAATAGGATGTGCCAAACTTGATAATAATACATCAACGCCAATTTTGTCAACCACCGATGTTTCGTCCATTACATCGTATACTGTAACAACGGGAGGAAATATTATTTCGAATGGGGGTCTTGACATTACTGCAAAAGGGGTCGTATGGAGCACCATCAATAACCCTACTATCATGCTAACAACAAAAACAAATGAAGGTCCGGGGTCAGCTATGTTTACGAGCATCTTAACAGGACTAACTGCTAATACTAAATACTATATTAGAGCATACGCTATTAATACAAAGGGTATTAATTATGGTAATGAAATTTCATTTACCACACGCGCCCTAGATTTTGGAAACGTAACGAGTGCCACTGGAAAAGTTTGGATGGATCGTAATCTAGGCGCTTCTAAGGTTGCTACGAGTAGCACTGATACGAGTGCATACGGCGATTTATACCAATGGGGAAGAGGAAATGATTTACACCAATTACGTAAATCTGTAACAAGCACCACTTTATCTGCTACAGATGTGCCAGGTAACGCTAATTTCATTTTAACATCAAGCGCACCCAATGATTGGAGAGCTCCTCAAAATGTAAATTTATGGCAGGGGGTTAATGGGACCAATAACCCTTGCCCAACTGGATACCGTATACCAACAGAAGCAGAGTGGAATGCCGAAATAGCAAGTTGGACTACAAAAAACACTGATGGCGCATTTGCTTCTCCTCTAAAATTAACCATGGCTGGCAGCAGAGAAGCAACAATTACAAACACAGGCGTGAATGGTAGCTATTGGAGTAGCACCATTAGTGGTGAAGGTGCTAGGTATCTCTATTTTGGAAATGCTGGCTCCTATACCTTAACACACAATAGATCCTACGGAGGCTCCATCAGGTGCATTAAAGAATAGTCTATCCAAGAATTCAATCATTTAGACAACACAACTGCTAATATTACGTTCTACTTTATTGATTCAACAAAGAAAATTTTTGAATAATATTTGTCTTCTCTTTTTCAAGGTACTTTAAATAAGATTCGGCAATAGGTGTTAACCTTTTTTCCTTTAGCCAAATTAATTGCCAGGTTGTTTTTAAAGGCAACCCTTTCATTGGTATGATTTTTAGTAACCCATTTTTAA
>JACCDN010247207.1_pt1 | contig 16583 bp, 10 predicted proteins | sample 7441691 | NCBI WGS metagenome assembly JACCDN01 (sample SAMN15323439, study PRJNA562643) | freshwater metagenome | isolation source: river surface water | place: USA:Blue River Watershed | collected 2017-08-16
CAACACCACGCATACCCGTAATCTGCACGGCGGGATCTTCACCATAAAGATTGGGAAGCGCATACAACAGACCGATGAAGATAGTCAGTATCAACATCAGATACTTCCACAACGGGTAACGGTTTAGCACACGTATTCTCTTTTGGAAATAGCGAAAATTATAGTGCTTTCATGGTGCCTTTAGGTAATACAGCAGCAACGAAATCACGCTTGATAATGACTTCAGTGGTATCATTCAGTGCAATGACAATATAACCGGTCTCCACCACCTTTATCACCCGACCAATTAAGCCACCCGTCGTCAGAACTTCATCACTTTTAGCAATGGAGTCCATCAGTTTCTTATGGTCTTTCGTGCGCTTTTGCTGCGGGCGCAGGATCATGAAGTAAAAAATTAGACCAAATATCGCCAACATGATGATCAGAGAATAGGGACTTCCCTGAGCTGGAGCAGCAGTAGAAGCCAGTGCTGCAGAAACGAAAAGACTCATCACAATTCCTTCATTGTTATCAGTATCATGGGTTATAAAAAATCATCACTGGCAATCCAGTCAGTCCAGGCGCACAGATTTTTTATCATAAAAATCTTCAACAAAGCGCCCTAATTTACCTTGTTCAATGGCCTGACGTAAACTTGCCATTAAGCGTTGATAATAGCGCAGGTTATGAATGGTATTAAGCCGGGCCCCCAGTATTTCATTGCAACGGTCGAGATGATGTAAGTAGGCACGGCTGTAGTGATGACAGGTATAACAGTCACAATCTGCATCCAGTACAGATGTATCGTCTTTATACTGGGTATTACGGATTTTTACCACACCGTCCGTCACAAATAAATAACCATTACGGGCATTACGGGTAGGCATAACACAGTCAAACATGTCGATACCACGCCGCACGCCTTCAACCAAATCTTGGGGTTTACCCACTCCCATCAGGTAACGAGGCTTGTCTGCAGGAAGCTGCGGACAGACATGCTCCAGAATACGGTGCATGGCTTCTTTGGGCTCACCCACGGCCAGACCGCCTACAGCGTAGCCATCAAAACCAATTTCCACCAGTTTTTTTACAGAAATATCACGTAAATCTTCATAAACACTACCCTGAACAATACCGAACAAAGCATTGTTGTTATTGAGGGCATCAAAACGCAGGCGACTTCGGGCGGCCCAGCCTAAAGATCTTTCCATGGAATCTTTAGCCAAATCCCAACTGACCGGCCAGGACGTGCATTCATCAAAAATCATAACAACATCGGAGCCCAGATCATGCTGGATCTCCATGGATTTTTCTGGACTCAGGAAAACCGGCGAACCGTTGACAGGATTACGGAAATGAACGCCCTGTTCTGTGATACGACGTATGGCCCCCAAGCTGAATACCTGAAAGCCTCCGGAATCTGTCAGTATCGGGCCGTGCCATTGCATAAAATCATGTAGATCACCATGTAGCCTGATAATGTCCTGACCAGGTCGTAGCCACAAATGAAAGGTATTGCCCAGCACCATTTGGCCACCCGTTTCCCTGATATCTTCCGGTGTCATTCCTTTGACAGTGCCACAGGTTCCTACTGGCATAAAAGCGGGTGTTTCTACAACACCGCGATCAAACACCAGGCAACCGCGACGGGCGCCGGCATCCGTTTTTTGTAACGTGAATTTCACTTAAATCTCCCGCATCCGGGTCAATGACCCGTTATTGCCTGTGTCACCTGCCCGTTATGGCTGATGAACATGGCATCACCGTAACTGAAAAAACGGTAACCTGCAGCCACCGCCTGCCGGTAGGCATTCATGGTATGCTCATATCCCGCAAACGCACATACCAGCATAATCAACGTTGATTCCGGCAAATGAAAATTTGTCACCAGTGCATCTACCACGCGATACTGAAACCCCGGATAAATAAAAATACGGGTATCACCCACAAAGGGCGCAATTAAGGTATTTTCACCAACCAAAGCTGCGCTTTCCAGGCAGCGCACGGCCGTCGTACCCACCGCCACTATGCGTTTGCCCCGAGCTTTACAGGCCAGCACAGCATCAACGACATCCTGAGACACTTCAGCATACTCAGCATGCATGACATGTTGTGCAATATGCTCAACACGGACTGGCTGAAAGGTACCTGCACCAACATGCAAGGTGACAAATACCATCTCAACACCCTTTTCCCTCAAGGCGGCCAGAAGAGGCTCGTCAAAGTGCAAACCTGCCGTAGGTGCAGCCACCGCACCAGGACGCTCGCTGTAAACCGTTTGATAATGTTCACGATCAATGGGTTCATCCGGGCGATTCAGGTAAGGAGGCAGAGGCACATGCCCAGATTCATTAAGCAGCGTCATAAGATCACGTGGATCATCAAAATACAACTCATACCGTGCATCAGGCCGTGCCACCACCCAAGCCTTAATCGTTTCATGATCACCCAAGTACAGTTCCATACCTGGTTTGAGCCCTTTTGACGCCTTGATATGCGCCAGAGCACTGTGCTTACCCATTATGCGCTCTACCAGCACTTCCAGCCTGCCACCACTGGCCTTACGACCTAACAATCGCGCCGGTATCACTCGGGTATTGTTGAATACCAACAGGTCACCGGATGCAAGTTTATCCAGCAGATCAGTGAAAATACCGTGGGACAGTGACCCTGTTGGGCCATCCAGCGATAACAAACGACAGCCGCTACGCTGGGACAGTGGATAACGTGCAATCAGTGTCTGTGGGAGTTCAAAAGCAAAATCAGCAACCAGCATCACTTTTACTTTTAGCAAAAAAACAGGCGCTATAGTCTAAAGTGGTCAACGGCAGCCTGCAAGCAGTGGCTGCAGGGGACAACACAAAAATTAATGTCAGACTTTTAGAACCTGATCTCAGGAAGATGTATCCTTCCGCATCATTTCATTCAGCTGTTTAACCAGGTTATCGATTCCGGATTTTGCTTCCATCATCGTTGAAGCCAGCATGTATGCCGCGGTAGTGACCACCTTGTTAGTCTCATCCACCACAATTTCTCCCACCTGAGATTTTTGATGCCGGGCTCCCATGGCGACAATGGCCGCAATGGTTTCATCATCATCACCCACAGTCACTGTCACACCCGGACCATAGATCTTGCCAAGCAGCGCCGGTGCAATACAGAGATAACCTGCCGGTTTTTGCTGTTCTTTAAACGCACGGCAAAGGTCAAGAAAAGGTTTATAAATCTCAACTGCCGCGCCCTTAATAGCAAAATCAGACAGATTTTTGGCCACACCAAAACCACCGGGCACCAGAAGTGCGGAAAAAGCACTAACATCACAGTCAGTTAATGGTTTAATTTTGCCACGCACGATGCGGGCAGACTCAACCAGTACGTTTCTCCTGTCCGCCACTAACTCACCGGTCACATGATTGACCACATGATGCTGCTCAATATCAGGGGCAAAACACTGCCAGGCTAACCCACACCTTTCCAAGGCCAACAAGGATAACACCACTTCATTGATTTCAGCACCGTCATACACACCACAACCAGAAAGAATCACCGCGACTTTTTTATCATGCATATTCAGGATCTCTTTGCGTTTTTTCATGAAACTGTATCCGTTTTCTTTGCTAGTAACAGCAACAGTGCAGCCACCACTTTTTTTTCCTGCAGCTCCAGAGGCTGTTGCCTTGTTTCCCCTGCAGCCGGGAGTATCGGATACTCTGTTGCCTGATGGTGCTTTACTAAACTATCAATATATTTCTTAGATAATGCTGCCATGGCGGGATGTTGATAAATAGCCGGTCGTATACCCAAACTCAAGGATTCAGAAATCATCGAGGTGGATTCTCCAGGCAGAATCAAAACTGTTTGTGGGTGATCCAGACAAAATTTTAGTGCCGCACTCCACAAGCTTACGCGATCAAATTTAAAATCGACCACTTTCCAGGGTTTGTTAACGGACTGCTCCATGACATAACGGGTAATTACATCAGTTCCACTGCGATGCGCCATCTCATCTATCATGACCCGATCGCCCACTTCTTGATATTTACCTGTTCTTGGACCGCTCAAAAACAAAATAGATCTGTCTTGGGGTAAGCTTGCGATCAGTCCGCTAACCATTGCTGTGGTATAGCGCTGCCATTTTCCATCCTGATGTTCAGTATCCCCTGCCAGCATGACAATTAAGCGGGTTTTTTCATCGATGAGCGCACTGTTTGCCTTTTGGATGCTCTTTTGTGTTCGGCTATGCAGCACGCCATGGATTGTGATGAGATGTATATTGTCTTTGATAGCATTAATGTTATCGTCAATGGCATGCTCTGGCATTATCACAACGGTTCCTTTTGCCAGATTTTTCATGACATCCAGAAATTGCCAGGTAATGAGGACGTGCAGCGTTCCCTTGCGGGCAGGCTTTTTAAATGCCTGACATCCCGCCATTCCTGCTCCCAGCACAATATTGTATGACCGTAAATCTTCGTTCATATCAATGGCATAACGCAGGGTACGCATCATGGCCTGCTCGCCAACATTACCTGCAGGGATATCGGCAAGACCCATGCCAGTAAACAACAAACCGACATAAAACAGGATGACCTTCTTCAGGTATCGCATCATTATCTGCATTACCAGGTGGACTCATAACCACGCGCCCGCAGACAGGCATTCATAACACGGTCTCGATTAGGCACATTGGCATCGCGCATCTGGAATAACGGTGGTTGATAGAAACCGGGCATAGATGTGCAGGAAACACGGTCACCCTGCTTGTCACAATCCATCCGTGCTGGAATATCATATCTCGGGTCTACCCGATAATCCTGTACCATCCACGCCGGATACATTTGCGCAGCCTCCCGTTCACACTGATAATAATCGCGATGCAATTCCTCAGTGGTGGCACCAGGCTTGGTCCAACCCAACCCGCAACCCGTGCAACAAACAGTAACAGTGAATAACAATACGATTTTTTTCATAACTCCTTGCCAAATTTAAACAGGACACTACAGCGGATGCCAAGCGCATACTGAAGTCAGTATCCCGGACGCACACCAGTGAAGTCAATGGCCCATTCCCGAGTAAAATACGCACTTTTCCTCTGTTTTTATAAAATCACAACAGTATTACGCAGACCGTGAAACAGGCTATTACAATTCGTACATTTTTGCTTTAAGGGATTACCTGAAAAAAATTAATCATATACAGGGCATTATTAATGCTAAATTATATTAAGATGTAAGAAAAATAAGCTTGCATAAAACGTAATTTTTAGCGCTAACCTGACAGACTACAGAATGAGGTTAGTTATCTGTTTCAATAAAATAGCTGGTGGAATATGACTATCAAAGTAGGTATCAACGGTTTTGGCCGTATTGGCCGTATTGTTTTCCGTGCTGCTCAGCAACGTTCTGACATAGAGATCGTAGCAATTAATGACTTACTGGATGCACAGTACATGGCGTACATGCTGAAATACGATTCCACTCACGGTCGTTTTCAAGGCACCATCTCTGCCAAAGAAGGGCAGCTAACGGTTAACGGTAAAAGCATCCGTGTTACTGCTGAAAAAGACCCCGCTAACCTGAAGTGGCATGAAGCGAATGTGGAGGTTGTAGCTGAAGCCACAGGCTTGTTCCTAACGCAGGAGACTGCCGGAAAACATATTACTGCCGGGGCAAAGAAAGTTGTTATAACTGGCCCATCCAAAGATGATACCCCGATGTTTGTGATGGGGGTTAACCATAAATCCTATGCCGGACAACCGATTATTTCCAATGCATCCTGTACGACGAATTGCCTGGCACCTCTGGCCAAAGTTATTCATGATAAATTTGGTATCATTGAAGCCTTGATGACGACCGTACATGCCACCACCGCTACCCAAAAAACAGTGGATGGCCCTTCTCATAAAGACTGGCGCGGTGGTCGTGGCGCATCCCAGAATATTATCCCCTCCACCACCGGTGCAGCCAAAGCCGTAGGCAAAGTTATTCCTGAATTGAACGGTAAATTAACCGGTATGGCTTTTCGCATTCCAACACCCAATGTTTCTGTTGTTGATCTTACCGCACGTCTGGCAAAAAGTGCTTCCTGGCAGGAAATTTGTGCCGCAATCAAAGCAGCATCCGAAGGTGAACTGAAAGGTGTGCTGGGTTACACTGAAGATGAAGTGGTTTCCACTGATTTCAATGGTGAAACGCTCACGTCAATATTTGATGCTAAAGCGGGTATCGCGTTAAATGATAATTTTGTCAAACTTATCGCCTGGTACGACAACGAAACAGGTTACTCAAACAAAGTGTTGGATCTTATTGCTCATATTTCTAACTAATTAATAAATATTAATTATATTAAAAGGGCGACATTCAGTCGCCCTTTTAACGCAGCTGGCAATAGCAGATTGCAATCACTGTTCCCGATACTCCCTGCGCACAGGAACGGCTAATCAGAGAATATCCATGCACAAAACAGATGAACTACGGACTCAGCGCATCGATAGTCTGGTAACAGCACAACAACTTATCGATAAGTTACCCATATCGCCAGAAATTGCTGATAACGTGACATCATCACGTAAAAAAATTGAAAAAATTATCACCGGTCAGGATCGGCGGTTACTGGTAGTAATCGGGCCCTGTTCCATTCATGATCCTAAAGCCGCCATGGACTATGCCATCCGACTTAACCGCTTACGTCAGCGTTACCAGGATCAACTGGAAGTCGTGATGCGTACCTACTTTGAAAAACCACGCACGGCGGTTGGCTGGAAGGGCCTGATTTCTGATCCGGCATTAGATGGGTCCTGCAAGGTTAATGTGGGCATCCGTCTCGCCCGGGAATTGTTGCTGACGGTCAATCAGTACGGATTACCCACGGCCACTGAATTTCTGGATATGGTAACCGGACAATATCTTGCGGATCTCATCAGTTGGGGGGCGATTGGCGCACGTACTACGGAAAGTCAGATTCATCGTGAAATGGCTTCCGCCCTGTCCTGCCCTGTGGGTTTTAAAAACGGTACTGATGGTAACATCAGGATTGCGGTTGATGCCCTGCGCGCAGCAAACAATCGTCACGTCTTTCTTTCTCCGGATAAAAAGGGTCAGATGACGATTTATCAAACCCATGGTAATCCCCATACCCATATCATCCTGCGCGGAGGAGAACAACCGAATTACCGGGCCACGGATATTAAAGCGGCCTGCACACTACTGCGCAAATTTAATCTTGCCGAATACCTGATGGTTGATCTCAGTCATGGTAACTGCCAGAAAATGCATCGAAGCCAGCTGGACGTTGCCAAAAACATCTGTCAGCAGATTCAGGCAGGCACAACTGCGATTGTCGGCGTCATGGCAGAAAGCTTTCTGGTTGAAGGTGCACAAGAAATCAGACCCGAGCAACCCATCATTTATGGCCAGTCCATCACCGATCCCTGCCTGGGTTGGGCGGACACGGAACAGCTACTATCCTTACTGGCAACCGCTGTTGACAACAGAGATCAATAAATACTTGCGCGTAGCAGACCGGTACCGGTTTACCTGCAGTGTACTTTGTATATTGAATTAGTAAACCATATTCACTGTCGCGTAAACTGTCACTGTCCCTGATGTGGGTTCTGTTACTGTGGTCTGTATCAGCTGAGCAGTGACAATGATCTCGGAGTTATAAGCACCATCCATCACAATCGGAAAACCCGTTGTCGGCTGGTTTGGTATAAATCGGGCGCCCATGGAATCCAAGAGATACAGTGCAACACCTGTTGCACTGCCAACGTTAGCAAATGCCTGAGAATTAGTCGTATCCGCCGTCCCGGAAAACATCGTATTTATACTAACAAGGCCTGGACAGCTAAAGCCCAAGCGAAAATTGTGCTGTGGTCCCTGGTTTATACCACCAAAGGTACTGGGGGCGAGGGGTGGGAATGTTATAAGCGTGCTGCTTCCTGGTCTGGATATCTCATCGGTTCTTGAATCAGTTACAACAACATAAACACGACAAGTCGTGTCAGACACCGAACCATTAAATGTCACATTACCTACTGGATAATGAGAAGCCTGAATCTGGCTGGACATCAGAGTAGCCGCGGCAAATATGGCCAAAAGGCTTTTTTTCATAAAAATTTATCCCCTGCTTCAAAGCCAGAATGTGATGTATGGCTATCAACCCGCTTTAAAAGCCGGCTGTTCCTGAGGGTTTTCTGTTATCGCAAAGGCAGGGTAATCCCGCTGACCGCATTGATTATAAATAATAAAATATCAGTCCATTCATTTGTTAATAACTACTAAGAGAATGCCTTATTCCACCTACCAGGAACAACTGAACCTCACTTTTTCTCTGGCTTTACGATGCATCAGGCATAACGTATGATGTCAGGCATTAAATAACGGTGAAATTTACTTTCTGAAGAATAGCACGTCATCATGTTACCCATTTCTATTGACGATATACCTCACACACCACAATATGTGGAAATCGCCCCATCCATGCATACCGATAGATGCCAGGCACTTTACGCAGCAAGGAACACATCAATGCCAAACCACCCCCCCGCCCCAGCACACGAACCACAGTATGTGGATATTGCGCCATCCACTTATCTGGTATTGGCCCATGATCTTATCGCTGAAACTGCACAAGCCTGGACAGCCGTTAGAATCCTTTACGCCATGGAAGATCACCTGCGTAACACATTGGGTATCAAAGATACGCCTCTTCCACACCTTGAAGGCGTATGGAAACTTCTGGATCCCCAGACAGGATTTAAAAATCACCTTAACATTCAAGGTCGTTTCATGCTGCGTCAGACATACAATGTCAACAATAGTCAACTGGAACAGGCCAGGGAAGTTCTGGCACAGCAATACCAACAAGATGAGGATTTGCTGGCACTCTTGCCCCATGTCAGCCTTGAAATACAAAAAGATGGCCCATCCATTTGTATATTGCACGTGGGGCCTTATAGTGAAGAAAGCCGAAGCTTCGAGCAGATGGATGCGTTTGCCCGTCAGCATGGCTGGCGTAAACGCGGGGAATTTCACCGTGAAATTTATCTTAAAGATGCACGTGAAGTACAACCACAAGATTTTCATACGCTCTTGTACATGTATGTGGAAAAAATGTAATTGCTTTCCTTTCTTCAGTAAAAATTCACGCACCCTACGGGGGGTGCTTCCCCTTCTGAATAAAAAAATACCTTAATGAAAGTGCATTAAATACAGACTTCATGTATTTAAAAAATTAATACGTTAATAGTCAAACAGGCATTAAAATATATCGTAATATAATGATTCATTGCTATCAGTAAATTTGAATTACTGCTAATCATTGCGTTAAAATAGCTAACGCGACACCGTCTGCAACCGTGTTCCCATTATTTATTCATTTAATTAAATATGTCATATTAATTCCATTATTTTTAAAAAATTAAAAAATGCAATCAAATAAAATATATAAAAAATAGAGAGATGCAATAAAAATATATTTTACCTGAAGCTGAGTAAAATAGATAACTCACTGTGTTTATATCTATATAGACACATAACATAAATCATATATTTTTACATTCTTGTAGAAATAACTTAATTATTAATTTGGTATTTGATATGGATCCAATCATTCAACAAATAGAAGAAATCATTGAAAATAAGAAAGTCATTGTATTAAGTGGATTCTCGGAACTGGGTTATGCCAGTACGGCTGAATTATATAAAAAAATAGAATATATTTTACGGAAAGAAGCTGAATTCGCCGGTGGATTTGACAAAATTGTTGCCGTGGCAGGGGGCACTTCGCCCGGCATCGGCAGTGTTTATGAAATTGCTGCACGTTTAGGCATTCAAACACTGGGTATTGTTTCAGAAGAAGCCAGAGGGACAACTTCTCCTCACTGTCAGACAGTGATTTATATTCCCGATTCTGGTAAGACAGGGAAAGTCCTTAATCACAGTGGCGAGTCTTATAGGGTTTTAGTCGCCAGAAAGCAGGGGGTATTTTATGCATTAGGCGGTGAAGCCGTTACGTTTTCTGAATTGACAGAAGCGCAACAGCACGGCATTAAAACCTATGCCTATGAACACGAACCTGATCCACAAGCATTAACTGCAAGAAAGCAGTCGGATGTAAATAAAGGGAAAGTTGTAAAAACATATACCCCTGTCAATGACTGGATAAAAGAAACTGCTGCCTTACAGGTTGCTATCACTTCTTCTATTTTATCCGAGCATTTGCAGGCTGCCTATAAAGTCCAGGTTGATGATTTACGCATTGATACGCAAAAAAGTCAGCCGACACTTCACAATGGCAAAAACTACATCCGTATCGCTAATTATAACTATCTGGTGCGTTTTGATCCCTATAGTGCAACATGGCGTATTCATTCTGAAGATAACCCGGTTAAGCCTTCTCTTCCTGTCCTCTACCAAAACAACCAGTGGCAATTACATCATGATGTGGGAATGGGAGGAGGTGCTCCCATTAACCTGCCTGATTCACTACGTACTATTTATAAAGCGTCTCTTCCCGCATTGAATGAAGAACTCAGAAATGCAGCAGGCATTAAACACCAGGGCAAATATTATGTGCGTATTGGAGAAGACCATTATTGGTTAAGCCGTACCAGCGAAGGAATGTTAGCGATCTTTTCACAAACCGATCAATCTGCCAGGCCAATCCCTGTTGTACATACAAATGGTGAATGGCAGCTGGCGCTGAATACAAACACTATTGATAAGACGTTTGCTAATTTTACAAAATATCAGCATTTCAGACAGTGGTTTCATATTGCCATTCATACACTCTCATTACTGGGTGCACGTTATCAGACCGGCGCTGAAAAACCGCTCATTACGACCTCCCAAAGTCAAAGCCTGATTAAGTTCATACTAAAATATTTTCAAATGCAGGCGACGTATTCTTCAGAGGATATGATTGCTTCAGGTCGACACACGTCTCCTTTGGTAACAAGTTTTAATTACTCGCGAGCAAAGCAAACACGATTATGGGAGATCGTACGTAACCTCAAAAGTCAACAGCTCGAATACGCTTTTAGAGAAATACAACAAAAAGCCACACAGGCTACTCAAAATACGCCTGGCCAGCCGCTTCAACAGGCTGCTTTGTCTTTTATACCCCTTGAAGAATTCTATATTTTCCCCGTATCCAAGCCATTTTCCTATGAAGGAAAGACACCGGAAATCCTTGATACAGTCCCTTTAAACCTGAATGAAAAAAGCTGCGTCTATATCAAGTCACTGGGTATACAGCTTTTTAAACATCAGCAATTCAGGTCTGGTGGAAGAGGCGAAATAGATCGTTTTATCGGGATAAAAGGGTTAAGGATGTCCCCCAATGAAGCAGCGGAAAGCCTGTCCAAAGAAATGGCACGGTGGATTGAAGCAGGGCAGGTGAATGCAGTACGCAAACTCTTGACCGATTTCTTTTCTTATAAACGCTATGATGCACTTGCCAATAGCTTTAAAACCGTTGAGTTAAGCCCTAATGGATTGCTGGCACCGGCTTCTACTGATCCTTTAATCGAGACGGGTAGGCAAGCATTAGCAGCACTGCACGATCTCTACGAACAGTGTCGTCGTTTCGATAAGCATCATCTTCCTTTTTATGTCACGCAAAATATGGAAGTTTTGCAAAATCTTGTTGGTTCTGATCCCGCTGCTTTTTTTACCGGGAAGACACCGGCCATTGTTACTGCAGAATTTACCGACAAGCTGCAGGCAGCCTATGACCTGATGGTGAAAATAAGAAACGAACAGGGAATCACAACACCTGCCCAAATTTCATCGCGCATGGAGCAATTTTATCAGGTTATGCAGGATATTCATCATTTGGCACGTTTCCAAATGAGCTGGAATGGCACACAAATCGACCTTGAAGACACGATTAAACAACTGTTACCCGATAACGTGCGTGGATCAGCTTATGTGATGACAGGGCCTCATGGACTCTCTGTTATCGAACGTGTCAGTAAAGCCCTGTCTGCGGATGCGCATAGAAAATCTGCTTTTTTAACAGGAAGTTATTTCGAAACTCCACAATTATTCCCCCATGCAAAAGAAATAAACAGTGTTACTGCCTATGCACTAAAAGAAAAAAAATTGATTGTGCTCGAACCTCATCCCAATAATGCGGATCGTATTAATATCGCTCCTCACGATACCATTGCTTTGCTGCACAATGTCTTCGATGGTTCATCATCGATGCAGCGTACGATCATGATAGATGTGACTGCCAATCATCTTAATGAAGTCGAAATAAAAAACATTATCGCCGCGGCTAAACCGTATATAGACAGGGGCTTTCTTAATCTGGTTTTGGTTCAAAGCGGGACGAAATTTTTACAAAATGGCATGGATATCAGCAGCATAGGTACTGTGGTTGTACTTAACAATAATCAACGTGCCTGGTCTGATTTCAACGATGCCATGCGTCGTACGCAACAATTTGTTCCCACTGAGGATAAAACCTACTTTGCCAGGATGTTAAGCCCGGAAAATCGCCAACCACTGCAAAGCTACCTTGATAAAATACGCCAGAATACAAGCCTTCTGCGTTCCAGACTTGAAAAAACCCTGGCGTTTGGCCATAACAACAATAATGTACTGGAACTCTCCATCAATACGGATCCCAAGACTGTCTATATTGCACTAAGGCCAACAAAGCGTTTCATTGGTTTACAGACGAATCAATCGGATCTTTCTTCTCTTCCCCGGGATGAAATCATAGATGTCACCTCAATCCTGTATGAAAGATATTTTTTAAAGGCGTTTGAAGGGCTGGCCAATGTTGAACGCCAAAGTTTTGGTTTCAATTCAAGCAGTTTCTCGCAATGCGATGAAGCAATACGGATTTCTGTTGGTATTGAAGATGCACCGTTGATTGAAGACTATGTCAGACGCATCGTTGAAGTGGGAGAAGAGCTGTATAAGAAAGGGTTCATCCTCGATTATTTCAAACCTGAAACCAGTTTGGGTGGCAATGTTTCTACCTCCAGACAATCCATAACATGGACGCAGTCTGACTTACAGAAATTCGCAAAAGACATACAGAAAAAATTAACAACACCAGACGCAAACCAGGATACCCGCGAGTCAAGATGGGTAATTCAGCTGCAAGGGGACAAAACCACATCCGAGGCAGTCAGGGATCTGTTTTTAAAACATCCCGGGAACAGTGAACTGATACTGTGTGGTCCAAATAACTCCAATGGCGCAATGCACTCCAGCCTGAAATGGGACAGCCAGAGTCAGACCCTGATCCAGGGGCCCATCTCTTCACCAAAGAGCACATTGAAACTGCTAATTGTCGGGCATGGCACAAACCGCAATAAAGATAGCACCGTTATTTTTGGTGGCCGTTCTCATGAAGTACTGAAAAATGACTTCAGAAAGCTGTTGGCAAACATCCCCTCGGGAAGGGTGACGCAGCTTCATATTGATCTCGTGGGTTGTCTGCTGGTGGATGCCACTGCTCCTGAAAGCGGTTTACCCCGTCTGCTGGCAGATATCCTGCTGGCCCAAGCCGGGGAACTTGGGATCCCGCCTGACAATTTGAGACTCACTGCCAGCCAACTTTACGTCAGAGTCATGCCCGATGGTAAAAAAGCCGTCTGGATGCCCTATGAAGGAAAATGGGTGACCAAAGAACAGGCAATTGAAGAAGGGATAGCCTACAAATCCGTCTGGCGTTACGACAGCAGTACACAGCAGATGGTCTCCCAGGTGCCACACGACAGATTTATCACTCTGGTAGAGATGCTCTGGCGCGGAGTTCCTTTCCATGAATTTCCTGCCGGAGATCAGGCGTTAATTTTACGTGTCCTGACACCCGAAAAGATTAACGAGTTGTCCCTGCGCAGTAAAAATGGCGAATTTTTGTACGGAGCCATTCATGCCATACCTGCACAGGGCGATATTGACGAAGGAACCCTTGCTGACATACTGGACGAAAACAGAAAAAGCCTGGAAAAGCTGGCGCGAACCGTGGGCATTACCGATCCCGATAACAGGGAAGCGAATACAGAGGCGGGTAACAAAGTATTGCTCCATGGCACACAACAGTCCGGTGACCAGGCGATACCTGCTGACCACTACACCCAACAAGCCTTAGGATTACGTGCCCGCGTACTGTACAGGCTACAAACGTATATAGGGCATACCAGTAAGGGGGTACTGGCCCTGGGGGCGATTGCCGCACTCTGTCGCATTAAAGTGATTGATGAACGTCTGGCACGCGGAAAATTGAGTGCTGAAGAAGCGACGAAATTACGTACCGAAAAGGCACTGGCCATAACAGAGCTGAGTGTTGATCTAAGTGATGAAGCTGCCGGACTGGTGCAAAATAAATTAGGTATTCAGATCACCCGACCCCCTGCTGGTACGGTTTCTGCCTCTCAACCAGCCAGTCTGACCGTTGGTACACGCATGACCAATGGCCTTCGTGCTTTTGGACCCAGTGCAGCGGGCACACTACTGTCTGCAGTAGGTACCGGTTTTGCCTGGTACGGTGTGATTACGGCGGCCCAAGAACTGCGGACACTCAGTGCCCGTGAAAAAGCCATCAGGGACGATCCGGCCCTGCAAGAGCAGCTTACCGACCAGATTACCCGGCTGCGGGTCAATCTGGGTGTTAACATTGCAACAGCGATTATCAGCACCGGTATGACGGCATTGAGCGTGGTATCTCTGTTTGCCAGTATTGCAGTGGCCAGCAGTACGGTTGCTGCCAGCATAGCGGCAGGAGTCTCTTTACTCATGTCAGTGGCCGGACCGATAGCTGGAGCGATACTGGTGGGTGCCTTTGTTGGTTTGTGGATTTATAACGGCATTAAAACCGTGGAAGAATTTTCCCGACATATCACGCTGACCGATTTGGAAAAATTTCAACTGGGTGCAGGCTCGATTTTTGGCCATGTGCCGGATCATTTGCAAAGACAATATAATCTTCAGAAATTAAAAATGGCGGTGGAAAAGGCAACACAGCTGGAAGTCCGGGGCATTTTTTCCAGCCTGCCGGAGGTAAAAAAGGCGTATTTGTTTATTTTTCCTGAAATGCCGTATGCGCTGGACACGAGCAGGGAGCGGAATCGTGACATCGATATCGACATGGACAGGAACAAACACGCAGTCTGGTCATTGAATCGCCATAAAGAGGCCATAACCCCTGAACAGTTCATTTACAAAAGAAAAACACGCGATCAGGTACAAACACAGAATGTCACCTACCGACATGATACCCATTTTTCTCTGCCAGGCCATGATGGCAGGGTGATTCACCTGCAAGAATCTGCCTGGAAAAGCCCAACGAAGACCCTGATGCAATCAGGCAATTTTTTGGACACCCTGGCTGAAGGGACTGTCGTATCGTTGTGTGTGGAAAAAGAGGCACAAGGAAAAAACATTCTCAAGCTACGGGCCTACTCTGTCGCATCGATACAGGCCCATACTGTCCCTGTGGAGCTCAGGATGTCCAGGGTTGACGTCTCGTTGGATACCAAGCTGCATGCTGTCCTTAAGGCCAAGCTCGATGACAGTGCTCTGGATGATTTGCTGGTAATACTGTCTGATCGCATCCTTGCGCTGAAGGGAGGAGAAAACGGTTTTTTATCCTCACTGTTCAGCCGTTCTGAAGACACGGCAGGACTGCGAGCCATCCTCAACACAGGGTCTGAGTCAACGGTATTTGCCGCCAACGAAACCGGGTATCTGACGCTGTTTTGTCTTCACGAAAAAAGCAACCCGCGCCAACTCAGTTTCTTTAAATACCGCAAAAAAGAGGATGGCAGTTACGGGCTGGATGCCAGCTTGACCCAGTCATTACCCGCCGGATTGCAATGGCAGGACCGTCAGTTGTCAGGCATCTTCTTTCAGGATCTGAACGGAGACGGGCTGGCGGACCTGGTGGTGGTCAGTCCGGATGGCCGCCTGCACGTTGCGTGTCAACAGCGGGACGGGAATTTTACTCTCACAGAAGCATTCAGTATTTATCGTGCGAAAACCGCAAAGGGAAATCGGGAAAACCTGTCTTTCTCCGGGCACAAGATACTGGGTTTTAATGGCACGGCACGCACCCTGTATTCAGTGGACAGCACCGGGGCAGTGTACACACATACCGTTGTTTCCGGGGCAGAAAATGAGGCAGAAGTGTCCTGGGTTAATATGAACATTCCTCACGGCCCGAATGCGTATTATGGCTATCTGGAGACAAATCCGGATAAATTTATCGCGTCCTCAGCGCCCGGCGCCGGTAATTTTATTTTCCGCCTGGGCGGAGGAAGAAATAAGAAAGCCACGGGTGGCGTCAATAATGATAACTTCTTCCTGCTGGATGACAGAACACACTGCACCCTGGATGGAAATGGAGGGAGTGATACTCTGGATTTCAGCCAGCTCAAGCTGGATGATAAAGATATTATCGGTGTGACGGTTAGTGCCCAAAACGGCCACGCCTCCCTGAGGCAACCTGAAAACCCCGGGACCCTATACAGTGTCCTGAAACGCGTGTCTTTTTCAAACATAGAAAATTTTACGGGTACTCACGGAGATGATGAACTGACGGGGGATGATAATGACAATGTCCTCGACGGTGTTGCTGGA
>JACCDN010832514.1_pt1 | contig 16581 bp, 10 predicted proteins | sample 7441691 | NCBI WGS metagenome assembly JACCDN01 (sample SAMN15323439, study PRJNA562643) | freshwater metagenome | isolation source: river surface water | place: USA:Blue River Watershed | collected 2017-08-16
CTCTCGACCGCCTTGGGCTGAGAACCAAAAGTAAAAGAAATAGAATTTATTTGCAGACATATGGTTAATGTAGCACAGTTTTTCTGCTTGTCTATTAAGCGGTGCCGCCAACAGTCATATTATTAATTCTAAGGGTGGGTTGGCCAACTCCAACTGGGACGCTTTGGCCATCCTTGCCACAAACTCCAATACCGCTATCTAGAGCCATGTCGTTACCAATCATGCTGATATCTTTTAAGGACTCTGGGCCATTACCGATGATGGTCGCACCTTTAACTGGGTATTGAATTTTTCCATTTTCAACCCAATAAGCTTCACTGGCTGAGAACACGAATTTACCGCTGGTAATGTCCACCTGGCCACCACCAAAATTCACAGCATAGAGACCTTTTTTGATGCTGCTAACAATTTCTTGTGGGTCTTCTTTCCCGCCATGCATATAGGTATTGGTCATGCGAGGCATTGGAAGTGAGGCGTAGCTTTCTCGTCTGGCATTGCCGGTCACGGGCATATTCATCAGGCGTGCATTAAGACTATCCTGGATATAGCCTTTTAAGATACCGTCTTCAATGAGTGTGGTGCATTGTGTTGGGTTGCCTTCATCGTCAATTGATAGTGAGCCTCGACGACCAGCGATTGTGCCGTCATCCACAACTGTGACACCCTTGGCTGCAACGCGTTGGCCAATCTTGCCTGAAAAAGCTGAAGACCCTTTTCTATTAAAGTCACCCTCAAGGCCATGACCAATCGCTTCATGAAGCAATACCCCAGGCCAGCCTGGTCCAAGAACAACAGTCATAGGCCCAGCTGGCGCTGGTCTTGATTCAAGATTGATTAATGCTGATTGAACGGCATCATCAATCCATCGATCGATCTTTTCTTGAACAAAGAAGTGGTAATCAAATCTGCCACCACCACCTGACGACCCAACTTCGCGACGACCATTTTGTTCTGCAATCACAGTGATAGAAACTCTGACTAAGGGTCTGATATCTGCTGCCAAAACACCATTTGCTCTAGCAACCATCACAACGTCATATTCAGCAGCTAAGCCAGCCATCACCTGAACGATTCGCGGATCCTTGGCCTTTGCTTTGCGTTCGATATCTTCTAGGAGTGCAATTTTTGCTTTCGCATCTAAGCTATTCAGAGGATTTGTTGATTGATATAAGGCATGCGTGCCTGGTGTTTTCCATTGCGGGCTGATATAAGTTTTATTGTTGTTAGCACCAATCACTCGAGTTGCTTCAGCCGCCTTTTTAAGGGCAGCGGCACTAATTTCATCGGAGTAGGCAAATGCTGTTTTATCTTGGCTAACCGCTCTAACTCCAACACCTTGATCAATGCTGAATGTTCCAGATTTAACAATACCTTCTTCTAGGCTCCAAGATTCGTTGTGAGTTCTTTGAAAGTAAAGGTCTGCATCATCAAGATGATGCGAGTGCATGTGTGCCAAGGTTCTTTTTAGATCCTCTTCAGTTAGGCCTGCAGGAGCTAATAATATGTCTTTAGCAATTTTTAGAGCATCTGCTCTACTGAGATTAATGTGGTTTTCTAGCGCTAAATGTGAATTCATAAACCTGATTAAAGCATGCGATGTTGAAGTGCTGGTAATTTAGTGCGTATTTCTTGGGTAATATGTTTATCAATCATCCCCATTGAAATTCCTTCACCTTCATTAACTTGAGACTTGATTTGGCCCCATGGATCTATGAGCATACTCTGACCCCAAGTGGAACGACCATTTTCATGTTTGCCGCCTTGTGCGCTTGCCAAAACATAGCATTGGTTTTCAATCGCTCTAGCTCTTAAAAGAATTTCCCAGTGAGCTTGGCCTGTTGTGTATGTAAAGGCTGCTGGAATGATATGGCAGTCAACAGCCCCCATCGATCTATATAGCTCAGGGAAGCGCAGATCGTAGCAAATAGATAAGCCAAATTTCCATGAGGTATCAGCTTTAGTAATTTCAAATGAGGATGGGGTTTGTCCAGCTTCAATCGTATTAGCTTCTTGATATTCCTCTTCCCCTTGCTTAAATCCAAATAGATGAATTTTGTTGTACCGGCAAATAATTTCACCAGTGGGTGAGTAGACAAGGGTTGTGTTTTTCACCTTGTTATCAATTGAGCTTTGTAAAGGAATGGTCCCAGCCACCAAATAAACGTTGTTAGCTTTTGCCATTACGCTTAAGCGTTTTTGAATCGGGCCATTATTAAACTCTTCTTTAATGGCCACTTTATCTGTATCGCGATGCCCCATTAAACAAAAGTACTCTGGCAGAACCACTAGCTCTGCCCCACCTATCTTTGCTTCTTGAATCAGTCTTTCAGCGGTAGCTAAATTACCCTCTACAGACGGTGAGGAAATCATCTGGATGCTAGCAACAGTCAATTGATTGGAAGGCGTCATGCCCTAATTCTATTTCTTATTCGGATTTTGTTGTTGGCGAAGTAAGGTCTTATCCCTAATCTCTTTAAGCTTATTCTCATCGAGCGGCTGTCCCTTGGTGTCAAGGGCAATTACTTGAGGTGCTGCCCAAGTACCCTGGACGAGGTAATCTAGTTGGAAAAGCTTACTAACCTCGTCAGCAATCAAGTATTGGCCAACTAGGGTGCTTAGGCCAATAATAGGGTTAACAAATGTATAAGCGAGTGATGCCGAGCCTGCATTGAGGTTAGGTACGACTGTGATTCGCATATCTTGAGTTTCATCAATTAAATGAGCGCTGCCAGTTAGGCGAACATTCCCTTGTGGACCCTTAATGGTTAAATCTTGAATCTTGGCAATACCACCTTGAATTCTGCCTTGAGCAGTGATTCGGTCAAACGGAGTGCCTTGGGTCACAATCGGCTTTAAAACACCGCTGATATCTAATGTGGCTATCCGCGTTAAGCCCTGATAACTCAGCACCCCTAATAAGCGGGCAACACCAGGATCAACCTGCAAAATAGTTCCTTTTGCTAAATCTAGCGATAAGTCAGATTGCAATGAGGCAATATCAAATTGATAAGGTGCGCCAGACCAGTTCAACTGACCAATTAGCTTGCCGGAGCCACCGTCGATTGTTTTTGGGAAGCCTAATTTGTCCAATAGCTTGCCCGCATTATCAATATCTAAGTCAACGTTCAGTTGAGTTCTGCCTTGATTGCCTGTTTTGCTTTGTTTTGGTAACTCCCATCTACCTGTCGCTTCTAGCAGTGCGTCTGGAGTTTTGATAGTTAGCTTATCAATTTTCCAGTCATTCTTATCGTTGCTACCAATTAGTTGTAGCTTTCCGTAATCATGGTTGTTGAAAACCAATTGATCAGCGACGATATCCAAAGCAGGTAATTTTTGAATTTTATTATTGATACTTTTGGTAACTGCTTCACCTGTTGTACTTTTTTCAATGATTAACTTTTGAAGTCGGGCTGTCAGCTTACCTTGTGGTAGGTCTGTGCGAGCTGGGCGCCATTGAACCGAACCTGTAGCAATATTGGAATTAATATTGGCTTGCCAGAAATCATCTTGAAAACCACCTGTTAGCTTGATGTCTCTGAAGTCTTTATCTGAAAGCCTCAATTGAGTAATTGAGGCTGTGAAGTTACTAATAAGCGGGTCTTCTTTTTTGCCTTTTGATGCTCGAGATTTTTCTGGAGCATATTTTGAGAGCCACTTTTCCCACTCATCAACGTTGAGTTGTGCAAGATTGGCAATCAAATAAACGCCATTAGGTGGCATAGTTCCTGGAGTGTTAATACCCAAACCAGCTTTCAATTGATTGTTCTTATCAATGGCAAATGGTGCATCAATCAGTTTGCCAATTTTTAAAAGCCCTAAATGTTCTTGATTTTGATTTTTAGAAAAATTGCTTAGCTCAAATTCACCATTCAGTGCTTGTCCGACTTTTTTGTTAAACGGTGCGGGGAAGTTCGCGCTTAATTGATTGAGTTGAATGCCGAGTTGTAGTTTGTAGCCACTTGCTGTGATGAGCAGTTTTCCATCGTAATTAATCGATCCATCAACTTGACTGTAGATATTCTTCAGTAACTCATCAGGCGTTTCTGGATTAATCGCTTGAATGAGTTGGCCTACTTGTAGTTTGCCCTGTACTCTCATGTTAGGTTGGTCAGCCCAAGGCAAGTTGCTTGTGTTGTTGATTGCAATGTCACCACCTAGAGCTTTAGCCTTAAGGTTTTTGGCGCTGAGGCTTTCCTCGGAGAAAAGAATGTCCCCGGAAATCTCTTTAACTTCAATTTTGTTATTAAAAGTTGCTGTATTACTTAAAAGCGATACCTCACCTTTGATCGATGTCTTATTAACATCAGCTAAGGGCATATCAATATTAATTTTTAATTTAGATGAGCCTGTGATGTTAAGTTTGTCGGATAAGTACTTGAGATGCTGGCCGGATGGGCTTTGCAGATAATATTTCAATAAGTCTTGGCTGAGCCCTGCTGCTTGACCGTTAATTTTTAAATTAGATTGGGTGTTTGTGACATCTGATATTAAGCCATGGATATCGGAGAGTTCAACGCTTTCAAAAAGAGCATCATTGAAGTCCAAAATTAATTCTGGTCCTTTCATCACTACGCGACCATTCACTTTTGAGAAAGCAGACCACTGACCTTCACCAAATATGTTTTTCCCGGCAGGGTGATATTCCACATTTTCAATGGGTAGATTTAATTCAAAAATACCAGGGTGGCGGCTGTTGAATGGAATGTGTGTTGGCGAACCACTAATACGTAAGGTTCCATTTTTAACCTGACCTGCTTTCAGTGCACCGTTAATGTAAGCGCGTGCATCTTTGGACATGGCTACTGGAAAATACCTCGTTAGGTTGAGAAGCTTGGCTTTCTCAATATCGGCTTTAATAGTGAGGTGTTCTTGAGTTTTTGCTGTAGCCGGTTTGTAGAGGGCATCAAATTGAAGTGCCACATCATCATTTTCAAGTCGCATGTTTTTGAACTCGTAATCCCAGCTCGTATCATGCTTAACCCATTTAATAAGGCCTTTTGCTTGTTTTAAGTCTAAATGATCATCCTCAAGGATGTGAGGGAGTACTGTCGAACTATTTTTATTGTTGAGGTTGACCTCGCCACCCAGTTCGGTAGCAAATAGTTTCCCTGAAAAATTCGAGATGGAAAGATCACCATTCTTTTTTGGCTTTAAAAAAAGTTGATTAAATTGAAGTGATATTTTGTAATGCGACTCGTAAAAGCCAGGAATCTTAATATTAAAAGGTAGTTTGCTAACTTGGGCGTTCCAGCTAGCATCTAAATCTTCCAGTTCGCCAGATGGTTGATAGTTGGTAATGAAACTCTGAATATCTTTAGGCAATGGAAATTGTTTTGCAAGTTGCTCAACAAGAGCAATATTGATTTTTAGAGCTTTGATGCCTGCATGCTCAACTGAGTTGATGTTTGGAGCTGCTTTCCAGTACAAACTTAAATCATTAAGTTCTTGTTTTGGTGATTTTCTGTCAAGTTGCCAATTTAACTGTGGGGCACTGATAGTCATTTTTCTGCCATAGGTGTCCTGCAGAATTTGAGCCTGTAGGCTCATAATTTTTAGTGGCTGACCAAGGCGATCCCATTCAAAATGTAAATTACTTAATTGAATATCAGTTTGTCCGCCATCAAGCATGCCGCTATTTAAGTAGGCGTTGCCTTTTGTGGTCATGGTGCCATCAACAACATTGATGCGCCCGTCGATCAATCTATTAACTTTTCTTAAGTCAATGTTTGTAATATCCCAGTTGGTAAGGCCATTCCAGTCATTCCAATTGCCTGCATTGCCAAACATATGGTGTTTAAATCGCGCATCTACCTTTGCCAACCCCGTATTCCATGGTGAGTGAAAGGTTAAATTAATTTTGTGATTGAACCATTTATTTTTTAAATGCAGTGATTCAATTTGAATGTGATGCTCTGATGTTTCCTTGTATTGATCTAACCAAATAACTTCGGCTTGATTAATTTGGATGCTATCTTGATCGAAAATCCAATTACCTGCTGCAAAGCCCGCAGAGTTCTTGTCTAATTTGATGCCCGCTATATCCCAGTTACCCTTATAGTCACGTTTAACGTGAATGCGAGCATTTTCAAATTTCAGGTTATGGAAGTGGGGTTGTAATTCCCACATGGTTTCCCAGGATAGATTACCTGTGATTTCTGGAATGCTTAAAAGTGGCGCTGAATTCTTTTCTTTTGAGTCATAAATAGCAATGTTTTTGATTTTGAATGCTGGCCATAAAACATGCCAATCAGTTTGAATCTCGCCAATTCTTAAATCTGCATCAATGCTATGACTAATTAATTGTTCAAATGCGGCTTTATTTTTCTCGACCATTGGCCAAAAATAGAATCGAACTAGCAAATGAATGCCAACAAATAATAGGGCGCTTGTTAACCCCGCCCATTTGGCTCTTTTTTTCCAAACGGCGACTTTATCCGCATCAATTTTTAATTGACGCAGCTTATCAAGCGATGTGGAAATATATAACCATGACATTTTTGTAATTATGCTGTAGCCGAAGGGGTATTGATAGCGATAACATGATACCTATGACATTGGATAACAAGAAAATTTCAGCACTTTTAGAGCATTCAGCCTATGCAACCCGTTGGTTAACTGCTCAGCCCCATTGGATGGATGGTCTTTTATCCCGCCAATCCAGTCCTGTAGGTGGCGCTGAACTAAATGACATCCTCAAGCCGGCCCAAGCCCTTTTGAGTGTTTCACCGCTGAATTTAGAGGCGTTAGCGGCTCAATTAAGGCTATCTAGACAGCAATTAATGCTTTTGTTGGCCATGCGCGATCTTAATGAAGATGCAAATGTTGTTGAGGTTACGCAGGCCATGACCTTGTTTGCTGAAAAGGTTGTTGCCATGTCTATTGAGGCCTTGCGATCAGATATGCGTGATTTGGTCGGTGAGCCATTGAACGCGGATGGCCAATATCAACCGATGATTGTGATTGGTATGGGTAAGTTGGGCGGTCGAGAGTTGAATGTCTCATCAGATATTGATTTGATCTTCCTATACGAAGATGATGGCGAGACACAGGGTGGTGTTAAGAGCATTTCCCATCAAGAGTGGTACACCCGTCTAGGTAAAAAATTGATTGCCCTCTTGAGCGAAGTAAAGCCTGAAGGGTTTGTTTTTAGAGTTGATATGCGTTTGCGACCTAATGGAGATTCTGGGCCATTGGTTTGTAGTTTGGCGATGCTAGAAGAGTACTTTAGTGTTCAAGGTCGAGAGTGGGAGCGTTACGCTTGGATCAAAGGGCGAATGATCTATCCATTAGAGGGCGATGTCGGTCAAGCTCGCGCTCAAAAAGGTTTACAGGATTTAGTGAGACCTTTTGTGTATAGAAGATATCTTGATTTTGGTGTTATTGCTGCTATTCGTGAATTACATGCGCAAATTCAGCAGGAGGCTGAAAAAAGAAGCTTGTCTCATCCCGAGCGTGCTGCCGATATTAAGTTGGGTCGTGGCGGCATTCGGGAAATTGAGTTTATGGCGCAGATGTTTCAGTTGGTCCGAGGTGGCCAGGATCCTGGTTTACGCATTAGACCAACACTGCAGGTTCTGGCAGTTGTTCATGATAGACAGTTAATTTCTTTAGATGATTTAGAAAAGCTCACCCAGGCATATTTGTACCTCAGGAAATTAGAGCATCGTCTGCAATACTGGGAAGATGCTCAGACACATCACTTGCCAATTGATGATCAAGCTCAAGCAAGAATTGCTAAGGCAATGGGGCATGCTGATCTCAATGAGTTTAGGGCAACCTTGGGGAATCACCGAACTAATGTAGCGGCTTTATTTGCCAATGCCTTTGTCTTAAAAAAGCATAGCGCTGAATCGGATAGTGTAGATGACCCAGGGAGTGCTTGGACACCTCCCAATTATTGTCCTCAGTTGCTAGAAATGTGGAATGCTTGGTGCGGTAGTGCTCGGCAACGTTCGCTTACTGATACAGCTAGAAGACGTTTTGTGCAATTGATGTCTAGTTCATCGGAGTATGTTCAAAAGCAAGGCTGGGAGATTAAGAAATCAGATGCGGTGATGGTTCGAATGATGAACCTTCTAGACTCGATTTCTAGAAGAGCTTCTTACTTGGCTTTATTAACTGAGTATCCGCATATTCTTGATCATTTGATTGCTTTGATCTCATCTTCTAAATGGGGATCAGATTACTTAATTAAGCACCCTCATCTTTTGGATGATTTGTTAACTGGACAGGGACAGTATTCTCCAGAAGATCATCCTTCGGTCTATTGGACTAAGCTTAGATCTGAAGTTAATGTCTTGTTAGATGATGCGGCAGAGCAACAAGGTGATCCATCTGAGCAGTCAATGGATATTTTGCGCCAGGTCCATCACACTGAAACATTTTTAACTTTACTAGCTGAGTTGGGGATTGGTAGAGAAAGCCCATTGCCCATAGAAAAAGTTAGCGACCGATTGTCAGCTTTGGCTGATTTGATCTTGGCGCTTACATTAGAGCGTGTCTGGCCCATCATTGCTAAAAAATATCAACTTAATTCCTTGGTTCCGCCATCATTTGCTGTGATTGCTTATGGAAAATTAGGTGGGAAAGAATTAGGTTACGCATCTGATTTAGATATCGTCTTCTTGCATGATGCACCTGATTCTGATCAAGATGCCACTGAGAGATATGCGATGTTTGCTAGACGCTTGATTGCCTGGTTAACAACAGCAACATCAGCAGGAGTTTTATTTGAGATTGATACTCGCTTAAGGCCGAATGGTGCTGCTGGACTTTTGGTGACCAGCGTTGATTCATTTAAGAGATATCAGTTACGTCAAGGTGATAACGCAGCATGGCTATGGGAGCATCAAGCTTTAACGCGAGCTCGTTTCTGCGCTGGTGACAACAAGATTGGACAGCAGTTTGAAGAAATTAGAGCTGAAGTTCTTGCTCAGAAGCGCGATGAGACTGCGCTTAAGCAAGAAATTTTATCCATGCGAACTAAGGTAAGTGATGGCCATCCTAATGATTCTGGCGAATTTGATATTAAGCATGATGCTGGCGGTATGGTTGATATTGAGTTTATTGTTCAATATATCGTTTTACGATTTAGCCATCAACATAGAAACCTACTTGGAAACCTCGGTAATATCGCACTCTTGGGTATGGCAGCTAAAGAAAGGTTGATACCTGATGATTTGGCAATCAAGGTAGCAAGTGCTTATAGAGTTTATCGAGAGCATCAACATCGGATTCGATTGGATGGCGCTGATAAAACGCGCATTGGCTTAGAGAGTATGGATCAGACATTGATCGACGCTAGATCTGCTGTGAAAGATCTATGGCAGCATGTCTTATGTGCCTAATAATTCTCTGGCATGACGTCGAGTTGTTTCTGTGATTTCAGTGCCACCTAACATGCGTGCAACTTCCTCAACTCGCTCCTGACGATTTAAGCTAGTGATTTGAGAAATAGTTGTATTTGCTTCGCTATGCTTTGAAACTTTCCAATGTTGATGTCCCTGGGCTGCAACTTGAGCTAGGTGTGTCACGCACAATACTTGGTGTGCTTGACCTAATTCTTTGAGTCGCTTACCCACTGTTTCTGCAACAGCGCCACCAATACCAGAGTCAACCTCATCAAAAATCAAAGTAGGTATTTGGCTTGCTTCTGATGTGATGACACTAATAGCTAAACTGATGCGTGCTAATTCACCACCTGAAGCGACTTTTGCAAGTGGTTTTGGTGTAACGCCAGGGTGGCCAGCAACTAGAAACTCCACTTGCTCTAATCCGTAAGGACCGCCTTCACTTAACTCTTCTAGTTCAATGCTAAATAGGCCACCGGCCATGGAGAGATCTTGCATGGCATCTGTGACAGATTTTTCAAGAATCTTGGCTGCTTTTTTACGTGCTTGACTGAGTAACTTCGCTTCTTTGAGATAGTTGGCGTGCGTAGTGTGCAGATTTTTTTCAAGAGCAGCAAGATCTTGGGAGTCTTTAATCGCAGTTACTTTTTCGCGAATATCTTCCCAAGTTTGAGGAAGATCTTCTGGCTTACATTTGAATTTTTTAGATGCACTATGTAGATCTTTGAGGCGCTCTTCAACTTCCTTGAGTCGAGCAGGATCTACGTCAATTTTTTGCAAATAACGATTAAGACTATGCGCAGCTTCGCTTAGTTGTATTTGAGCGGCCTCAATGGCGATCTTTGCATCATCGAGATTGCTGTCCAATTTTGCAAGGTCTTCAATTTCACTAAAAGCATTCGATAAAAGTTCTTCAGCATGCCCATCTTGTTCTTGCAAAAGATTGATGGCATTTTGTGAACCTTCGATGAGGCGAGCAGCGTTGGCTAAACGAGAGTGTTCAGTCTCAACTTCAGCCCATTCTCCAGCCTGCGGCGCTAGAGCATCTAATTCTTCAAGTTGCCAGGAAAGTCGTTCCTGTTCTTTCTGTAAATTTTCACCTGCATGCATTGCGAGTTCAAGTTGCTTCTTGGCGGACTGCCAAAGATGATGAAGTTGTTTGACCTGTGCTACCTGATCTTGCAGTTGTGCCTGATTGTCTAGTAAATCTCTTTGGGCGCCAGACTTTAGTAATAGTTGATGAGCATGTTGACCGTGGATATCAACTAAGAGGCTTCCAAGTTCTTTGGACTGATTGAGTGTGGCTGTGCCACCATTAATAAAAGCACGACTTCTTCCGGAGGTATCAATCACTCTTTTGAGGATTAAGGTTGCGCCATTATCCTCACTTGAGAAACCTTGCTCATCGAGCCATTGATTAATACTGGTTTGAAGTTGTCCTTGCAAGGCAAAAATAGCTGAGATTTCAGCCTTATTTTTCCCTTCTCTAATTTGACTCGCGTCGGCTCTTTCACCCAAGACTAAGGCAAGAGCATCTAGCAAGATAGATTTACCCGCACCTGTTTCACCGGTGAGAACTGTAAAGCCACTCTCTAGGTCGATATCTAGTGTGTCAACAATGACAAAGTCACGGATGTTAAGGCTGCGCAACATATTTAAAACGAAGATGGGTATTCATTCCAATGTAATTTCTGTCGTAGCGCTTTGTATTCACTATGATCGATTGGATGAAGCAATGTCACGGTTTTTTGTGAGCGGTTAATTTTAATTTGATCGCCAATTTGTAAATGCGTTAAAGATTGCATATCAAAATTGACGCTTACATCTTTACCGCCAATGAGTTCAATAAAAACTGTACTGTCGCTTGATAAGACAATCGGGCGATTAGATAGAGAGTGGGGAGCAATCGGAGCTAGAACAACACCTGCAACTGATGGATGGAGAATGGGGCCACCTGCTGCCATGGCATACGCAGTTGAACCAGTCGGTGTTGCCACAATCAATCCATCTGATCGTTGGTTGTACATAAATTGTTCATTGACATGAACGGTGAGTTCCAACATGCCAGAAACACCGGAGCGATTAACAACAACATCATTCAGTGCAAGACCAGTCCCAATGACTTGATGGTCTCTAATCACTTCTGCTTCGAGTAAGTAGCGAACATCTTCATTAAAGTGACCTTTGAGCATCTCAGTCAGCACAGCTTCAACATCTTGGAGTGGGATATCTGTCATGTAACCCAACGTACCCATGTTGATACCGATGAGGGGTACATGTTTACCTGCAATTTGTCGGGCAATGCCTAACATCGTGCCATCACCACCTAAAACAATAACCAAATCAATATTGGCCTCAAATTCACTGGTTTTGATGCTCTTAAGACCTGGAATGACAGTATTTTCAGCAGTTTCAGACTCTAAAAAAACCTCGCAACCCATTACTTGTAGGGTTTTAGCTAATTTGGCCAACATATCGGAGAAGCCTTCGGCCTGGTATTTGCCTACCAGGGCAATCTTCTTAAAATGGCGATCTGTGTTTTTTGTCTTAAGATTTGACATGATGTTGATTAAACCATAGCCCTAATAGCCCTACAATTACTAAATCATGGATGATCGTTCTAAAAGCCTCTTAAAAACTCTCATTGAGCACTATATTGCTGATGGCCAGCCCGTTGGTTCGCGTGCTTTGTCAAGGTTCTCTGGCTTAGATTTGTCAGCTGCCACTATTCGTAATGTGATGGCCGACCTAGAAGATATGGGTTTTGTGGCTAGCCCACATACTTCGGCTGGACGTATTCCGACCCCCAAAGGGTACCGATTGTTTGTCGATACCATGCTAACGGTGAAGCCTATTGAAGAAATTATGGCTCACGAGGCTCAGGATGCTATTCAGGCTGATGCCCCTCAGCGAGTCGTTGCTGCAGCTGCCCAAGTTTTATCTAACTTAACGAATTTTGCAGGCGTGGTTTTAACGCCTAGACGATCAGAGTTGTTCAAACAAATCGAATTTTTGCGTTTATCAGAAAAGCGCATTCTTTTGATTCTGGTTACGCCGGATGGTGATGTTCAAAATCGAATTATTTTGACCGAGCGTGATTACAGTTCATCAGAGTTAGTTGAGGCAGCGAATTATTTAAATAGTCAGTTTGCTGGCCTTAGCTTCTATGAAGTTAAGGAGCGTCTCCGACAAGAGTTAGAAGGTTTGCGTTCAGGGATTACCACTTTGATGGAGGCTGCTTTAAAAGCAGGTGCTGAGGGTGCTGATGCTGACTCGGGTGTGGTGATCTCTGGGGAGCGCCGCTTATTAAATGTCGGTGATTTGTCTTCAGACATGGATAAGTTGAAACAATTGTTTGGTATGTTTGAAGAAAAAACAGGTTTACTGCAATTATTAGATGTTTCATCTCGAGCTGAAGGTATTCAGGTTTTCATTGGTGGCGAAAGTGCTTTGGTGCCAATGGAAGATATGTCAGTGATTACTGCCCCTTATAACGTGGATGGAAGAATTGTTGGAACCCTAGGGGTGATTGGCCCTACTCGCATGGCTTATGAGAGAGTTATTCCAATAGTTGATGTCACTGCTAAATTACTTTCTGGTGCATTGAGCAGCGGCATCTACGGAAAATAAAGACTAAGATTAAAAATAACTAAAAATACTGAGAGACAATTTATGGCTATTCAACGTCAAGCCCAGCGCACTGCCATTTTGGTGGTTAATTTAGGTACGCCTGATGCGCCAACTGCGAAAGCTGTTAAGCCCTACCTGAAACAATTTTTATCGGACCCTCGCGTAGTTGAGATTCCCAAATTGATTTGGTGGTGTATTTTGAATTTAATCATTCTGCCTATTCGCTCTGGCGCATCTGCTAAAAAATATGCAAGCATTTGGTTGCATGGTGCAATCAGTGGCTCACCTTTATTGATCTATTCTCAAAAGCAAGCTCAGGCATTAAAGAAAAAATTGGAAGCACAAGGCCATGACGTGATGGTTGAGATGGCGATGCGTTACGGCAACCCAAGTTTAGAGTCAACTTTGGAGCGTATGCGAGATGCAGGTATGGAGCGCTTGTTGGTGTTGCCGCTTTACCCACAATACTCAGCAACCACCACAGCATCAACATTTGATGAGATTTTTAGAATACTGGCTTCTTGGCGTAATCAGCCAGAGTTAAGAATTGTGAAGCACTATCACGATCATCCGGCTTATATCGGCGCGCTCAAGCAGCAAGTTGAATCTTATTGGGCTCAACATGGCCGTCCCAACTTTGATGGTGGAGATAAGTTACTTTTTTCATTCCATGGTGTGCCTAAGAGAACTTTAGATAAGGGAGATCCTTATCACTGCGAATGCCATAAAACAGGCCGCTTATTGCGTGAAGCTTTGGGTTTAACTGCTGAACAAGCGATGGTTACTTTCCAGTCACGCTTTGGAAAAGCAGAGTGGTTAAAGCCCTACACAGCACCTACAGTAAAAATGTTGGGCGAGAAAAAAACTAAACGTTTGGATATTTTTTGCCCAGGATTTCCGGCAGATTGCTTGGAAACCTTGGAAGAGATCGCTATGGAAGTTCGAGAAGACTTTATTCATGCAGGTGGTGGGGAATATAACTACATCGCATGTTTGAATGATGCGCCAGCTTGGATCGATGGTTTGCATCAAATTGCTATGGAGCACACTGGCTCTTGGTCGCTCAATTCGGAATCCTCGGAAGTTTTAGCTCTAAGTCAAAAAAGAGCATCTGAACTCGCCGCTTGCCCAGTTTTACACCCTTAAAAATTAACCCCATTAGACGTAGAAATATTTCTAATGAGGGGCTTGAAGTTCGTTTATTTGACCCCATATGCGTATCTGTTGAAAAGATAAATGACATATGAGTGACGATAAAAAACAAGAAAATCCACAAGAAATCAATGATTTAGGCGATTCTCAGGCCTCAGCGGAGCCAAAAGAGGCTGCCCCAGCTGCCCCGTTAACGCCTGAAGAAACAATTGCAGCTTTGCAGGCTCAAATCCAGGAGCATCAAGATCAGTTCTTGCGTGCAAAAGCTGAAGTTGAAAATGCTCGAAGAAGATCTATCGAGGAAGTAGCTAAGGCTCATAAGTTTGCAATCGAAGGTTTCGCAGTCGATTTATTGCCTGTGATCGATAGTTTGACTGCGGCTATGGCGGATACCGGTGCTGATTCTGTAAAGATGAAAGAGGGTATCGAGTTGACTTTAAAGCAGTTGATGTCTGCATTAGAAAAGGGTCGAGTCCTTGAAATTAACCCTGTGGGAGAGAAGTTTGACCCACATCGCCATCAAGCAATTGCCATGGTTCCTCATGAGCAAGAAGCTAATACGGTTGTAACTGTATTGCAAAAAGGTTATCTGATCGCTGATCGTATTTTGAGGCCCGCTTTAGTGACAGTTAGTCAGCCTAAGTAATTAGGTCTTGAAGAATCAGTATTGATCCCCATATTGAATATATAAACATTATTTAGGAGTTAAGCATGGCTAAGATTATTGGTATTGACTTAGGTACAACAAATTCATGTGTATCTGTACTAGAAGGCAATGTGCCTAAAGTGATTGAAAACGCAGAAGGTGCTCGTACAACACCTTCAATCATCGCTTACATGGAAGATGGCGAGATCTTGGTGGGTGCTCCTGCTAAACGTCAATCAGTGACTAATCCACGTAACACTTTGTATGCAGTAAAGCGTTTGATTGGCCGTAAGTTTGATGAAAAAGAAGTTCAAAAAGACATCGACTTGATGCCTTACACCATTGCTAAAGCCGATAACGGTGACGCATGGGTTGAAGTGCGCGGCAAAAAATGGCTCCTCCACAAATTTCAGCAGAAGTTCTTCGTAAGATGAAAAAAACTGCAGAAGATTATTTGGGTGAAGAGGTAACTGAAGCTGTTATTACAGTTCCAGCTTACTTTAACGATAGCCAGCGTCAAGCCACAAAGGATGCAGGTCGCATCGCTGGTTTAGATGTTAAGCGCATCATCAATGAGCCAACAGCTGCTGCTTTAGCGTTTGGCTTGGATAAGCAAGAAAAGGGAGATCGTAAGATCGCCGTTTATGACTTAGGTGGCGGTACATTTGACGTTTCAATTATTGAGATTGCTGACGTTGATGGTGAAAAACAATTTGAAGTGTTATCAACTAACGGTGACACATTCTTGGGTGGTGAAGACTTTGACCAACGCATCATTGATTTCATCATTGCTGAGTTCAAGAAAGAACAGGGCGTTGATCTATCTAAAGACGTATTGGCATTGCAGCGCCTAAAAGAAGCTGCAGAAAAAGCAAAGATTGAATTGTCATCAAGTCAGCAGTCTGATATCAACTTGCCTTACATCACGGCTGACGCCTCTGGTCCTAAGCACTTAAACATCAAAATGACTCGTGCCAAATTAGAGTCATTGGTTGAAGACTTGATTGCTAGAACAATTGAGCCATGCCGTACTGCTATCAAAGATGCTGGCGTTTCAATTACTGATATTCAAGACGTTATCTTGGTTGGCGGTATGACGCGTATGCCAAAGGTACAAGAGAAAGTTAAGGAATTCTTTGGTCAAGAGCCACGTAAAGACGTTAACCCTGATGAAGCAGTTGCTGCTGGTGCTGCGATTCAGGGCGCGGTTCTATCAGGTGATCGTACAGACGTATTGTTATTAGACGTAACACCTCTCTCATTGGGTATTGAGACATTGGGTGGTGTGATGACTAAGATGATCAAAAAGAACACAACGATCCCAACAAAGCATGCTCAAGTTTTCTCAACTGCTGAAGATAACCAGCCTGCAGTAACAATTAAAGTTTTCCAGGGTGAGCGCGAAATGGCATCTGCTAATAAAGTGCTTGGCGAATTCAATTTGGAAGGTATTGCGCCAGCTTCACGTGGCACACCACAAATTGAAGTGTCATTTGATATTGATGCCAACGGTATTTTGCATGTGGGCGCCAAAGACAAAGCAACTGGCAAAGAAAACAAAATCACCATCAAAGCAAACTCACGTTTATCTGAAGATGAAATTGCTGCGATGGTGAAAGATGCTGAAGTGAATGCTGAAGAAGATCGTAAATTGCGTGAATTGGTTGATGCTCGTAATACAGCTGAAGCACTTGTACACTCAACTAAGAAAGCTATGGAAGAGCATGGCGCATCTTTAGAAGCGGATGAAAAAGAAAAGATTGAAGCTGCGTTGAAAGATTTAGAAGAAGCTAGCAAAGGCAC
>JACCDN010393970.1_pt1 | contig 16569 bp, 22 predicted proteins | sample 7441691 | NCBI WGS metagenome assembly JACCDN01 (sample SAMN15323439, study PRJNA562643) | freshwater metagenome | isolation source: river surface water | place: USA:Blue River Watershed | collected 2017-08-16
GGTGCTTCCGCCATGATTAGCGCCTTGTCCGTTTCTGGTTTTCCTACTGATCATTTTTCTTTCCGTGGTTTTCCGCCACATAAAAAGGGGAGACAAACATATTTTCGTGAATTAGGTTCTAGTACTGATACTGTGGTATTTTATGAATCTAATCATAGAATTGAAAAATGCTTAAAAGAATTAGGAGAGGTTTTGACACCTAATCGACAAGTGATGGTGGCGCGAGAACTTACTAAACAATTTGAAAGTATTTATCGTGGGACAATCAGTGAATTATTACTCAAAAAAATTCCTGCCAAAGGTGAATTTGTCATTGTTATCTCAGAAACTAAACGTTAATATGGAAAAATATTATTTAACTACAACTTTACCATACGTAAATGCTGATCCACATATTGGGTTTGCGCTTGAAATTATTCAAGCTGATGTTTTGTGTCGGTATCAGCGTTTGTTGGGTAAAGAAGTGATTTTTAACACTGGTACTGACGAACATGGCTTAAAAATTTGGCGCAAAGCTGAAGAAGCAGGAATTACTGCCCAAGAATATTGTAATGAATATGCAGCCCGATTTGGAGCACTCAAAGATGCACTTAATTTAAGTTATACGCATTTTATTCGCACCACTGACGAAGGTCATAAGACTGCAGCCCAAGAATTTTGGAAACGTTGCAATGATAATGGTTATATTTATAAAAAAGATTACCAAGTTAAATATTGTGTGGGTTGTGAATTGGAAAAAACTGATTCTGAATTAGTGGATAATCATTGCCCAATTCACCCAAAAATGGATTTGGAAATTATTGATGAAGAAAATTATTTCTTTAAATTTTCTGCTTTTCAAGAACAGCTTCTCAAATTATATTCAGCCAATCCTAAATTTGTGGTACCGGCCAACCGTCAAGAAGAAATTAAAAAATTTGTAGAACGGGGATTGGAAGATTTCTCCATTTCTCGTTTAAAATCCAAAATGCCGTGGGGTGTGCCTGTACCTGGCGATGAGGCACAGGTGATGTACGTGTGGTTTGATGCTTTGGTAAATTATATTTCTACCCTTGGCTGGCCAGCTACTGATTCTGATTTTGAAAATTTTTGGCCAGGCGTCCAAGTGGCGGGCAAGGATAATTTGCGCCAACAGTCTGCCATGTGGCAGGCCATGCTCATGGCGGCAAAATTACCACCCTCCAAACAAATTTTCATTCACGGTTTTATCACTCTTGAGGGCCAAAAAATTAGTAAATCTGCAGGTAATGTAGTAAACCCAATGGATTTAGTACAAGAATATGGTACTGATCCTTTGCGTTACTATTTACTGGGGGCGCTACCTTCATATGATGATGGTGATTTTTCTATTTCACGTTTTCGAGAATATTACACTGCGCATATGGCCAATGGAGTGGGGAATTTAACTGCACGTATTTCCACGCTCGCAGAGAAATATACAGCCGGAAAAATTACTACTCATGGTGAAAATATTTTTGAAGTAAATAATTTTTGGAAATCTTATGACGAAGCACTCAATCAATATAAATTTGATGAAGTGGTGCGTCATGTTAATGAATTAGTTTCAAAGATAGATGGATATATTTCTGAAACCAAAGTATGGGAAGCTGCCAAAACTGGCGCTGATGTAACCAAAGAAGTTTCCCTCATGATTGAAGGCTTATATCATTTAACAGTAGCATTGGTTCCAATTTTACCTAGTACAGCCACAAAAATTTTATCACAATTTAATCAGGATTCTAATTCTGTCCAAATTCCTGTTTGGGGAAATCTTTCTGAATCTGTTATACTCCGCAAAGCGGATCCACTATTTCCGCGTCTTACTTAATATATGACATGGATTGACCTGTCTTTCCTGGTTATTATCGGTGCTTTCTCATTATTTGGTTTCTGGTTTGGATTCATTCACACGGCCGGCTCACTCATGGGTACTTTGGCTGGTGCGTATTTAGCTAGTCGTTATTATGAGCCAATGTCAGAGTGGTTAGTGCATATAACGGGTTGGCAAGGGAATACTGCACGAGTGGTCATGTTTATTTTGGCTTTCTTTATTATTAGTCGTGCGGTAGGTTTTTTATTCTTTATTGTTGATAAATTACTGTCAATCATTACCCGATTACCATTTATCAGTTCAATTAATCGTGTACTTGGTGCGGCTTTGGGTTTTTTGGAAGGCATCCTGACCATTGGTTTGGTTTTGTTTTTTGTGGAACGCTTTCCACTTTCAGAAAAAATCATGACCATGCTTGCACAATCTGAATTTGCGCCCAAATTTCGTGGTGTTGCTGATATATTTATTCCACTTTTGCCAGACGCGCTCAAACTTCTTCACTCCACAGTAGATTACGTCCAGAATAAGTTTATTTAAAGGTTTATTTTCGGCATATGATCATCGACACTCATTGCCACATTCAATTCAAAGGTCAGGATACTGACCGCGCTGAAATTATTAAACGTTCCCGAGAGCGAGGAATTATCTTTAATTTAGTGGGTACGCAAAAAGACACTAGTAAAAATGGTGTACTTTTGGCTATGGAAAATGATGATATGTATGCGAGTTTAGGTACACATCCAAATCACTTATTTCCCACACACATTGATGAAGAAGAAAGTCACTTCATGTCACGCGAAGAGGATTTTGATGAAGAATATTATGAAGAGGTTTTTAATCTTGCACCACATAAAGTAATTGGGGTGGGCGAATGTGGTTTAGATTTATTTCATTTACCACCAGAAATTCCAGTGGAAACTGTTCTGGAGAGACAAAAAATGGTATTTAAAAAACATGTGTCTTTTGCTATTAAATATGACTTGCCTTTAGTAATTCATGTTCGTGACGCACACAATCACATGATTGAACTATTAAAAGAAATTCAATTACCTGCTCGTCGCGGCACCATTCATTGTTATACGGGTAATTGGGTTGATGCACAGGAATATTTAAATTTAGGATTTTATTTAGGTTTTACGGGCGTAATTACCTTTCCCATTAAAAAAACTAATCCTACACAGCAAGAATCTTTGTGGAAAGTAATTCAAAAAATGCCTGAGGATAGAATTGTGGTGGAAACTGATGCACCTTATTTGGCGCCACAAAAATTTCGCGGTGAACGCTGTGAACCGTGGATGACTGAAGAATGTGTAAAAAAAATTGCTGAACTCCGTGGAAAATCTATAGAAGAAATGGAAGAGATTATTTTTGCTAATACCAAGAGATTATTTTACAAAATAAAATAATATGAAACCACGAATTATTTTTATTCATGGTAATCAAACCATGACTTGGAAATTTGGTTGGATCCCTTGGTTAAAAAATGAGCTGGAAGCGAAGGGTTTTGAAACTTCATTTGAAACTTTTCCAGACTCTATTATTGCACGCGCCAAATATTGGCTGCCATTTTTACAAGATTATTTACATGCTGGAGAAAATGATGTGCTCGTGGGCTGGTCTTCTGGTGCAACTGCGTCTATGCGATATGCAGAAAATCATAAAATTAAAGGATCAATTTTAATTGCTCCATCATGCACAGATTTAGGTGATGATTTGGAAAAGCAAAGTGGATATTTTGATGCGCCCTGGAATTGGGAATCCATAAAAAATAATCAAGAATCAATCGCGCTTTTTTATAGTGTCAATGACCCATTTATTCCACTCATAGAATTTCAAACTATTGCCAGTAATATAAACCCTAAGGATTTTAATTTAACCAATCGGAAACATTTTATTGATGATGAGACTTTTCCTGAATTATTGGATTATATTATTAAAAAGTACTCATAACAAAAAACCGCGCCAATATCTGGTGCGGTTTTTCATTTTTGGAAACTAAGACGGATGGGACAGTGTAGGGAACACTTTGGTGAGATCCCACCGTCACCCCATTGCTGAGGTGGAGGAGGGGGGTTATCTCCAGCCTCTCTTGTAGAGTGAGGCTGGTCGCCGGTACTTCGGCGGCGGTACCGGGTTTTGCGGGACCATTTGGCCCCGCACTCGGAACGGGCGACCCAGTTGGGTGCCATTCCGGTTCTGGTCCGCGTGGTAGCGGGGATGATCTCCCCAGTACCCGGGGCGCATGACCCCGCCTTCGTACCGGGCCGGGTACCAGACGCGGCCCGTGCCGTCGTCCTCTTCAACGACGGTCGTTCGTGTCTCCTTTATTACATGAAGGTTGATGTTCCAGTTCCCGCACCCTGCGAGAACCGGGAGAAAGAAACCGATGATAAGGGCGAAGATGATGTTCGAACGCATGATTTTTTCTCTAAGACTCAGAGGCGTGTTTCTCTCCTAAGCAACCTGCCTAGGGAAAAGCGTGCCAATTGCTACACTGTCCGTCTCAATTTCCAATTGTAAAGAACGCTGGAGTATAGCACTAGTTTGGGGTTTTGTCAAGGTAAGACGCCAAATATTGGCTTATTTTAGCCAAAAATAAAACAACATCGCATTCTCCTCTCTCAGGACTTAATCATTTAAGTGCTGAGAGCGGCCGATGTTGTTTTATCACCTCCTTTCGGGCCGCGGTTTGAGTGTTTGAGCACTACTTCTTGAACTGGTCATCCAGTGGCCTCTCGTAGATGGTAACTCTAATTTTGGGCTTCCTGTCCAGACCGTACTCGGACTCGCACTCCGGACAACCAGGTTGCGGGGTGTGATGCTCAGAATGAGGTTTTTTCTCGTGTTTCTTTTTGTCCATTCAGGACCTCCCTGCATTTTGTATCATACCCAAGCACGCCATTCAAGGGTCTCTTGTTTTGAGGGGTTAAAAACTCTATAATAAGTGCATAAATATTTGTATGCCCGCTCTCCAAGACCGTATTGAACGTCTTCACGCCCAGATTAATGATCTGCGGTATCGTTATCATATCCTCAATGATCCAGAAGTTACGGACGCCATGTATGATGGGCTCATGGCTGAGCTCAAAAAAATTGAAACTGAACATCCAGAATTAGTGACTCCGGATTCACCAACTCAGCGAGTGGCTGGAAAACCTTTGGATAAATTTGAAAAAATTAAACACGTGGTACCACAGTGGTCTTTTAATGATGCGTTTGATGAACAAGATTTATTGGATTGGGAAGAACGGATTTTGAAAATGTTAGAGAAAAGTGAAGGTGAGCGGCCAAAAGATATTTCCTTTGTGTGTGAACTTAAGATTGATGGGTTACACATGGTATTGACCTATGAAAATGGTAAATTAAAACATGCCGCTACGCGTGGCGATGGTAGTGTGGGCGAAGATGTAACGCAAAATGTGCGAACCATTGAAAGCGTACCTCTAGTTTTGAGCGAACCTGTTTCATTGGTGGCCGAAGGTGAAGTGTGGTTGTCAGCCAAAATGTTAACTGAAATTAATAAAGAACGTGCGATAAATGAAGAACCAGAATTTGCTAATCCACGCAATGCCGCGGCCGGAACTATTCGTCAGTTAGATTCTAATATTGTGGCGAAAAGAAAATTGGCTTTGACTGCTTACGATATTTCTTTATCACCAAATGTAATCACCCAAACTCAAGAAGAAGAATTATTAACTTTGAAAAAATTAGGTTTTAAAACTGATAGCAATTGGCGGGTGGTCAAAAAAAATAGTGAGGTAATGGAATTTTGGCAAGAGTGGCAAGAAAAAAAACACACGCAAGATTTTTGGATTGATGGGGTGGTGATTAAAGTTAATGAAAAAAAATATCAGGACGCGCTTGGTTTTACGGGCAAAGCGCCACGCTGGGCGATTGCGTTTAAATTTCCCGCTGAACAAGGCACTACTAAAATTAAAGAAGTCTATGTGCAAGTGGGTCGCACGGGCGCTTTAACCCCTGTTGCTTTAATGGAACCAGTTAAGCTCGCGGGTACAACTGTCACGCATGCCACTCTACATAATTTTGAAGAAATTGCGCGTCTGGATGTGCGCGTGGGGGACACAGTGGTGGTGGAAAAAGCCGGTGATATTATTCCCAAGGTTGTTCGTGTGCTGGAAAAAATGCGCACAGGTAGTGAGAAAAAAGTTAAAGAACCAACCAAGTGTCCAATTTGCGGGTCTGAAGTAATGCGCAAAAATATTGCAGACAAAAAACAAACAACTTCGGTTGCACTATTTTGTGTAAACCAAAAATGTTTTGCGCAAGAATTGGAACGCCTAATTCACTTTGTGTCTAAAAAAGCCTTTAATATTGATGGTTTGGGTGAGAAGATTGTGGAACAATTGGTGAATGAGGGTTTGGTAAAAAATGCCGCGGATTTTTTCACATTGCAAAGTGGTGATGTTGAATCACTCGAAGGTTTTGCGGCTAAATCAGCGGCTAATTTAATTGAATCAATTGAAGCGGCTAAAAAAGTTACTTTGGCGCGATTTATTTTTGGCCTTGGTATTCATCATGTTGGTGAAGAAACCGCCATTCGCTTGGCTGAACATTTTGGGGAACTGAAAAAAATTCAATCAGCTTCACTGGAAGATTTACAAGCTGTACCAGACATTGGCCCGCGCGTAGCTGAATCAATTGCGGAGTATTTTGGTGATAAAGACAATTTGCAACTGTTAGCTGATTTACAAAATCGTGGCGTAAAAATTTTACCAGTCGAAGCTCGGTCAGTTCTCGGTCCATTATCTGGACAATCGTTTGTATTGACTGGCTCACTTGAGACTATGAGTCGTGATGAGGCAAAAGACAAACTTCGTGCGCGTGGTGCAACAATTAGTGAGTCAGTTAGTAAAAATACCAGTTTTGTGGTAGTTGGTGCTGATCCAGGCAGTAAATACGCCAAAGCGCAAAAACTTGGTGTTACGATTTTGGATGAACAATCATTATTAAAATTTCTTAAATAAAAAGCCCGCCTAAAAGGCGAGCTTGGATAAATATGGAGATGGTATGTTGATCTCCACATCGGCTTTGCGCTCGGGTGTGCGCAAACGATTGCCCTCGTAGTGCCGTTTGTTAGCGAATAACCAACATACCAATGGTTTTTTAGCATAGATATTCTTTTGGGTCAATGTGTGATGATTTGTAAACAAAAACAACGTCGTGTTCTCCTCTCACAAAACTTAATTATTTAAGTACTGTGAGCGGTCGACGTTGTTTTTTGTCTTCCACCCTTCATGAACATAGGCATTCTCCTCTATAGAGCTTCAATCAGTAGTTGTCTTCGGTGTACCCGTCCGCTTTGGGAATCCAACCCCTGCCCTTGCACTTGTCACAGATGTCATGCTTGCGGCGGAAATTGGGGTCGTTTCGCCACATATGAGACATGAAGCGAACGATGGACCAGGAAAACAGACACCAGAGAGCAAAGGTCCAGTATTGTACCTGGCCCCAGGGCGTGGGATTTGGGTTAGAGTCGCTCATCCACCAGAAGAGCAGAGCCCAGAAGCAGGCGTTGAGAATGAAACTTGCGAGGTGGCTCCACCCTGTGGAAGGAGAAGCACACCATTGACGGAATTTCTGTTTGATGCTCACTTTAGCACCTCCAGTGCACTTTTTATCATAAAATTTTTAAAAAATCAAGGATATGATGCCTCTTGTTTTCGTTGCCCGATTTAGGTAGACTATAGGTACTATGAAACTGACTATTTCAGACATTGAAAAAATCGCGGATTTGGCTCGTCTGGAGCTGACGGCTGAGGAAAAAACCATGTATGCTGAGCAACTCTCAACGGTTTTTTCGTATATGGATATGCTTAATTCGGTGGACACCACGGGTGTACCAGAAACCTGCCAGGTGACTGGCCTAGAAGATGTGGTGCGTGAGGATGTGGCGACCCAAGCTGATGTGTCTGTGCGCCAAAAATTAATCGCGGCTTTTCCACAACATGAAGCCAATTTGCTGAAAGTACAGGCCGTGTTCAAAGAAGCCAAAAAATAATATGAAAGCCTTAAACGAACTTACTATTGCTGAGGCGCGCGCTGGCCTGGATGCGGGAACATTTACTTCAGTGGAATTAACTGAAGCTTGTTTGCGTCGAATCGATGAGCGTAATAGCGAAATTAATGCTTTTATTACTATTTCGCGTGAAGTCGCTTTGGCAGAAGCCAAAAAAGCGGATGAAAATATTGCGGCTGGAAAAATTCAACCTTTAACTGGTATTCCGTTTGCGGTGAAAGACGCGATTTGTACGGCTGATGTACGCTCAACTGCAGCTGCAAAAATTTTGGATAATTATGTACCAGCCGTAGACGCAACCGTCATTAAAAAATTGCGCGAGCAAGGTGCGGTTTTACTCGGTAAAAATAACTGTGACACCTTTGGTCATGGCGCTTCCAATGAAAATTCCATGTACGGACCAGTTCGTAATCCACATGACACCAGCAAAGTGGCAGGTGGTAGTTCTGGTGGTTCGGCAGCGGCAGTGGCGGACAATCAAGCGATTTTTAGTATTGCCGAAGATACGGGTGGTTCGATTCGTCAGCCAGCCGCACTTTGTGGTATTGCTGGTTTGCGTCCAACCTATGGTCGCAATTCTCGCAGTGGGATTATGCCAATGGCCTCATCACTCGACACGGTTGGGCCAATGGCCAAAAGTGTGGCGGATGTTGCACTCTTAATGGAAATTATGGCTGGGCAAGATGCGCTTGATGCGACGACCGTGCCAGTGACTGTGCCAAAGTATACGCAAGAAATTACCCAATCAATTAAAGGCTTAAAAATCGGCGTGCCCAAAGAATACTTTGAAATTGAAGGCATGGATGTAGAAACGCGCGCGATTGTCGAAAATAAAATGAAAGATTTGGAAAAACTGGGTGCGACTTTGGTACCAGTGTCTTTGCCTTATACCAAATATTCAATTCCGGTTTATTATATTATTGTACCAAGTGAAGATTCTTCAAACCTCGGCCGCATGGATGGAATTCGGTATGGCGTACGCGCACCAGGTGCCAACTTAGTGGAAACTTACGCGCAATCACGCGCCAGTGGTTTACCAGCTGAAGTAAAACGCCGCATTATGATTGGTACGTACGCGCTTTCAGCGGGTTATTATGATGCCTATTATCGCAAAGCGCAGCGTGTCCGCACCTTGATCATTCAAGATTTTAAAAATGTTTTTGAGCAAGTCGACGCGCTCGTTACCCCAACTTCACCGTTTCCAGCGTTTGGAGTGGGGGAAAAAGCCAATGATGTGATGGCCATGTATTTGGCTGATGTGTTTGTTAGTCCAGCGGCCGTAGCTGGAATTCCAGCGCTTTCAATTCCAGCGGGTAAAACTGCGGCTGGTTTGCCAGTTGGTCTGCAAATTATTGGCCCATCACTCGCTGATGGTTTAGTTATGCGCATTGGTCACCAATTAGAAATTAATTAATCTTCATTTTTATGCCAAATCGCCCGCACTTGTTTGGTTACGCACTTAAACCTGGCGATTATCGGCAACCGTGGCGCATCTTCCGTATCATGTCTGAGTTTGTGGAAGGCTTTGATTTTTTGTCCTCACTCAAAAACGAAGTGACCATCATGGGCTCAGCCCGACTCAAAGAAGGCACCGAATATTACGAAACCGCCCGGAAATTGGGCAGTTTATTGGCCAAAGAAAATCTCACCGTGATTACTGGTGGTGGTCCGGGAATTATGGAAGCCGGCAATCGCGGGGCGCACGAAGCCAAAGGGGAATCAATTGGTCTCAACATTCAATTGCCATTTGAACAAACCCTCAATCCGTATGTGACCAAGACCATGTCCTTTTATTATTTCTTTACGCGCAAAGTGATGCTGACTTCACCAGCCAATGCCTTTGTGTATTTTCCGGGTGGATTTGGGACCTTTGATGAATTTTTTGAAGTGGTTGATTCGATTGAACTCGGTTTTATTTTACCAACCCCAATTGTTTTAGTTGGTAAAAAGTTTTGGCAACCTTTGATTGATTTTTTGAAAGCCAAAGCTAATGTTACAGGAGAATATAGTACCGTGATAGATAGTTGGCACATTGTGGACACAGCTGAAGAAGCGATGGAATTTTTGAAGGATACTAAGGATCGCAATGATGTTTGTATGTTAGATCCGGTTACTTTCCGTTGCGAAGGTAATATTGATTGGAAAGTGTTCCGCATTATGGCCGAATTGGTGGAGGGTTTTGAATTTGTGTCTGGTTTAAAACAAGCCGTGACAGTTTTGGGAACTAAAAGCATTCCGGCCAATAGTCATTATTTTGATACAGCGCGCGAGATTGGCGCAGAATTGGCCAAGCAAAAATACACCGTCATTACTGGTGGGAATAAAGGAGTGGCCGAAGCGGCCAATCAAGGTGCGTTTGAACATGGTGGTGAATCCATTGGTGTTGGTATGGATGTGCGCGGTAAAATGACCTTGAATAGTTATTTAACTAAATCAATTCACTTTAGCTTTCCGTTTACGCGTAAATTAATTTTGACCACCCCAACCAATGCTTTTATTTTCTTTCCGGGCGGATTTGGTACCTTACACCAATTATTTGAAGTCTTAACTTTGATTCAAACCAAAAAAATGACCAAGGTGCCGGTAATTTTGATTGATCATGAATATTGGGGACCGCTTCATGATTACATTAAAACAATTTTGGTGCATGATGTAGATACCATTGCTAATGAAGATGATGAGTTGTACCAAATTGTGGATTCTGCCGCCAGTGCGCTAAAAGTATTGGCCCAAACTGCTAAAGCTGATGTTAATGCAGGGGCTCAAGGCTAGACCTATGATTCCTTGGTTTCAATTTACTTCATTTAACATTGGACCCCTTACTATTCAAGTCTGGGGGCTTTTTGTTGCTTTGGGAATGTTGCTCAGTTTGTGGTTGCTTAAAAATCAAACCAAAAATAATCCTGATCAAAAAAAGATTTTTGACATTGCGTTTTGGGTAATTATGTGGGGATTTGTTGGTGCACGGTTGGGGCATGTGTTGTTGTATGAACCACAATTTTTTCTGGCGCATCCACTAGATATTTTTAAAATTTGGCACGGTGGCATGTCTTCGTTTGGCAGTTTTGCTGGCGCAGGTTTGGTAGCGTGGTATTTAATTCGCAAACACAAATTAAATGTAAGAGAATTGCTTGATAGTTTTTTGTACTCTTTAGTCGCAGGGTGGATGTTGGGGCGCGTTGGTTGTTTTGCCATCCATGATCATTTAGGTGCAGCGTCAGATTGTCCGCTGGCCATAATGACGCCAATCGGCAAGCGCCTAGATATGGCTTTTTTGGAAATTCTTGGTTTAATTCCTTTAGCTCTGTGGCTGTATGTGGGCCGTCAGAAAGTGCGTACAGCAGGGGAGCGGTCTCTTATTATTTTAGCTTATTACAGCACCCTTCGGCTCATTTTGGATTTTTGGCGGGCCACTGATATTGCGGCGGCTGATTCCCGGTTCTTAGGATTGACTCCGGCGCAGTATTTTAGTATTGTACTGCTAGTTTTCTGCGTTTTTTCGTTCTATAAAACCAAAAGTCGCAATGGGGTCCGTAATGAACCATGATTTGAAAGAACTCGGCGTTCTCATCGCCGCTGGCGTGGTCGCAAGTGTGGTGATTTTCCCCACACTTCTGGCTCTCAAGCTGGGTAAGTGGGAAGCGCTGGTGCTGGCACTCGTACTCGCGGTCGTGACCGTGGGTGTACTCGAAGGTGTTCGCCGTTACTTCAAGCGACGTGCGCAGAAGTAGTAGTCCTCGGGCGGCGCCTAACCGCCCCAGGACATCAAAATTAGTTACAAACATGGAGAGGTCGCATAGTGGTCTAGTGCACCGCCTTGGAAAGGCGGCATACCGCAAGGTATCGAGGGTTCAAATCCCTCTCTCTCCGCTAGATATGAAAATCCTAATCATTGGTGATGCTGGGGCGGGTAAATCTACTTTGGCTAAACAACTTGAATCGCAATTAAACATCCCGGTTTATAGTACTGATGATTTTTTGTGGAAACAGAAATTTTCAGTTAAAGCAGAAGTAAGCGATAGCATCGACCAAATTAAAAAAGTCTACAGCTCAGATAGTTGGATTGTAGAAGGTACAACAAATTATTTAGTTGAACTTGGTTTTGAGCCTAGTGATCAAATTATTTATCTTGGCTTTACTGGTATTTTGTCACAGTGGTTTGCGCTAATAAAACGACATTTTATTCGGCAAGATGAAAGTTGGAAACATACCCTCTTGCTGATGCGTCATGTTCTGTATAAACGGTATAAATGGGGATATAAGAAAAATGATCCGACGATATTAGAGATGGTAAGACCATTTGAGCATAAACTAACAGTTGTACAATCGCGAACTGCAAAAAAGAATTTGAACAAAGTGTTACAAACATGGAGAGGTGGTATACCGCAAGGTATCGAGGGTTCAAATCCCTCTCTCCGTATTCTTTAACTTCATTATTATGAACGAAAATGGATTTGAAAGAAGTCCTCAGCCCTTATCAAAAGATGAAATAATTGCAATTTTAAATTCAATTAGCTCGGCTGATGAATCTCGGGTGGCAGCCAAAAAATTGGGTGAATTTTTAAGAACAGTCGACACTTCTACATTGAATAAAATTACTAAATTAAGAGTTGAGGGTTTGATAACTCACTGTAATAAAATTGATGCTGAAATTGATGACCCCGAGCGTTACATTCGGCTTATTAATGAAAATCTTTGATATCTAACCAAAACAATATGGCAAAATACGTAGACGGGTTCGTACTCGTAGTTCCAAAAGACAAAGTAGAGGAATATACCAAAATGGCTATTGAAGGTCGCGATAGTTGGATGAAGCACGGCGCCTTGCAATATTTTGAATGTAAAGGCGACGATCTTAAGGCCGATGAAATGGGTGACATGAAATCACTCGCGTTTACCGAGCTAACCAAAGCGACTGTCGACGAAACAGTTTGGTTTTCTTTTATTGTGTTTGAATCCAAAGAGCATCGCGACGAAGTAAACGCGAAAGTAATGGTAGAAATGGGTGAAAAGTATAATGATGCGGCTGATTTTGTGATGCCTTTTGATATGCAGCGCATGTCACGTGGTGGGTTTAGTGTGGAAGTGGAAGGTTAATACTATGACAACAATTAACCCCTACATCAACTTTAATGGCAATGCCGAAGAAGCTTTTACTTTCTACCAATCCGTTTTTGGTGGTGAATTCGGTGCGATTGTTCGTTTCAAGGATATTGCCAGTGCTGAATTTCCAGTGCCAGAAAGTGAAGCCAATAAAATCATGCGCATTACTTTGCCAATTGGTAGTAATGTTTTAATTGCCAATGATGTTCCAGAAATGATGGGGCCAGTAAATGAAAATGAGAACCGATCCAAGATCTCGGTTATAGCTGACAGTCAGGCTGAGGCGGAAAAAATCTTTAACGGGCTTTCGGTTGGCGGAACTGTAGAAATGCCAATGGATCAAAGTCCATGGGGCACTTATTTTGGGATGTTTAGAGATAAGTTTGGGATTGAGTGGACCGTGGAGTTTGCTGGTAAAGAATAAGGTTTTGTATGAAAAACATCTTCATTACGGGTACGTTTAGAAATGATTGGAATCGGGCATTTAATTTGCAGTTAGCTACTGCTTTGGAAGAAAAGGGACTGACTGTCTTTTTACCGCAACGTGATTCCGAACAATTAGGAAATCGAAAAGAAACTTTTTTGCAAGATGTGGCTGGCATCGACCAATGTCAAATGATTGTGGCGATTGGTACCAAAACTCAAACCGCGAATTGGGGATTTGAGATCGGTTATGCATATCAAAGTAAAAAACCAGTTATAATTTTAACTGATGAAGAACATCCAGTTGAACTGATGCCTGAAGGTGCGGCCGCGCATGTATTTGTGCTTAAAAATTTAGATAATACTGCTGAATATATTGAAGATTTAGTTTTGGCTATTAAAAGAAATATTTAGCGGATATGGAAAAACACCGTATCTACAGCATGAGTGTTGCCAAAGTCTATCCTATGTATGTAACTAAAGCCGAGAAAAAAGGCCGCACCAAAGCCGAAGTTGATGAAATCATTCGCTGGCTGACTGGATACACGCAGAAAAATTTAGAAGCAGAGCTGGAAAAACAAACTAATTTTGAAACTTTTTTTACCAAAGCGCCAAAACTGAATCCGGCGCGCGCTTTAATTAAGGGTAAAATTTGTGGCGTGCAAATTGAAGAAATTACCGATCCGCTCATGCGCGAGGTTCGTTATTTGGATAAGTTAATTGATGAATTGGCTAAAGGAAGACCCATGGAAAAGATTTTGCGGAAGTAATATATGGAGAAGAAGCCCGATTCAGCTGTTCATAGAATGCCTACAGACTTTAAAAAAGCCTTGGCTTCTGACGCCAAAGCCCAGGCAGCTTGGGATGATATTACGCCAAACGCAAAAAAGAATTGGATTTGCTGGATAATTTCGGCCAAGCTTGCCGAGACACGAGTGCGACGGATTGAAGTTGGGCTTTCAAAGCTGAGTAGTGGAATGCGGAGACCTTGTTGTTTTGAAGGATGCAAACATATATGAGTATCGAATTTTCAACTAGGCCTGCTACAACCCAGGACATAGGGTTTGCTCGAATGACTCATCATGCGGCTTATCGCGATGTAGTTATTAAACAATTTGGAAATTTTGATAAAAAAATTCAAGATAAATTTTTTGCTGATTCTTGGAGTGATAGGGCTCATGAGATTTTTATATTTAAAAGCCAACCAATTGGGTATGAATCTGTAGAATATTTACCCGATCATATTTTTGTTCATGAGTTGGTAATTTTACCTGAATTTCAGGGACTGGGAATTGGAAGTTCATTCCTTAGAAAACTACAGGCTGAGGCAAGAAAGAAAAAAATACCAATAAAATTAAAAGTTTTAAAAGAAAATTCAGCAAAAGATTTCTATCAAAAACTAGGGTTTGAGGTTATTAATTCTGATGATTTGCATATTAAAATGAAATTTAATCCAGCATAAACAAAATAAGAGGTATTCACCCTCTTATTTTGCTATTTACCTTCGTTTTTAAGCTGTAACCAAGCGTTCCAACTTATCAGCACTACTACTAAAGCCCTCCACCATACCCATCTTAATAAGTTCTTCTAATTGTTCCACAGTTTCGGTGATGCAGCGGTTAATCATGCGGGTCTGGCCATTTTCTTCTTTAAATTCCACAATAAATTTTTGCGTTGGTTTGGTCGTGTCATGGTTACCTTCGGCATCGGAGAAATAATCTGTAGCCGTGAAATTATTTGGTTCGTCTGTATCCTCAATTTTTATAATACCCCAGGCTTCAAAGCCAAAGAAATCACCCTGATTTTTATCTACACACTTCATACAATAATGAATCATGCCACCAGGTGCGAAATTGAAAGTTTTAGCAGTGGTTTCCCAGCCTTCTGGTCCCCACCATTTTTCAAACATGGCTTTGTCAGCATAGGCTTGCCACAGTTTGGTAATTGGCGCGTTAAATACGCGTTCAATGATTAGAGTTTTGTTTTCTAGGTCCTTGGTTACTTGGGTCTTTTCCATACAATTTGGTTAAGATTAATCGTTTAATAAATTTGCTAATTTGTCATGACGGCTTTGCCAGCGCAGGCGATAATCTTCCAAATATTCTTCGGCAGTTTTAAGCGTGGTGGGCACAATGGCCACCACTTGTTTTTGACCATCGCGGCGCTTGGTAATGAGTCGGGCTTTTTCCAAGACTTTTAAATGCTTGGAAATAGCCGCAAAACTAACCTGGTATTTTTCCACCAGTTCGCCAATACAATACTCGCGTTTGGCTACGCGACGCAAAATATCCCGGCGAGTAGGGTCGGATAGTGAGCCAAAGATTAGATTTAGTTGGAGTGTATGTTCAACCATATGGTTAAATATATATGATTCTGAAAAATGTGTCAAATTAGAAATAGTATCCAAGTTTAAAAGCAAACAAAAAAGCAATATGTAAAATGCATATTGCTTTTTAGATAAACCGACCACGCCTACATTAAATATTACTTCTGAGTAGAAAAAATTTATTTCCGGCTTAACCAGCCCGCTGCCAATAAAACTCCAGCGAATAGATTTAAAATAGCATGCCCCATCATTTGATCCATAGGAATAGTGGCAACGAGCATGTAGATGTGGGTTCCAAACACAATAAATAAACCAATTCCATATAACCACCAGCTGAGTTTGTTATTTTCGTACATACTTAAAATTATGAATAATACTAACAGTATAGCAGGTAAGGGGAGTAACTCCTAACTTGTTTTTTAAACAGGTTTTTGCTACACTCAATTCAGTTTATTAATTTAACTATCGTATGTTTCCACTCAATTATTGGGCCATTGTTGTCGCGGGTTTGGCTAACTTTTTTATTGGCTTTATGTTCCATGGTCCATTGTTTGGCAAATTATGGATGAAACTTGCCAACATTAAACCTACGGGCAAGGAAAAATTTGCTGACATGGTACCACAAATGATCAAGAATTTGCTGGTCAATATTTTGTTTGCCTATGTACTTGCCGTGGTATATTTATTTGCCACCACCTCACCTCTCATGGGCGGCAGTGGCGCACTCAACGGTATGATGTGTGCCTTTTGGATCTGGCTTGGTTTTGTAGCTACTACCACCTCGATTGAAGTTATTTGGATGGGGCGCTCAGCCAAACTCTGGTACTTTGAACTCGCGTCTTCTCTTAC